>OFFJ01000152.1_pt1 | contig 57329 bp, 56 predicted proteins | sample 1521261 | NCBI WGS metagenome assembly OFFJ01 (sample SAMEA3504122, study PRJEB24116) | mouse gut metagenome | biome: mouse gut; feature: mouse-associated habitat; material: faeces | place: Denmark | collected 2011 | reverse complement strand
TTTATTAATAAAGTATATAGCAACAACACCACAGCAATGAGGTGCTTAAGAGGATATCTGGTAGTATCCGAAGTTTTCGTTTCATTTACCATCTTTTCTGAAAAACAGAATATAAAGTGATTAAGAAGAATGAAGGCTTTGGGATACCTGATATAAAGCAACTATTAACCATATAGATGGAACCTGGCTTAACGATGTTTGTGAAGTGAAATTTTTTTAGCATTGTATGTAGGAGGGGAACTGTCTATGAGCAATTAAGCCTATATCATAGAATTATTTACAAACGTCAGGTCAGTCATAATTCCTGGCGGATATAGGCGAAAACGGGGGAGCGGGTGAGGTAGAAAGCGAGGACTATCTAAACGATGGTGCAGAACGAATGCCTTCAAGTGATTTATCATATGGGGAAGTATAATTAAGGAATACAAGATTGAACAATAAAACATGTCGAGCTGGCATATGGTGTTTGTCTGCAACATTTTGGAGCGTGATCCATGTAGCTGTATATCCATCCGGTAGTGAGAGGTTCTATTTTAGAGCCTCTCATTTTTTACCATATGAGATTAATATGTCAAAAGGTCTAAAATTCGCTTGCAGGTTATTTTTCGCAATCTTGCATAACGATATCCATCAAGAATGCGCTGCATCGCTTCAAGATTTTGTGGCACAATCTTGAAAAAGTTTGCTCTGCAATGAAAATGGACCTTTTGACGCTCTAATCCCATACTAAAGTACGACAAGGATTGTTGGGAAACACCACGAGAGGCTGTCGCACTACCAGTAAAAATGGGAAATTCAAAGAAAGGAGATATTCTTTTGTTAATAGATAAATACGAAATCCTAAATCAAGAAAGAAAGATACAATGTGCAAAGAGAAAGATTGCCGCTTACTGCCGTGTATCTACGGACAACGAAGACCAGGCGAATTCATTTGAAAGCCAGCAGCGTTATTTCAGACAGTATATAGAGCGTAATCCTGATTGGGAGCTTTATGAAGTGTTTGCCGATGAAGGCATCTCTGGCACGAATACCAAAAAACGGAAAGAATTTAACCGCATGATTACGTGTGCGAAAAACGGCGAATTTGATTTGATTGTAACAAAAGAAATCTCCCGTTTTGCGAGAAATACCCTTGACAGCATATTCTATACCCGTGACCTCAAGAAGCACGGCGTTGGCGTTATCTTTCTAAATGATAACATCAATACTTTGGACGGCGATGCGGAGCTTCGCCTTGCGATTATGTCCTCAATCGCACAGGAGGAAAGCCGCAAGACTTCCGAGCGTGTGAAATGGGGGCAGAAACGCCAGATGGAGCAGGGAGTTGTGTTTGGGCGCAGTATGCTTGGCTACGATGTGAAAGATGGCAAAATGTATATTAATGAGGATGGGGCAAAAATTGTCCGTCTTATCTTCCAAAAGTTTGTAGATGAGGGGAAAGGAACTCATGTGATTGCCCGTGAACTTCGGGAGGAGGGCATTAAGCCCATGCGGGTAAAAGAATGGCAAAACACAGTGATTCTCCGTGTTATCCGCAATGAAAAATACTGCGGTGATTTAGTTCAGAAAAAAACCTATACGCCAGACTTTCTCTCGCATGAAAAGAAAGTAAACCTCGGACAGGAGGAATTTGTGATTATCAAAGACCACCATGAGCCAATTATTTCCCGTGAGCTGTTTGAAAAAGCGAATCGCATCTTGGATGAAAAATCACTTTCGCAACAGGGGAAATCAAAGCACAGCAACCGCTATCCATTTTCTGGGAAAATCAAGTGCGGATGCTGCGGTTCAAGTTATGTGGCGAGATATAAAACCCGAAAAAATGGAAGCCGCTATAAGGCGTGGCGGTGTCTTGAAGCTGCAAGGCATGGAAGCCCTCATGTGGACAAAGCAGGGAATCAAGTTGGATGCAGTGGACTTAGCATACGCAACGAAGATGCAACCCACATCATGTACCTTGTCACGAGCAGCTTAAAGTATGATAAGGAGAAAATCACTAACAATTTGCTTGCTATTATCAAGTCTATAATTTCCGCTGATTTGCCGGATGGCATAAAGGTATGCCCGAAAGGCGCTGCAGTGGATACCACAGGTACAGATAGTGAAAAACTAAAATCACAGATAAAAACGATTCAGGAAAAACACACAAACCTCATTGACCTTTATATATCTGGTGATATTACCAGAGATGAATTTTCAGCAGCAAGGGCAAAATGTGAGAATGAGATTGCCGAATTGAAATCCGTGATAGATAGTATAGACAAACAAAAGGAAATGATTGAAAAACTGCAAGAGCTTGTTACTGAAATTACAGACGCAATGAATGAGCTTGTAAACGGCGTGGAATACGAAGATGATTTTTATAAAGAAATCTTAGATAAAATGGTGATTCTCGACAAGGATAACATTGATGTGTATCTGAAACTGCTTCCTCTAAAATGGAGTTATACAGTTGCAAAAAACGTAAACTGTCCCGCAGGATAAACTGGTTATGGGAAAGCATCCACTGGAAGCATCTCCGCATATAGTGCGAAAAAAGCGCAAGCCCCTGAGATGGAACATTTCAGAGGCTTCTCTACCGATATCGGTCAATAGCCCTGCAACTTCTCGGTAAGGGATGGTGTAGCGTTGAGACAGATACCGCATGGAAGCAGCCAATTCACCATCGGGACCGCCGAACTGGCTGATGATTACTTGAGCGATCTTAGGGTTCGTCTGGGTAATGTTCACCGGGTATTGTAATCGTTTTTCATAATTCCACATTTAGCAATAACCTCCTTCCCAAGGCATGGGCTGCGTTGACCATAGCCACATCTGATCGGGTTTTGCAGTGTCAAGTGTCAAAGGACCGTAATTTTCTTCGTATTCCTTTAGAGCCTTTATACGCACTTCGCGAAAATGGTTGAAGTATGCAATGGCTTCCTGATCTGTGGGATGGGTGTCAAGATAGAGCACGATGTCGTTTACGGCGAAACTTACCATGTTAATCCATTGAAATAATTTTACCTGTTCCATTTGATTTCCTCTCATTTCATGCAGCCTCCTTTCCCATAAAAGGGTTTATTTAATTCTGGGAAAATGGTGCCGTATTGCAAGGCTTTATCTGGTTCATAGGTCTCATGCATGAATTGCCAGGGAACGTAAGCCATTGCGATCGCCATGCCAGCAAGAGGATCGTTTCTGTCTGTGCAGGGGCGAGGCTTTGGCATATGGTGTTTCATAGGCCGGGAGGCCGTGTTAGGTGTATGGGCGCTTGGACACTGAGGCCTGCGATTACATCCGCCGCAGTCAGAAGTCATATTATAATTTGCCATAATTATGGATCCTTTCTCATATATTTCTACTCCTTATAGAATATGACAAAATAAATAAATGGTGTAAAAGTTTCCCATTGTGGTAGTTTTTAAGAAAATAAATGCTATTGCGCTTCTGAAATTGTTAGTATATAATCAGAGTTAGTGATGTAGAACCACATAGGAAGGCAAGGAAGGCAGTATGACGATTTTAGAAGGTACAGTGAAACATGACTATATCGTGACGGATATTGTGATGGATGAGATGATTATGCGGCGTCTGGAAGCTTTGGGCATTAATAGTGGCACTAAGTTGCAGATGATGAACCAGAAGAAAAATGGAACTGTGATTATTAAGGTCCGCGGTACCCGCTGGGCAATGGGACGGGATATTGCGGGAGGCATTCAGGTGATTCCGGCAAAAGAGGAGGGATCTCATGGAGGCGATTAGAGTTGGCTTTGTGGGAAATCCCAATTGTGGGAAAACCACACTATTTAATGCGTATACAGGGGCGAACTTAAAGGTTGCAAACTGGCCAGGGGTTACAGTAGAGAAAATGGAAGGCGAGACCAGTTACAAGGGGCAGAAAATAAAGCTGATTGACATGCCGGGGATATACAGTCTGACCTCTTACTCTATGGAAGAAAAAGTGTCCAGGCGCTGTATCATGGAACAGGAAGTCGACGTGATTATCAATATCGTGGATGCGTCAGCGTTGGAGCGCAATCTTTATCTGACCATGCAGCTACTAGAAATGGGAAAGCCGGTGGTGCTGGCGCTGAACATGATGGATATCGTGGAAGAACGGGGCATGGAGATTGATTTGCACCGTTTGCCTGAAATGCTGGGAGGGATTCCAGTAGTTCCGGTTTCTGCAAGAAAGCGCAGCGGTTTGGATGTGCTGATGCATGCCGCAGTCCATCACTATGAGGAAAAGCATCGCGCAGACGTGGTTCATTACCAAGAGAATATAGAAGAAAAAATTTCTTTATTAGAAAGGATTCTCAAGGAACAATATAAGATTACAGAGAATGTCCGCTGGCATGCCATAAAATTACTGGAGCAGGACGAGGAAATTTGCAGGAAGTTTCCGGTAAATGCAGCAGAGTTTTTGGAGCGAAGCTATGAAAAAGACATTATTAATCAGAAATATGATTATATTGAGGAAATCATTGAAGACACCTTGTTTTACAAATCGGAGAAAGAGGCATTTACAGACAAGGTAGATCAAGTGCTGACGCATCCGGTTTGGGGAATGCCTATTTTTTTCGCAGTGATGGCGATCGTGTTTTTTCTGACTTTTTTTGTGGGTGATACTTTAAAAGGCGGCTTTGAAATTGTGTTAGACTCTGCCTCTGCAGGGACGACGCAAGCCTTGACGTATTTGAAAGTGGCGCCCTGGATGATTTCTCTAGTGGTAGATGGAATTATTGCGGGCGTAGGCGGCATTTTAACTTTCCTGCCAAATATATTTATCTTATTTTTGGCGCTGGCATTTTTGGAGGACAGCGGATATATGGCAAGGGTTGCCTTTGTGATGGATGGGCTTATGGGGCGCTTGGGACTGTCTGGCAAAGCGTTTCTCCCGATGGTGCTTGGATTTGGATGCACGGTTCCAGCAGTGATGGCGTCCCGCACTTTGGAAAAAGAGGCGGACCGCAGAAGGACCATTTGGATTACTCCATTTATGTCCTGCTCTGCCAGACTTCCCATATATGTCTTGTTTGCAGATATGTTTTTTGGAAAGTACGCTATGCTGGCAGCATTTTCGATGTATTTTCTGGGAATGCTGACTGCGATTGTGACAGCGTTGGTGCTTCACCGTTTGGAAACGCATACAGAACATCATACCCTGCTGATTGAACTGCCGGAATATAAGGCTCCCAATGCCAGGACGATCGCGGTGTATGTGTGGGAGAAAGTTAAGGATTATCTCACAAAGGCAGGCACCACCATTTTTATTGCTTCTATTATCATATGGTTTCTGCTGAATTTTGGAATGCATGGCATGGTTGGTGAAGTGACAGAAAGTTTCGGTGCGGTTTTGGGCCATTGGATGGAACCAGTCCTTGCTCCGGCAGGGCTTGGCATGTGGCAAATTGGCGTTGCGTTGATTTCTGGGATTTCTGCAAAAGAAGTGGTAGTCAGCAGTTTTTGCGTGCTGTTTGGGATCAGCAATGTGAATTCTGCGTCAGGCATGGCGGCGTTGACACAGCAACTTGCCCAAGTGGGATTTGGACCGTTGAATGCGTACAGCATGATGGTGTTTTGCCTTCTCTATGTTCCATGCGCTGCAACGATTGGCGCAATCCGAAAGGAAACACGTTCCATGAAGTTTACGCTTAAGATGATGATATTTCAGCTTCTTGTAGCATGGACGGCGGCAGTGCTTGTCTATCAAGTTGGAAATTTATTTTTCTAGTAGCCTGTCAGCAGTACAGCGCGCAACAGCATTTTGGTTTTATGAGAGAAATCTGGATGCGCGACTGAAAATCAATTTAAGAAATGCATGGGAATCTCTTGCAAGAAGGATGGGTGCCATGTTAAAATACTGATAAATATAAAGAGAGAGGTATCTACTATGTATGCAGATGAAAATGTGATTCGAATCAAACATGATGTACTACATGAAGTGGCAAAGCTTGCCTTTGCCGGAGAGCTGGATTCCAAGAGGGACCACATTGCAGTGGAGTTGATCCCAGGTCCGACGCCTCAGTTCCGCTGCTGTATCTACAAAGAGAGAGAGATTATCAGGCAGAGAGTTCGTCTTGCGGAAGGCAAGGCGCCAGGACGGGAGGATGACGGAAATATCATCCAAGTAATCAGTTCTGCATGTGAAGACTGTCCGATTTCCAGTTACACTGTGACAGAAAATTGTCAGAACTGTATTGGCAAGGCTTGTATCAGCGCATGTAAATTTGGCGCAATTTCTACTGGAAGGGAACGCTCCCATATTGACGCCTCTAAATGTAAGGAGTGCGGCAAGTGTGCGCAGGCTTGTCCTTATAATGCAATCGCCCACTTGAAAAGGCCATGTAAATATAGCTGTCCCGTAGACGCCATTACATATGACGAGCATGGCATTTCCGTGATAAACAAGGAGAAATGCATTCGCTGTGGCAAGTGCATCCATAGCTGTCCGTTTGGTGCGATCGGTTCTAAGACGTTTATCGTGGATGTCGTGGAAGCTTTGAAATCTGGAAGAAAAGTATATGCGATGGCTGCGCCTGCGACAGAAGGGCAGTTCGGGGCAGATATTACCATGGCGAGCTGGAGAAAAGCCATGAAGGAACTGGGATTTGAAGATTTCTATGATGTCGGGCTGGGCGGAGATATGACGGCCGCTTATGAGGCAGAGGAATGGGCGGAAGCTTATAAGGACGGAAAGAAGAAAGTGACTTCCTGCTGTCCGGCTTTTGTGAATATGGTGCGTCAGCATTATCCAGAATTGGCAGAATGCGTCTCCACGACGGTTTCCCCGATGTGTGCAGTTTCCCGTCTCATCAAGGCAAAAGATCCGGATGCGGTAACTGTATTTATTGGGCCTTGCATTGCCAAGAAATCAGAAGTTGTTGATCAGAGAATTCCAGGAAATGCAGATTTCGTGCTTACTTACAGCGAGATCCGCGCAATTATGAAAGCAAGAGACGTAAGTTTAGAGCCATGTGCCAATGATGATCAGATTGCATCTGTATATGGCAAACGGTTCGCAAATTCGGGCGGCGTTACAGAGGCTGTGCTTCAAAGCTTGAAGGAATCTGGGGATGAGATTAATGCGGCAGTTTTCAAGGCGAATGGAGCTGCAGACTGCAAGAAAGCCTTGCTGCTTTTGAAAGTCGCAAAGCTGCCGGAGGACTTTATTGAAGGAATGGTTTGTGATGGAGGCTGCGTAGGGGGACCAAGCGCCTTTAACGATCAGATGTCTTCCAGAAGGAACCGGGATGCCCTGATTTCTCAGGCTGATGAGCGGGGAATTCATGAGAATCTTGGTCATTATGAGATGGACAGCTTCTCCATGCATCGGGAATAGAGACAAGGGTGCACAGTTTGTAGCATAAGGAAGATTTTAAATAATTAAAGACGACTAAAATCGAATATTGCAGGGAATTTTGTTTTTGAGAAAGATTGAGGTAATTATGCATGGAAGCATTGCATAATTACCTCACATTTTTTTACAAATTCAAATGATGAGAGAAAAGCAGATGACATAACGGTGTCGTTGGTCAGTGAAAGAAAACCAGAGGGGCTTTTTCAATATTTCCAGGAACAGAAGAAGAATGCTGTTTACGAATGTAATTCAGATATTATCAATAGTTTTACGAGGTTTTCTGATATTTATCATGGGACCGTTGTTGTAAAAACACGAGAGAGCAGTTATAATATCAATATGGGAGGAGCAGTTGAATGGAAAGTGACAAGATGAAAGGGAGCATGGAAGTGTTGAATTCCTTTCAAATGACGAAAGGCATGGAGGGATTGGACCATGCCAGCAAGGAGTTATATAAAAATAAAGAAGTGCTTGCGGTAATTCTAAAAGGAGTTGCAAGGGAATTTGAAGGATACCATTATAAAGAGATTATGGGATTTATTGAGGGTGATTCCATTACAACTGATGAGGACGTGTCTTTGGGGCGTACCAACACAAGGATCATCGGGGATGATAAGGAATATGGAGCCCTAAACGAAAAGCTCGCCCTGTTCGATACGAAGTTCAGGGTGGTTAACCCAGAACTTTCTGGAGGAGAAGTAATCGTCAATCTCCATGTAGATGTAGAAGCGCAGAAGACATACCGTCCGGGATATTCGATAGAAAAAAGAGGAATATATTATCTGGCAAGGGAGCTTTCGTCTCAATTATCCCTGGTGATCATTCGCCTAGGGGATAAGATTTTTCATGAGATTGAGGACAAGGGAAAAAATGACATGATGGAATTTTTACATGCTGTGATGTATCCCCATAGAGAAAATTTCTTGGACACGATAAAAAAATATATCAATTTTTCGGAAAATGAAGAGCTTTGGAAGGAGGTTGGGAAAATGAGCGGACTAGGAATGAGCATTTTGGAAGAGGGAAGGATAGAGGGAAGAATCGAAGGAAGGGCGGAGGAAATCATAGAAAGCGGCTATGATTTTGGAATGTCCGAGCAAGACATCCTTGCCAGGTTGCAGAAGAAGCTACAGATTACGTTAGAGGAGGCGGAGAGATACCTGGAGACGTTTGGGAAGCAGCCAGTATAGGAATCAGACAAGGCGAGTAATACTGCGAATGGTTGATATATCTCAAGTACACAAAGTTTACTGTGCTTTCATGTATTCATACTTATAGGTGTTCGTCATTTTGGGAATGTCATTAGATATTTTTGCTGTTAAAAAAGAGAGAGTTTGCAATGTTTATGGTGTCGTATGCTGAAAAAAAATAACAGAAATGAAAAATATAGGAAATACTTTCTTTTATCCTGGAATATAATACAAATGTAGGACAAGGCAAAAGCTTCAATTTGGAAAGGGTGGGAAAGTATGGAAGTTTTGTTTTCTTTTTTAGTTGCTGTTACTTCAGGCGTCACCTGCCACTATATCATTCAGTGGCTAGATAATAACAACAAAAGATAACGATTAAAAAGAGCCGCGGACCGCCATCTGATATGCTCCCTCCTAAGTGACAAGTTTTTATTATTTCACTTGTCTACCTAGAAGGGAGCATATCAATTTGACAACAACCTCTTTTTCATGGGTTACAGATCTATCAGCCGTTGGCGTTGGGTAACATTCCGTCCTGCTGGAATTGCAGCATGTCCAGATGCTGCTGCCTGCGCAGTTCAATTTCGATCCTGTGCTGGTTCAGCACTGCCTCGTAGTTAGGAGACAGGAAGAAAAGTGTGTTGTGGCAGCAGGTGCTCTGTACCAGCGGGTTTGTATAGGATACCGTACCGTCAGGAGCCACGGTGGCTACGGTGGAACCTGCCGCCAGGGAAGGATCTTCCGCAGGCAGTCTTGTGGCCAGGCCGAGAATAGCGAAAGGACATTCCGCGCTGGCGGGCAGGCCGTCGTACTCACAGACAAGGCCGCTGTAATGTACGTCGCACACATCGGTGGGAACCGTCTCAGGCGCGAAATACTCCGAACGCAGGGAGGTCTCCGGGCAAACACCGGGATTGGGCAGCTTGCCGGAATCTTTGCACACGGTATATTGGATTACTCCTGCAGGCACATAGAATGCCTGGTTGGGCAGGTCCTCATGTATTTTTTCCATCACGTTGTGCCAGATCTTCTTGGCGATATTGGTCTCGTTATTTTCATCCCTTCTGCTGTACATATGCACATTGTTGTCATACCCCACCCAGGTGGCACAGGTATAATAGGGCGTATAGCCTGCAAACCACACGTCCACATTGCTGGAAGTGGTACCGGTCTTACCGGCTATTGCCATTTCCCTGTTAAAGTTGGTGGAGGTTCCGGTACCCTTGGTCACCACATCCACCATGGCTTCCGTAAGCAGGAACGCAGTGGATTCCTGCAGTACCTGGCGGCTGTTTCCATAGCCGGTGTTGTCCAGAATCACATTGCCGTCTGCGTCTTTGACATGGGTGTACAGTTTGGGCTCGTTGTATACGCCGCCGTTGGCGATGGTGGCGTATGCGGCAGTCAACTCCAGAGGAGTGACGCCATCGGTCAGGCCCCCCAGCGCGGTGGCCTGGTTTACGTCCCCCAGTACCTGGTTTCCCACCACCTTGCCGGTGGTCAGGGTGGAAAAGCCGAAATTAAGCAGATATTCATAGGCCAGCTTCGGCGTGATCTGGGTGATGGTTTTCACGGCGATGATGTTCATGGACTGCTCAATGGCGTAGCGCACGGACACAGGCCCCTTGTAAGTCTCTCCATACCAGTTGCGCACCGGGGTGCCGTCCGCATAGTTAAAGGCGGCGTCTATATACATATTGGCCAGGGTGATGCCGCAGCTGTCCAGGGCGGGCGCGTAAGCCGCCAGCACCTTGAAAGTGGACCCGGGCTGACGTATGGCATCGGTGGCCCGGTTGAAGGTGAGCCGCCCTTCCTTGGTTCCGCGGCCCCCTACGATGGCGCGGACATAGCCGGTTTCCTGCTCTATGACAGCCAGGGCAGTCTGGGGCTGAGGGGTGAGGTGATAGTCTTCGTCCCAGTCGTCTCCTTCTTTCAGCAGGGAACTGCGGTATTGCTCGATGGCCTCCAAAGCGGCTTCCTGGGAAGTGAAGATCAGGTTGAACTTCTTATCCACGTTCTCCCGGAAATATTTGGTCATCATTTCCTTACTGTAGTTGTCCCGGCTGCCGTCCGCATGGGTGATGGTCAGCGCATAGTCCAGCAGCCATTTCACATTGGGCGGGAAATTGTCGGGATTGGCCACCTCGGCATCGGCGATGGCCTGGATCTTGGGATCCATGGTGGTTATGATCCGCAGACCGCCGGAATACAGCATGAATTCCGTTTGGGTCTCGTTATAGCCTGCCGCCAGCAGATCCTTTTTGACCTGCTGCTGCACGGCGTCCACAAAGTAGCTGCTGGCGGAACTGTTGGCCAGATACTCAATGTTGTGGCTGTCAATTCGATCGTACACATTGTCGGCCATGGCTTCGTCATACTCTTCCTTGCTGATAAAATCCAGCCGCAGCATGTTGTTCAGGCATGTTTCCCGGCGCTTGGCGTTTCCCTCGGGATGACGGATGGGATTGTAGCGGGATGGATTCTGGGTAATGGCAGCGATTACCGCGCATTCCGACAGGGTCAGTTCGCTGCAGGATTTGCCAAAATACCGCTGGGCCGCCGCCTCTACCCCCAGAGTGTTCTGTCCCAGGTTGATGGTGTTCATATAGCGTACCAGGACCTCGTCCTTGCTCAGGGTTTTGGTCAATTCAATGGCCAGGTACTGTTCCTGGAGTTTCCGCTTGATCTTTTTGATCAGATTGTCCCCCTCAGAGGTCCAACTGGTAAAAATGGTATTTTTCAGGAGCTGCTGGGTGATGGTGCTGGCTCCCTGGGTCTCGTCACCCAGGGTTTTAACAAATTGATAACCGGAGCGCAGCATGGCTTTATAATCAATACCATTGTGCTGATAGAAGCGCTCGTCCTCCAAAGCCACAAAGGCATGGGCCAGATTTTCCGGAATCTTGTCCTGGGTCACGATGATCCGGTTGGAGTTGACGGCTATGAGCTCGTCCAGCTTGTTGCCTTCGCAGTCATACACGAAGGTAGCGGCACCTATGGGAGCCACATCGTTGGGGGTGATTTGGGGAGTGGAAGCCAGGATCCCTTTGTACATACCGATGCCTGCGGAAGCGCCGACGACGCCCAGACCCATAAAGCAGATCAGGCAGAGTTTTAACACCAGCAGTCCGGCTTTCCTCCCTATTTTCTGTGATTTGGAGTTCAGAGCCTTTTTCTTGGCCCGAACGCCCTTTTTGCTATAATTCATATGGAGCCTTCCTTTCAATATGGTAAAACGATGCAGGGTCCAAACCCTATTCGCACATTATACCAAATATCTTCTGGTAAATAAAGGGGGGTCATGCAGATATTAAGAATTGTTCACAAAAATTTCTTAAATTAATCAGAAAGTGTTGGCCTGTGAAAGAGGGTTTTGGTATACTGTTAAAGAATACGCGGAACACTAAAACAAAATCCAGGGAACATACGGAACTAAAAACAGTATGTTCCCGTACATCGCACTGATGAATGCCTGGACGCATAAGGCGTTCAGACATTCATCACCGGGAATGTGCGTTGGCAGGGAACATACGGAACTACAATTAAGGAGGTAGAGCTATGGCATCGGAACAGAGCGGGGATTACCGGGTGCTGTTGGCGGGAGGCCAGGGGGAGATCGTGGAGAAGAAATCCCGTTTCATTGCTACGGTGCGGAGCGCAGCCACCGAGCAGGAGGCGGCTTCCTTCATCGAGGAGATGAAGAAAAAATACTGGGACGCCAGGCATAATTGCAGCGCTTTTGTCATCGGCAGCAGGGGAGAGATGACCCGCTGCAGCGACGACGGGGAGCCAAGCGGCACGGCGGGCAGACCCATGCTGGAGGTTCTGCTGGCAGAGGAAATCCGCAATGTGGCAGTGGTGGTGACCCGGTATTTCGGAGGCACGCTGCTGGGCACGGGCGGTCTGGTCAGGGCATATACCATGGCGGTGAAAGAGGGACTCCGCAACTGCGTAACAGGTGTTATGCGTCAGGGGCTGGAAATCGTCCTGCAGACCGATTACAACGGTGTGGGAAAGATTCTCTACATATTGGGACAGCATGGTCTGGAACCGGCGGACAGCCAGTATGGGCAGGAGGTACAACTTACCGTCAGGATTCCCGGAGATCTGGCCTTGCGGCTGCAAAAGGAACTGGTGGAGGCCACCTGCGGCAGGTTGGGATGGACATGCGAAAGGGAAATAAGTTTTATTGACAAAAACGGCCCTTGATCGTAAAATGGACAGGTATAACAGTATTTCTCGGAAAGGTGGTGGTTTTTTATGAAGAGCAGCAACGGCAGTAGTGAGCCCGCTCCGGGTCGAAGTTGGAGAACCATAAAAAATCATCATAAGGAGAAATGCTATGGAGCAGTTGAAAGAATTTGAGACGATACAGGAACTGCTGCAGACGCAGCAGTACACCAGGCTCCGCCAGCTTCTGGTGGACTTAAACGACGCGGATATTGCCGCGTACATGGAGGAACTGCCGGAGCAGAGCATGGTCAAGGCTTTTCGGATCCTGCCCAAGGATCTGGCGGCGGATATCTTTTCCTATTTGGAGGTGGACCGACAGCAGACCGTCATTACCTCCCTGACGGACCGGGAGGCTGCCAATATCATTGACAATCTGATGGCCGACGATGCGGTGGACCTGCTGGAGGAGATGCCGGCCAATGTGGTGAAGCGTCTGCTGGAGAATGCCAGCCCGGAGACCCGCCGGGATATCAACCATCTGCTGCGTTATCCGGAGGATTCTGCGGGCAGCATCATGACGGTGGAGTATGTGGACTTGAAGGAAAGCCTGACGGTGGAGGGGGCTATTGACCGAATCCGCGCGGTGGGATTGGACAGCGAAACCATCAATATCTGCTATGTGCTGGACGGACAGCGTAAACTTCTGGGCACGGTGGCCCTGCGCTATCTGCTGCTGAGTCAGCCCGATGAGATCATCGGGGAGATCATGCACGAAAATGTGGTGTCGGTGCACACCCATGCCGATCAGGAGGAAGTGGCCCGGAAGTTCCAGAAGTACGGCTTCACGGCCATGCCGGTGGTGGACAATGAGAACCGCCTGGTGGGCATTATCACGGTGGATGATATCGTGGACGTCATCGAGGAAGAGGCAACGGAGGATATGGAAAAGATGGCGGCTCTGGTGCCCAGTGACAAGCCTTATATGCGCACCTCCGTATGGGAGACTTACAAAAAGAGAATTCCCTGGCTGCTGCTGTTGATGGTCTCCGCCACTTTTACCGGAAGCATCATCACTTCTTTTGAGGATGCGCTGAGCGTCTATGTGGCGCTGACCGCCTTCATTCCCATGCTTATGGATACCGGCGGCAACGCGGGAGGACAGGCCAGCGTTACCATTATACGCGGACTCTCTCTGGGGGAGATCGGCTACGGGGACGTGCCGAAGATTGTATGGAAAGAACTGCGCACCGCAGCTCTCTGCGGAGGCACTTTGGCGGCGGCCAATTTTGCCAAGCTGATGCTGTTTGACCGGGTGGGACTGGCTGTGGCGCTGGTGGTGTGCCTTACCCTGGTGGCGGCGGTGGTGATGGCCATGCTGGTGGGATGCCTGCTTCCCATGGCGGCCAAGAAACTGGGCTTTGACCCGGCGGTGATGGCCAGTCCCTTCATCACCACCATTGTGGATGCCCTGTCACTGCTGGTATATTTCCAGGTGGCCGGGATGGTATTGGGATTATAGCCTGAGTAATCGGCTCTGGCAGCCGGTTGGAGGCAGGGGAAGCGGACGGGAACGGAACAGCCCGGGGGTGTGACAGGACCGGCGCAGGACAGGAGAGGTAGGGATGAGCAAATATTGTGCCACGGAAGACAATGCCATACGGATTGAGGAAATGAATCCCACCTTCCTGTTTACCTGGAAGGGTACCCGGACAGAGCCGGAGGAAGCCTATCACTGCCATGATATTGCGGAACTGGCCTTTGTGATGTCCGGAACGGGAAAGTACCGTATAGAGGGACAGGTTTATGAGGTGGGCGAGGGGGATTTGCTGTTTTTTAAACCTGGCGTACACCACCAGGCGCTGTATGTGCCCGAGGCGGAAGTGCCCGCCACCGAATTTTTTGTGGGCTTCTGCGATGTACAGCTGCCGGGCCGGGAGTCGGGGGATGTGCCGCTGCCAGGCGGAGGCTATATCCTGCATACCAGCGGGGAACTGCGCCAGAGGATTTTTCGGATCTGCTCTTCCATGGAAGCGGAGAGTGCGGTGTGCTGGCAGGGACGTTACCATATGCTGAAGGCATATCTGATGCAGCTGTTATTGCTGATCCTGAAGGAGCAGTCTCCCCCTCCCCAGGCCATGCAGGGATATTCCTTCGATTCGGTGAACAAGAAATATGTGGTGGAACAGATCGTAAGCTATTTTGAGGATCATTACAGCGATAAGATCTCTCTGGATACCATTGCGGAAAATATGTACCTTAGCCCGTTTTATATATCCAAGATATTCAAGAGCGAGACGGGGGACACCCCCATTCGGCATCTGATCAATATCCGGCTGGAGAGAGCCAGAGAACTGCTGCTTCAGGGATCGGAAATGTCTGTCCAGGAGGTGGCAGCCGCCGTGGGCTACGATGATGCGTACCATTTCAGTAAGCTGTTCAAGAAATATTATGGAAAATCCCCTTCCCAGATTCGCAAGGAAGGGGTCTGAGGCAGCGGTCTTTGACAGAAAAATAACAAGCTGTATTTTTTTCGGTACAGCTATTGCATGTGCCCGGAAATCTGATAGAATAGTGAATGTAAGGGGTTACACCAACATTTTAAACCATTGGCGGAGGTTACAGGGTATGAGGTATTTTTTTGAATCAAAGATTGAGAAGAAGGAGAAGGGGTATATGATCCAGATCCCCTTTAACATCTGGGAGGTATGCAGACAGCGTGATGTGATTCAGGCGGATATTGTGCTGGACAACGCTCTGATTGACTGTGAACTGATTCCCCAGGAAAAGGGTAACTATCAGATTCATATCGAGGATGAGGACGCGGTGAAAGTGGATCTGGGGAAGAGCCACAAGATCCTGCTCCATGTGACGGGCAGCCTGATCAAGATGGACCAGAACAGTCCTTACAGTTTTGAGAATCCCATCCGCAGGATTGACAGCATGGAAGTGATCATACAGCCGGAGGACGGGCTGTGCGGACAGTCCTGCGTGGCCATGCTGGCCGGCGTGACCATTGCGGAAGTCATCAGCGTTATGGACTGCCGGGAGTGGCAGGCTACCATGGGCAGGGTGATATCGGCGCTGAATTATTACGGCATTGATCACACGGATATCATCATGTACACCGAGGGCCGTCCTACCGTACTGCCCAAGTGTTGTATTCTGATGGAGAAGATGGGGCGTTTCTGCCACTATCTGGTACATTATGACGGTAAATTCTATGACTCCAACCTGGGCGTGCTGGAGGAGTATGACATGGATAAACTGCTGGGATACCTGGAGATCAAATGCTGATCAGGGAACAAAGGGAGGGGGCCGCATGGAGATGCGGTTCCCTCCCGCTTTATATATCAGTAACATTTGCCCGGCAACCCGGGGGAGGGCTGAAAAGAGAGTCCCGAAGATACTTATGAAAAGGAAGGAATGGCATTCCGAAGAAATATAAAATAAGTATAAAATCCTTCCAAACCGTCAAAAATGAGTAAAAAAGAGAAAACACTAGAAAATAAGAGATAGAAGCAGACATATCAAAGATAAATACCTCTGCATGCAGTTGCAAACCGCCGCATATGAAACTAATATATGTTCCAGGGATTAGCACTCGACATAAAAGAGTGCTAACAAGACAAAGTACCAGATAAGGAGGCAGACAATATGAAGTTAGTACCCTTAGGCGACAGAGTTGTATTGAAGCAGTTGGTGGCTGAGGAAACCACCAAGTCCGGCATCGTACTTCCCGGACAGAACAAGGAAAAACCCCAGCAGGCGGAGGTAATTGCGGTTGGCCCCGGCGGCGTGGTGGACGGCAAGGAAGTGAAGATGGAGGTCAAAGTTGGTGACCATGTTATCTTCTCCAAGTATGCGGGAACGGAAGTGAAGCTGGACGAGGACGAGTATATCATCGTGAAGCAGAACGACATCCTGGCAGTGATCCAGTAACAGGCGGGTTTGTAAGAATCAATTAAAGAAAACGGAGGCGTATACATTATGGCAAAGGAAATTAAGTATGGCGCGGAGGCGCGCGCAGCCCTGGAGTCCGGCGTGAACCAGCTGGCTGATACTGTCAGAGTAACATTGGGACCCAAAGGAAGAAACGTGGTGTTGGATAAGTCTTTCGGCGCTCCTCTGATCACCAACGACGGCGTTACCATCGCCAAGGAGATCGAGTTGGCAGACGCATTTGAGAACATGGGCGCACAGCTGGTAAAAGAAGTGGCTACCAAGACCAATGATGTGGCGGGTGACGGAACCACCACAGCTACTGTTCTGGCACAGGCCATGGTGAACGCAGGCATCAAGAACCTGGCGGCGGGGGCCAATCCCATCATCCTGAGAAAGGGTATGAAAAAGGCTACGGACTGCGCTGTGGAGGCCATTGCAGGCATGAGCCAGAAGGTGAACGGCAAGGAGCATATCGCCAGGGTGGCGGCTATCTCCGCCGGTGACGAGGAGGTTGGCCAGCTGGTGGCGGACGCCATGGAGAAGGTCAGCGGGGACGGCGTCATCACCATCGAGGAGTCCAAGACCATGCAGACCGAACTGGACCTGGTAGAGGGTATGCAGTTTGACAGAGGATATATTTCCGCCTATATGGCTACGGATATGGATAAGATGGAGGCAACTCTGGATAATCCTTATATCCTGATCACCGACAAGAAGATTTCCAACATCCAGGAAATCCTGCCTCTGCTGGAGCAGGTGGTGCAGTGCGGCGCGAAGATGCTGATCATTGCCGAGGATGTGGAGGGCGAGGCTCTCACCACTCTGATTGTAAACAAACTGCGCGGCACCTTCAATGTGGTGGCCGTGAAGGCTCCCGGCTATGGCGACAGAAGGAAGGCCATGCTGGAGGATATCGCCATCCTCACCGGCGGTACTGTGATCAGCTCCGAACTGGGCTATGAACTTAAGGACACCGACATGTCCATGTTGGGCCGGGCCAAGTCCGTGAAGGTACAGAAGGAGAACACGGTGATCGTGGACGGCGAGGGTGACAAGGATGCCATTCAGAGCCGTATCTCCCAGATCAAGATGCAGATTGAGGAGACCACCTCTGATTTTGATAAGGAGAAGCTGCAGGAGAGACTGGCCAAGCTGGCCGGCGGCGTAGCGGTAATCCGGGTGGGCGCTGCCACCGAGACTGAGATGAAGGAAGCCAAACTGCGTCTGGAGGACGCTCTTGCGGCTACCAGGGCTGCCGTGGAGGAAGGCATTATCTGCGGAGGCGGTTCTGCTTATATCCACGCTGCCAAGGAAGTGGCAAAGCTGGCTGAGACCATGGAGGGCGATGAGAAGACCGGCGCCCAGATCGTGCTGAAAGCCCTGGAGGCGCCCCTGTACCACATCGCTGCTAACGCAGGCTTAGAGGGCAGCGTGATCATCAATAAAGTGGGTGAATCCGCAGTGGGCATGGGCTTCGACGTGCTGAAAGAGGAATATGTGGATATGGTGAGCGCAGGGATTCTGGATCCTGCCAAGGTGACCAGAAGCGCACTGCAGAACGCTACCAGCGTTGCCAGCACCTTGCTGACTACCGAGTCCGTTGTGGCCAACATCAAGGAGGAGACTCCTGCAATGCCCGCAGGCGGCGGTATGGGCGGCATGATGTAAGCCTTTGATGCTAAAAATCGCATAAGCCAATTATAGACGGCCCGGCAGAGCGAAAACTCTGCCGGGCTTTGTAATATGGGCGGGCCGGTGGGAGACACAGAGGCGAAAGAGAAGGAGAAAACCATGAGAAAACTGTATTTTGCCCGGCATGGGCAGACCGTATGGAATGTGGAAAACAAAATCTGCGGCGCCACGGACATTGCCCTGACAGAGCAGGGACATGAGCAGGCTATGGAGTTGGGACGGCTGATCGCGGAAGGGGATTACCAAATTGACCAGATTCTGTATTCTCCGCTGGTGCGGGCTGCCGACACCGCCCGTCATATCCACCGCGTCACCGGGATTCCCCTGCGGGAGGAAGTTCGGCTAAAAGAGCAGAATTTCGGAAAATGGGAGTCAACTCCCCGGGACGGAGCACAGTTCCGGGCGGCGAAGGCCCAGTTTGTAAATCGAAACCAGGGCGGCGAGTCCATGATGCAGATGGCCCAGCGGATCTACAATCTGCTGGACGAGCTGCGCGGGGAACCGGAAGCCAGAACTTACCTGTTGGTGGCCCATAACGGTATCGCCAGAATCGTGCAGTCCTATTTCACGGATATGACCAATGAGGAATTCGCAGCCTTCGGCATCGGTAACTGCCAGGTGCTGGCATATGAATGGTAGAAGTTGTCAATCCGAAAATATGGAACCGTTCGAAAGAGGACAAAACAGAAAAATGTTATTAGTAATGAATATTGTTGATTTTTTGGTAGAAAATAGTATAATGGAAACATAAAAACTATTAGGCGGTGGGCAAATGCTGATATCTTACAAATTTAAAAATTTCTGTTCGTTTTCTGATGAGGCGGAGTTTGACCTGTTAGCGCCCGGGAACAAAGTAAAGCACAGATTCCCGGATAATTATGTGGAGACAGAAGCGGGGTATGATCTCCTGAAAACGGCGGTGGTAGTCGGGGAAAACGCAGGGGGGAAGACCAATTTTATCAGTAGTCTTTCCTTCTTTAAAAGTTTATTTGCGAATAATGAAAGGGTGCGCACCTATAAAGGGCTTGTAAATTTTAATACACTAAAAGAGGCCGGAGACAGGGAACGCTATGCGGAGCAGGAGTTTGATATCCAGGTGATGAGTAAAACGGGAGGGATCTATCACTATCACTTGACGATTGACGGGTATAGTATCGTTAAAGAGATGTTTTCCTCTAAAAGCGCGAAGAGCAATCAGGAAAAAATGATTATGTCCGTGACAAGGGAAGAACTTGACACGGAAAGCAAAAAGGGCGCAGTCCGAGCGATGTATGAGGTGATGCTGGATAATTGCAGCAAAGAATTTGAAATCGTGTTTGAACGGGCGACTATAACCGAGGAGAACCTGGGCCTTTTTGTAGCCAGGCTGGCCATTTTGGGAGAACCCCGCGCGCAGGAATTTGTCGGCTGGGTAAACAACAGATTAAACGTTGAGAATCAGGAATTTAATTATTCCATATATAAAGAACTGCGAAACACAGAGGAGGATATAAATATTATCAGAGATCCCCGCTTTCTGGATATCCTTCGGATGGTGGATTACAGTATTGAGGGCATTGAAATAGACGAGGAAAAGCCCTTCAGCGCCAGTAAGATTGTGCGAGTCACAAAGGCCGGACAGAGGTTTTCCAGGGAACTTAAAAGGGACTCGGGAGGCGTCATAGAATTCTTTGCATGGGCTGTCCAGCTGTTCCGGGTGGTATATGAAGATAAAGTGGTCTTTGCGGACGAGATGGACAGGGTGATCAACCCCATTCTGGCAGAGCGGATGATTTCTTTTATCAACGGAAAGAAACATAGGGGGCAGTTTATCTTTTCCAGCCACAATGTGCTGCATCTGGACTTGAAGAATTACATGAAGGAACAGATCTATTTTGTGACGAAAGACAGGGACAGCCTGAACTCGGAACTGTACTCGTTGGCTGATTTCCCGGATATACGCTATGAGACAACAAAGATATACGAATTTTACATGAAGGGGATTTTGGGAGGAACCGCGTTTGAGTAGGCCAAAGAGAGAACTTCGGAAAAAGTATGTCGTCTTCTGCGAGGGGGATACGGAGTACAATTATATCGATGCAATGCGGCTCAACCAGGGGGTGGAACTGGCTCTTAAGCCGGTCAATATGCAGGGCGGGGGATATGCCGGTTTTTTGGAGCATATCAAAAAAGAGGCAGACAATAACTGCCTGGCCAAGTTCATCATCATTGATTTCGACAGGGCCAGAAAACATCCGGGAGAACTGCCCCGGTTGAAGGAATTGATGGAGTATTGCAAACTGCAGAACGAACGTAAAAAGATTCCTCATTTCCTGATATTGGATAATCCTGATTTTGAGTATGTCGCATGTCTACATATAGAAGCGTATCATGGACAGGATGTAAGGAAATATATAGAACAGACGCTGGGCCTGGGGGATATGGAGAAATTTAAGGCCATGAGGGATGTATATGGCTATCTCAATACAAAAGGCAACTCATTTGAACGCATGTTATCCAGACTGAAGAAAAAAATTGTGGTAAATCATTACCAGATCAATAAATCAGGATTTGAAATCAAAATATCCGATACGGAAGTCTTTTGGGAGCATGAAAATGAAAGAGGCTCAAACATTAATGAGTTTTTTGATGTAATCAGTTGGTAGGGGATATGGGAAACTGAAAACAGCATATACCCGGAGGGGGCACTGAATGAAAAACGGTCGCAGGGCGGCTGGGGATATGCGGAACTATAATAGGAGGAAAAATGAAATCAGCAGCGGAATTACAGGCATTACTAAGACAAATTGACCATAAGAGTTATCCGGCCTACAAGGACACCCGGGGGCAGTATCAGTTCCAGCAGTATGTGTTGTCCATTGACCATGTGCAGGGAGACCCTTTTGCGGCTCCTTCCAAGGTTAGCCTGATAGTACCGGGGAAGGTGGCAGGCTTTGACAAGGGCGGCTACGGGGAGAGGCACAGGCGGATCGCTTTTCAGGACTATCTGCTCCGCCGTATGGCAGCCAAAATCAGGGAGTATTCCTTCAAAGCCAAAGGATCCGGCAAAAGCGGCCTGCTGGGCATCAGTCAGCCGGGGCAGGAAATCCTGGAGCGGAGCGCCTGCACGGTGAATCCTTCGGACGGCCAGGTGACAATCCGTATGGAGATCGGTTTTCCGGCCAACGGGCGCACCATTAACGCAGGGGAATTGGTAAAAATCCTGTTTGACTTCCTGCCGGTGTGCGTGAAGCAGACTTTGTTGGCGGCATCCTGTCCCAAAGATGGTCTGGAGAAAGTGCTGTATCTGGCAGATGACCAGCTTTATATCCGGCAGCAGTTAAAGGAGAGGGATCTGGTGGCCTTTGTGGCGGACGGAGCCATTTTGCCCCGCAAATCCGGGGTGTCATCCCAGCCCATGAAGGATGCGGTGGCCTTTGCCAGTCCCGGGGAGATGGCTGTGACTTTGGAACTGCCCCACAGGGGAACGCTCCGGGGGATGGGGATCCGCAAGGGGGTGACGCTGATCGTGGGAGGCGGTTATCATGGTAAATCCACCTTACTGGAAGCATTGGAAAAGGGGGTCTATGACCATATTGCCGGAGACGGCAGGGAGTATGTACTCACCGACGACAGCGCCATGAAATTGCGGGCGGAGGATGGCAGGAGCATCCAGCAGGTGGATATCTCCATGTTCATCCGCAATCTTCCGGGGGGCAAGGACACTGGGCATTTTTATACGGAGGACGCCAGCGGCAGTACTTCCCAGGCGGCGGCCACGGTGGAAGCCGTGGAGATGGGGGCCGGGGCTTTTCTTATCGACGAGGACACCAGCGCCACCAATTTCATGATCCGGGACGAACTGATGCAGCGGGTTGTCAGCCGGGATATGGAACCCATCATCCCCTTTATCGACCGGGTGCGGGAACTGTATGAAAATTACGGGATTTCCACCGTGCTGGTGGCGGGAAGCTGCGGTTCCTATTTCCATAAAGCGGACTGCATCCTGCAGATGAATAAGTACCGTCCCATGGAGATTACGGCGCTGGCGAAAAAGGAGGCGGAACAGTTTCCCTATACTCTGGGAAGCGCCCCTGCGGCAGGAAAGCCGGATTTCCACCGGGTGGTAAAGGCAGACCAGGCGTTTGCCAGGGACGAACGGATCAAGATGAAAACCATGGGGCTGGACGGCTTCTCCATCAACAGGGAAACCGTGGACATGCGTTATGTGGAACAGCTTGCGGACAGCGAGCAGCTCACGGCCCTGTCCCATATGATCCGGCATATGAAATGCCGCTGCTTTGACGGACGGAAAACCCTGCAGCAGGCAGTGGAGGCCCTGTACGAAGAAGTGGAGAAAAACAGTTTTGCAGCTTTCTGTCCGGGAAGGGAGAGCCTGCCGGGCAATCTGGCCATGCCCCGCCGCCAGGAACTGTACGCGGCGCTGAACCGCTGCCGGGAACTGGTACGCATATAGGAAGGGAGTGCCGCTGCCAGGAATTGGTGCGCATATGGGAAGAGAATGCCGCGCCAGGAATTGGTGCGCATATGGGAAGGGAATGCCGCGCCAGGAATTGGTGCCCATATGGGAAGATGGCGCCGCTGCCGGAAACCTGTATGCATATAGAGAAAAAATGTCCTCTACGGAATAAGGTAGATCAGATATAAAAACAATATTTGGAGGAGAAGTATAAATGAATGTAGAATACAAAACCCGGAAAGATCTCCCCTGTGATCAGTTATATCAGTTATTTCTTGCAGTAAATTGGACTACAGAGAGTACAACCCCGGAGATGCTTGAAAACTTTAATATTGCTTTTATTAACTCCACATTTGTTTTTTCCGCATGGATCGAGGGGAAATTGGTGGGATGCGTAAGGGTATTAAGCGATTTGCATTTTCGCTCCATTATTTATGATTTAGCGGTTTTACCGGCATATCAAAAAATGGGGATTGGCAAGGAACTGGTGAGAAGATGCAGGAGTGCCTGCGAGTCCTCAGAATGGCTGGTACAAACAGACCAGGCTAAAGGCTTTTATGAAAAAATCGGCTTTAAAGAAAATAAAGATTATTTTCTTACAATTCCCTGCAAATGGTTTTCAGTTTAGACAAAAACGGAAAGAGGAGGAGGAACTTATACAAATATAAGCTGATTGCCGTCGTATCCTGCGGTCATTTTATGCAAGTCCCTGTTGCGATTGGGGAATTTAGGGAGTATAATGTTCGCAAAAGTCATTTTGGCTTTATGTCATATTGGATGAGAGGAAGAGGATGGCGAAGAAAGCAGTGATAAAGAACTGGCGTGTGAGCAGGCAGATTTTGGGAGTGACAACCTGTGTCCTGTCAGCCGTCACGATTGTGCTGATGATCGTTCTGTGCGTCTGGCTTTTTCAGTCCCCCGTGGGGGCGGCAGACGACGGCGGTACGGCATTTACCCCAAAGAAAATCGGGATCGAGGAAGCCCTGCCCAAAGAAGATGTGCTGCAGGAGGGGCCGGTGGCCCTCTGGCCGGAGGAAGATATAGATTGGGCGGAGGAAAGCAGTGTTCCCACAGAGGAAGAGATTCCGTATACCTACACGGATCTGGAATTGACTCTGTATTCCCAGACTTCCCTGCGGGTGCGGGACCAGCCTTCCACGGAAGGGGAGAAGATCGGCGGCCTCTATCGGAACCAGGAAGTCAAAATAACAGGCAGATGCAACGAGACCGGCTGGTATCGTATTGACTATTACGGCAATGTGGGATATGCTTCCAACGACTATCTGGCAGAGGAACCGGTGAAACTGGATATCACCCAGTCCGTGGGAAGTTTCGCGGCGGTGGACAAGAGTTATTACGACAATGTGCTGTTTATCGGAGACTCTCTCACCGTGGGTCTCTCCATGTATGGGAACCTGAAAAATGCCACCTATTTTTGTATAACCGGTATGGGGGTGGGCGAGGCCCTGAGCAGAGACATGGGCGGGGTTACGCTGGACGCCCTTCTAGACGCGAGGCAGTATGACGCGGTCTATATCATGCTGGGTATCAACAACATGGGGTCGAAGCGCAAGAGTTTCCTGTCCTCCTACAGTTCCCTGGTGAACCATGTACAGGAAAAGCAGCCCAACGCCGGGATTGTGATCCAGTCCATTCTGGCCGTGACCTCCTCCTATTCTGCCGAGCATCCGAATTTCAACAATGATGAGATCCGGGAGCGCAATGCAGGTCTGGCGGAACTGGCGGACGGGGAACACATATTTTATCTGGACCTGAACGCCTTCTACATGGACGATGCGGGCAATCTCAGAGACAGCCAGGCCCGGGACGGTCTGCACCTGAAAACCAAGTCCTACAAGGTGTGGAAAGAAGCGCTGCTGGCCAACGGCATTGTAAAGTAAGAATGGTTTTTTGACATATCCTGTGTTACAATGTATAAAACGTTTTATGTATAACTTACTACAACCAAGGAGGAGATACCGATGAACATGAACAGCATTTGCGTGCAGGGTGGTTACACTCCCGGCAACGGGGAACCGAGACAGATTCCCATTGTGCAGAGCACCACTTTCAAATACGATACCAGCGAGGATATGGGTAAATTATTTGATCTGGAGGCCAGCGGCTATTTCTACACCCGGCTGCAGAATCCCACCAACGACTATGTGGCGGCCAAAATCTGCCAGATGGAGGGCGGTACGGCGGCCATGCTGACCAGCAGCGGTCAGGCAGCCAATTTCTATGCCCTGTTTAACATCTGCGGCGCGGGGGATCATATCGTGGCGTCCACCAGCATTTACGGCGGTTCTTACAACTTGATTTCCGTCACCATGAAGAGGATGGGCGTTGAGACCACCTTTGTGGACCCGGATGCCTCCGAGGAGGAACTGAGCGCCGCTTTTCAGCCCAACACCAGGGCCATGTTCGGCGAGACCATCGCCAACCCGGCTCTTACCGTGCTGGACATAGAGAAGTTTGCCCGCTGTGCCCATGCCCATGGAGTACCTCTGATCGTTGACAATACTTTTGCCACGCCCGTCAACTGCCGTCCCTTTGAGTGGGGGGCGGATATTGTGACCCATTCCACCACCAAGTACATGGATGGTCACGGAGCGGCGGTGGGCGGCTGCATTGTAGACAGCGGCAAATTTGACTGGATGGCTCATAAGGACAAGTTCCCCGGCCTTTGTACTCCTGACGAGAGTTATCATGGTATCACCTATGCGGAAAAGTTTGGCCGGGAAGGGGCCTTTATCACCAAATGTACGGCCCAGCTGATGCGGGATCTGGGTTCCATTCAGAGTCCTCAGCATGCCTTTATCCTGAACCTGGGGCTGGAGAGCCTGCATGTGCGGATGCAGCGCCATTGTGAGAACGGACAGGCCGTGGCGGAATTTCTGGCTTCTCATCCCAAGGTGGCCTATGTGAATTACTGCGGTCTGCCCGGAGACAAGTATCATGAACTGGCGCAGAAGTATCTGCCCAAGGGCAGCTGCGGCGTGGTTTCCTTCGGTCTCAAGGGGGGCCGGGAGGCGGCCGGCGCTTTCATGAAGAATCTGAAGATGGCGGCGATTGAGACCCATGTGGCGGATGCCCGGACCTGCTGCCTGAACCCGGCTTCCAGCACCCATCGTCAGATGACGGATCAGCAGCTGAAGGAGGCGGGAGTGCCTGCGGAACTGGTGCGCATGAGCTGTGGCCTGGAGGATAAGGAAGATTTGATTGCCGATATTGCGCAGGCTCTGGAGAAATGCTGATCCATACATGGAACATATGCAAACCGTTTAAAAGAGCGGAGGAAGATCCGGCGGGTGCTGTTTTGCCCGCCGGATTTTTGGGTTTGCATTGGCTGATAGTTTGTTTCCAAGCCCCGGGAAATGTGCTACAATGGGAGAAACGCGGGCCCGTGCGCGGCGGCCTGCTTACCGGAGGAATATATGGATATAGATAAAATGATGGTATACAGCCGCAGAATGCCGGCTAAATCGGCGGAATATGCAGAGTACCCGGCGGCGCTGCTGCCGGAGTTGGCGGAGTATCTGAGAGCAAGGGGAATTGAAAGGCTTTACAGTCATCAGGCACAGATGTTTGAACTGGCCCTGCAGGGGGAAAATGTGGTGATCACCACCTCCACGGCCAGCGGCAAGACGCTGGGCTTTCTGCTGCCGGTGCTGCAGGAAATCCTTTGCAATCCCGGGGCCCGGGCCCTGTTCATCTATCCCACTAAGGCGCTGGCCAGCGACCAGTACAAGGCGCTGCGGCCCCTGCTGGAATTTTTCGGGGAGGACAGGGTATCGGCAGGGGTGTATGACGGAGATACTTCCTCCGCCCAGCGCAGCCGGATTCGCCGCCATGCCAATATCATTCTGACCAACCCGGAGATGATCAATGCTTCCTTTTTGCCCAACCACAGCAAATACGGATTTGATCTGCTGTTTGCCAATCTGCGGTATGTGGTGATCGACGAACTGCACACTTACAGAGGGGCTTTCGGCTCCCATCTGGCCAATGTGATCCGGCGTCTTGGGCGGGTATGCCGGTATTATCACAGCCGTCCCCGCTTTTTGTGCAGTTCGGCCACCATCGCCAATCCGCTGGAATTGGCCCGGGGGATATGCGGCGAGCCGTTTGAGCAGGTGGAGAGGGACGGAGCCCCCAGAGCGGAGAGGAGGTACGTGTTCCTGCAGCCTCCCAAAATAGAAGATTCATACGGCAGGGAAATCGGACAGGCTTCCGCCGCCCAGGTGGCCGCCAATCTGCTGCCGGAACTGATGGAGAAGGGAACCAGTTTTATCGCTTTTGCCAGTTCCAGAAGAAATGTGGAGATCGTGCTGAAGGAGACCAGGGACCTTCTGGAGGGATGGGACATGACGGGGCAGGAGACGGGGAAAGGGGGACGGAAGATGCGGGCGCTTCACCCGGAGGATCTGATGGTCAATCGGATCGCCGGGTACAGGGGCGGGTATACCCCCAGAGAGCGCCGAGAGATCGAGGCCCGGATGAACCGGGGAGAACTGTTGGGGCTGGTGGCTACCAACGCTCTGGAACTGGGAATTGACATCGGGCGGCTGGATGCTACAGTGCTGGTGGGATATCCCGACACCAAGGCTTCCTTCTGGCAGCAGACGGGCCGGGCAGGCAGGAGCGGCCACAGCTGCACCAATTATCTGATCCTGCGGGAGATGCCGTTTGACCGATACATTGCGGTGAATCCGGACTGGCTCTTTGAGGGCAGCAGTGAGAGCGCTGTTATCGACCCGGATAATCTTCTGATCCAGTTGGCTCACATTCGGGCGGCGGCTGCGGAGATTCCCCTGGGGCAGCAGGATATGGAACTTTTTCCGGATCTGGGAGAGGCTATTCCCGTGCTTCTGGAGGCAGGGGAACTGACCCGTCAGGGAGGTCTTTTTGTCTGGTGCGGGCAGGGTTTCCCGGAGGGAGATTATAGCCTGCGCAATATTGACAATGGGCGCTATAAGCTGCTCCACCGGGAGACCGGGGAACAGATCACGGAGATGGATGAACTGCAGGCCTATCGGGAGATTCATACGGGCGCGGTCTATATGCATGGCGGTGTTTTATACCAGATCACCCATATGGACACAGAGACCCGCACCGGCTATGCCGTGCCTTTTGCAGGGAACTACTACACGGTGCCGGGAGGCAATACGGATATCCGCCGGCTGCGGGTGAGGCGGACTTGCAGTTATATGCGGGAAGCGATACCGGGCAGCGAGGGAGGGCTCCGGCATCAGGTCCCGGAAGAGGAACAGCCGGAAATCTGCATAGGCTTTGGAGAACTCCATGTGGAGGATGTGGTCAGCATGTATAAGAAGCTGCAGTTTCATAACCATCAGAATCTTGGCAATGACCAACTCCCGCAGCCTCTGGTAAAGCGGTATGAAACCGAAGGGGCCTGGATCGAACTTCCTGCGGAGGTGGTGCGGGAATACCGCAGTATGCTCCGGGAAGGAGCCGGCGGGAAGCAGGTGTATGACAACCATTTTGAGGGGTTGTGCTATGCGCTGGAAAATGCCGCCAGGATGCTGACCATGACGGAGAAGGAGGATATCGGCGTGATCCCCTCCGGCAATGCCGTCGGGCAGCAGGAGGATGCGCAGGACCGGGTGGCTGTCTACTTCTATGACAAATTTACAGGGGGATTGGGCTATGCGGAGAAAGCCTATGAGCGGATGCCGGAGATAGTCTGCCGGGCGGAAACCCTGGTGGCGGGATGCGGCTGTGAGAGAGGATGCATTGCCTGCATTGGTGATTACCGGCTGAACAAATCAAAGATTCTCTGGGGGCTTAAGAACCTTCGATGTTCCGATAAGGCCGGGGAGGGAACGGGGGAGGACAGCACGGTTCGGGAGAAGCTGAGAAAGCGGCTGGACAGCGTGCATGGGATTACCCGGGAAGGACGGCCGCAGGGAGGGACGTAATGGGCGGTTTACACAGGATGGAAGAAGAGATACTGGGGCAGCTGAATCCGGAGCAGAGAGAGGCGGTGCTGGATCACAGCCATACCTGCGTGGTCAATGCCAATGTGGGAAGCGGCAAGACCACGGTGCTGGTGGCGAAGCTGCTGTATCTGCGCTATATGGAAAATATTCGGTTCAGCCGGATGATCGTACTGACTTTCACTCATAAGGCGGCAGAGGAGGTCCGCCGGCGGCTGGAACAGCGGGAGGGAAGTCTGCCCCCGGAGGATCTTTCGGGCTTCGGTACCTTTCACAGTGTGGCTTATCGGCTCCTGAAACAGTTTCTGCCGGTGGAGGAATTGGGCTATACCCGGTCCTTCACGGTGCTGCTTCCCGAGCAGGAACTGGAATTAGCCCGGGAATTAATCAGGCGGGAGGGACTGCGGATCAAATATCCCGCAAGGCTGCCCAAGCGGCTGGAGGCGGCGGTCCGGCTGGGTCATCGGGGCCGGGACAGTGTGGAGGGGAAACGTCTTGACAAGCTGCAGGATGATATCTGGCTGCTGGCGGAAGTACTGGAACGGGAAAAGAGGCAGCGCGATACCATGACATTCCGGGATCTGCTGGTACACGGCGAAACGCTTCTTCGGAAATATCCGATTGCGCCGGAATGGATCATTATAGACGAAGTGCAGGACAGCGATGAACGGCAGTTGGCTTTCCTGGATGCACTCAGGGGGCCTGACACCCGGCTTTTTGCCGTGGGGGACCCCAATCAGATCATCTACGGATGGCGGGGCAGCAGCATCAACGCCTGCTTTACGCTGGCACACCGCTATGGCGCAAGGCAGCTTACCCTGCCCATGAATTACCGCAGCGGCCGCCGGATCCTGGAGGCCGCCGGACGCTTCAAACAGTATGGAGACAGACTCAAAGGCAGCAGGGAAAGCGAAGGCCGGGTCAGAATCCGCCAGGCATATGATCCCCTGGGGGAGGCCTATTATCTGGCGGAGCAGATTCGCCGCCTGAGAGAAAACGGGGTGGCGGCAGAACAGATTGCCATATTTTACAGATTGCAGGCCCAGGCCGAACTTCTGGCGGATGTATTTGAGCGGGAGAAGATTCCCCATCAGGTAGTAACCCGGAGAGAACGGGACAGCGGGGAAACTTATCTGGAGGAACAGGGTATCCCTCTGTATGAAGAGGAAAATCGGGCGCAGGCCAGGGGATTCTCCCCAGGAGAACCTCCAGTAGAATCCCCTGGGGAACTCAGCGGGGAATCCACCCGGGCCCCGGGGGTATGGCTTATGACCCTGCATGCCTCCAAGGGGATGGAATTTACCCATGTGTTTATCATAGGGGTGAACTATGGGCTGATCCCCCTGCGATCATCAGGTTTTGAGGAGGAAGAGGAAGAAAGGCGGCTGTTTTTTGTGGGCATGACCAGGGCGCGGGATTTTCTGGAACTGTCCTATTATCTCCAGCCGGGGATGCCCGGGGTGGCCTGCGGCGAGAGCCGCTATCTGCAGATGATCCCCGAAGGGCTGGTGGAGCGGGTGGACAATGCCCCTGTGGTTCCCAAGGCCGATTTTTCGGAAGCGGCGTCTTATGAGGAGAGCGGGCAGACCGAATCACAGGAGGCCTGCGGAGCGCAGGTCCTGCCCTGCCGGGTCCGCCATGGGAAATATGGGGAAGGTACAGTTACGGAGGAAGACGAAGAGAAGCTGACAGTGGACTTTGGGGAACTGGGGGTAAAAACATTTTTTAAGGATTTTGTGGTTTTGGAATTCGAGAGGTAAATATGACAGACTTTATTGAAATCAAGGATATCCATGTGCCGGAACTGGATCTCTATGCCCGGCTTTCAGAGGGACAACTGCGCCATTATAATGAACCGGATCAGGGGCTGTTTATCGCGGAGAGCCCCATGATCATCCGGCGGGCGCTGGAAGCCGGTTACAGGCCCCTGTCCATGCTGGCGGAGCATAAGCTGGCGGAGGGACAGGGACGGGAACTGATCAGCCTTTGTGGGGATATTCCGGTCTATGTATCAGAGCGGGAAGTGCTGGAACAGATTACCGGCTATGCGCTGACCAGGGGAATGCTCTGCGCCATGTATCGGAAACCTCTCCCCGGGGCGGCAGAGGTATGTGTGGGGGCGCGCCGGGTGGCGGTGCTGGAGAATGTGATGAATCCCACCAATGTGGGGGCTGTCTTCCGCAGCGCAGCGGCGCTGGGCATGGACGGTATATTGCTCACGCCGGGCAGCAGTGATCCCCTGTACCGCCGGGCCGTCCGGGTGAGTATGGGAACCGTGTTTCAGATCCCTTGGGCCTTTTTAGAATCGGTTCATTACCCGGAACTGCTTCACGCTCTGGGCTTTCGCACTGCAGCCATGGCCCTTCGGGAAGATTCTGTTTCCCTGGCGGATCCCCGCCTGGGGGCCGAGGAGCGCCTGGCTATCGTGCTGGGAACCGAGGGAGACGGACTGGCGGCAGACACCATTGCCGATTGCGATTACACGGTGCGGATTCCCATGTCCCACGGCGTGGACTCCCTGAATGTGGCGGCGGCCAGCGCCGTGGCTTTCTGGCAGTTGGGCAGGCTCAATAGTGGTATTTCTTCCGCTTTCCCACCAGGAAGAGAACCGTCACCAGCACCGCCAGTACCTCCGCCAGGATGATGGAGAACCAGATTCCGTCCAGTCCCCAGAAGACGGGCAGTATACAGATGGCGGCCACCTGTAATACCAGGGTGCGCAGAAAGGCGATTAGCGCAGAGGTCAGTCCATCGTTCAGAGCGGTGAAAAAAGAGGAGCCCAGTATGGTAAAGCCGGAGAACAGAAAGGAGAAGGAGAATATGACGAAAGCGTGAATCGTCATATCCAGCAGCCCGGCGTCATAGCCCACAAAAAGCAGGGACAGGGGCCTGCCCAAGGCCTCCCCCGCGGCGAACATCAGCGCGGAAAAAGCGCCGACCAGCAAAAGACTCCGCCGGAGCAGGTTCTTAAGTTCTCCGTGGTTTTGTGCCCCGTAGTGGTAGCCTACCACAGGGGCGACTCCTACGGAATAGCCCATAAATATTGCCTGGAAGATCATACTCAAATACATCAGTACACCGTATGCGGCGATGCCGTCCGCCCCGGCGTATTTCATCAACTGCAGATTATAGAGCATACTCACCAGGGACATGGAGATATTGCCCATCAGTTCGGACGCGCCATTAGAACAGGTTTTCCACAGGGCGTTGCCGTCAAACCGACATTTTACGAACCTGAGAAGGCTGGTGTTTTCACGGCCAAAGTATATCAGCGGAATCAGTCCGCCCACAAGCTGGCTGAAGGCGGTGGCTGCTGCTGCCCCTGCCAGGCCCCAGGAAAGGATAGCCACAAACAGTGCGTCCAGTGCCATATTGGTCAGTCCCGCTGCCACCGTGATACCCAGACCCAGCCTGGGCTTTCCGGCGGTGGCAAACAGGCATTGGAATTCAAATTGCAGGATAAAGAAGGGAAGCGCCAGCAATATGACCCGGCCGTAGAGGATGCAGTCTTCCAGCAGCCGTTCCCGGGCGCCCAGCAGCATGGCCACAGGCCGGAGCAGGGCGATACCCGCCACGGCCAACACCAGGCCGCAGACCGCCGATACCCATACGATCAGGGTAAATGTCTCTCGGGCTTTCTGAGATTTACCCTCTCCCAGGGTCTTGGCGATCAGCGCGCTTCCCCCGGTGCCGAACATGAAGCCTATGCAGCCCAGGATCATGAGCACGGGCATGATCAGGTTCACGGCGGCAAAAGGGGTCTTGCCTACAAAATTGGACACGAAAAAGCCGTCTACCACGCTGTAGACAGAGGTGAATACCAGCATGATGATGGAAGGCAGCGTATAGCGCAGCAGTCTTTTATAGTCAAAGTGATCGGATAGTTGTATCATAAATTCCTCCTTATAGCTTTTCGGCTTCTTTTCTGAGGGCATTCAGAAAGCGCTCCGTCAAATCCAGATATTTTTCCACATCCTGCCGGGGCCAGGAGGCCAGTATGGCGTCCTCCGTCCGCAGCAGCCGCAGGGCTGTCTGCTCTGCCAGCGTTTTTCCGGCCTCTGTCAGGCATACTTTTTTACCCTTGGGCCCTGCTTTCTCCAGATAGAGTGTTCCCTGGGCCTCCAGCTTGCGGAGAGCGGAGTTCACGGTCTGTTTGCTCAGGCCGGAGAGACGACAGATTTCGGTGAGCAGACAGCAGTCCCCTATATCACAGATGGTATAGAGGATGATCATGGCGCTGTCGGACATCCCCAGCTTCAGGGAAATCTCATGATAGGCGGCGTCCATTTCACCCAGCAGATAATTGAAGCGCTTCATGTCTCTTGATATAAGGCTGCTCATTTATACCTCCCAAATTCCATGCAATACAAACGGTACGAAATCATACAATGGGGAATTATAGTATGATTTCGTACCGAAGTCAAGAGCTTTATGAAATTTTTATATAGTCAGGAAACGATATACTAGCCCATGGTGACTACCACGTTTACTTCCTTTTGATCCTTGGGACAGGGGATAATGTTGCCTTCCACAGCCGTGCCGTCCACGGTCATGGAAATTACGCCCTTCTCCACGTCCTGGGGATTCAATACCTGGATATGGTACACCGCCCCGCGATACTCCCTGGTGAGTTTGAAATCTCCGAAGCCTTTTGGCACGCAGGGATTGATCTGCAGACCGGAGTGGGTGGGATATACGCCCAGAATATACTGGGAGATATTGGCAAAAGTCCATGCGGCGGTACCGGTGAGCCAGCTGTTCTTGGCCTCGCCGTGGAATTTGGCGTCCCGTCCGGCCACCATCTGGGAATATACATAGGGTTCGGTGCGGTGGATCTCGCTGATCTCCTCCACATAGGCGGGACAGGTCTTTCTATAGATCTCGAAGGCCCGGCTGCCCCGGCCGATCACAGTCTCGGCAATGGATACCCAGGGATTGTTGTGGCAGAAGATCCCTGCATTTTCCTTATATCCGGGGGGATAGGAGGAGACTTCACCCAGTTCCAGATGATATCTGGTATAGGCGGGCTGCAGGATCATAATGCCGTAATCCGTGTCCAGCTTTTCCTTCACGGAATCCAGGGCCTTTTCCGCCAGCCCTTCCTTCACGCCCACGCCGGCCAGCACGCAGAAGCCCTGGGGCTCGATGTAGATCTGGCCCTCTTCACACTCCCTGGAGCCCACCTTGTGGCTGTAGGCGTCATAGGCCCGGAGGAACCAGTCGCCGTCCCAGCCGCTCTTTAAGATGGTGTCATACATGGCGGCGGCCTGCTCTCTGGCATAAGCCGCTTCCTGAGAATCTCCCATCAGTTCGCACAGCTGGGCGTATTCCTCTCCGTATTTGACAAACATGCCTGCGATGAACACGGACTCTGCCACCGGGCCTTCGCTGGGGCCGAAAGTCTGGAAGGACTCGCCCGGATGCTCGGAGAAACAGTTCAGGTTCAGGCAGTCGTTCCAGTCCGCCCTCCCGATGAGAGGGAGCCCATGAGGACCCTTATGGTTTACAATGAAATCGAAGGATCTCTTTAAATGGTTCATCAGGGGCGTTGCCTTGGACATATCATTGTCAAAGGGAACCATCTGCTCCAGAATGGAAATGTCTCCGGTCTCCCGCACATAGGCGCTGGTGCCCGCAATCAGCCACAGGGGATCATCGTTAAAGCCGCTGCCGATGTCGGAATTGCCCTTCTTGGTCAGGGGCTGATACTGGTGGTAAGCGCTGCCGTCCTCAAACTGCGTGGAGGCAATGTCAATGATACGTTCCCTGGCCCGGTCGGGGATCAGATGCACAAAGCCCAGCAGATCCTGGCAGCTGTCGCGAAAGCCCATGCCCCTTCCGATGCCGGATTCGTAATAGGAGGCGGAGCGGGACATGTTGAAGGTGACCATGCACTGATACTGGTTCCAGGTGTTGACCATGCGGTTGACTTTTTCATCCCCGGATTCCACATGATATTTGCCCAGCAGCCCTTTCCAGTAGTTTTTCAGGGTGGCGAAAGCGGCGTCCACATCCTCGTCGGCGGCGTAGCGGGCCAGCATTTCCTGAGCGGGTTTTTTATTGATTATGCCGGGGGCTTCCCATTTATCTTCCTGGGGATTCTCAATATAACCCAGTACAAAAATATAGGTTTTGGATTCGCCGGGGGCCAGCTTCACATCCAGCTGCTGGCAGGCGATGGGAGACCAGCCGCTGGCCAGGGGATTTTTGCACTGTCCCTGTTCCACCACTTCCGGATTGTCGGCGCCCCGGTAGGCTCCCAGGAAGTCGTCGCGGATGGTGTCAAAGCCGGCAATGGGGGCGTTCACTCCGTATACCGCATAGTGATTGCGCCTCTCCCGGTACTCGGTCTTGTGGTAAATGGCGGAACCCACCACCTCCACCTCACCGCAGCTTAAGAGCCGCTGGAAATTTTTCATATCGTCATCGGCATTCCACAGGCACCATTCCACATAGGAGAAAACTTTCAGTTCCTTTTCCCGGCTGCCGGTGTTTTTCAGGGTCAGCCTGGTCACCTCGCAATTATCTCCCATGGGAACGAAGGTCAGCACCTCGGCCTGTACCTGGTCCTTGCTGCTGGTGAAGCGGCTGTAGCCCATGCCGTGACGGCATTCATAGCTGTCCAGTTCCGTTTTTGCGGGCTGCCAGCCGGGATTCCAGACCGTGCCGCCGTCCTTTATGTAGAAATATTTGCCTCCCATGTCCGTGGGTACATTGTTGTAGCGGTAACGGGTCAGGCGCAGCAGCTTTGCATCCTTGTAAAAGGTGTATCCGCCGCAGGTATTGGAGATTAAGCTGAAAAATTCATTGCAGCCCAGATAGTTGATCCAGGGGAGCGGGGTCTTGGGGGTGGTGATGACGTACTCCTGGTTGGAGTCATCAAAATAGCCGAACTTCATAGTGGACTCTCCTTTTTTCATGAATTTGTAAAATGTTTTAGAAAACGATTAAGTAAAACATATTCACATTAAATAAATTATACTGAACTCATTTGGAAATTGCAAGAGACATTACAGAAAATATGGGAAAAATAATTTCGTAATGAAAGCGCTTACAAGCCTTAAATCAAAAAAATGATTAAAAATGATTGCAAAACCCATAAAAATAAGATAGACTGAAATTGCACAAACGTTTAAGTATTTTAGTATCAGATAAAATTTGGAGGGTACAGACATGGTTTCAATGAAGGACATTTCCATAGCCTGCGGAGTCTCGGTGGCCACGGTGAGCAAGGCGCTGAACGACCATGGAGACATCGGCAGGGAGACCAAGGAGCGGATCCGCAGAGTCGCCAAGGAGATGGGATATCTGCCCAATGCCATGGCCCGGGCCCTTAAGACACACCGCACCTACAATATAGGCGTGCTCTTTATGGACGAGGCCCAGAGCGGCCTGACCCATGACTATTTCTCCCAGGTGCTGGACAGCTTCAAGCGCACGGTGGAAGCCAGGGGCTATGATATCACATTTCTGAACAAGAGCGGTGCGGGAGGGCTGAGCCGGATGTCCTACCTGGAGCATTGCCGCTACAGGGGCTTTGACGGGGTGGTTATCGCCTGCGTGGATTTCTATGACCCCCAGGTTCTGGAACTGGTACGCAGCGATATTCCGGTGGTGACGGTGGACCATCTTTTTGACAATCATATCAATATCACTTCTGACAATGTGGGAGGCATGGAACTGCTGCTACGCCATGTGTTTGAGAAAGGACACCGCCGGATTGCCTATATCCACGGGGCGGATTCTTCCGTGACTCAGGCCAGGCTCACGTCCTTCTACCGCACGGCGGAGCTGCTGGGATTAAAGCTGCCCGGGGAATATGTGCGGGAATCACCTTATCGCGACACCAGGACGGCGGCACGGGTGACGGAGGAACTGCTGGATCTGCGGGTGCCCCCCACCTGCATCCTGTACCCTGACGACTTTTCCTGTTTCGGAGGCATCACAGCCATCAAGGGCCGGGGGCTGCGCATTCCGGAGGATATCTCCATTGCCGGGTATGACGGCATCCGCATCGGCAGGCATATTGAGACGCCGCTGACGACCCTGCGCCAGGACACCACGTCCCTGGGCGTGCAGGCCGGGGAGAGGCTGATCTCCCTGATCGAGCGTCCCAAGACCACCCTGATTGAGCAGGTGATCATCAAGGGAGAAATTTATCCCGGTAAGACGGTGGGAGAAGTGGGGAACTGCTGAGTACAGCGGTTCCCTTTGTCTATTTTGTATAGTGTTTTCTGGACTTTCAATCAAATTTCCCAAAAAAGAAGTAAAAAAATCAAAAAAAGTGTTGCAATTATACAATTAGTATTGTATAATGAAAAACGTAAACGATTAAGGAGGTTGAAAACAGAACTCCTGATTCAAAACAAATCTTTACCATACCAAAAAAGGGAGGATTCAAGATGAAGAAGAAAGTTTTGAGCGTATTAATGGCTGTTACCATGCTGGCAGGAACTTTGGTGGCCTGTGGTTCACAGCCCGCGGCGGGCGGCAACCAAGGCGGGAATGAGAATGTGGGCGCAGGGACCGAGGAAGGCAAGGTGCTGAACATTTACTGCTGGAACAACGAGTTCAGAGAGAGGGTGGTAAACCTTTATCCCGGTTATACCAAGACTGACGAGACCCACGGTACCATCGGCGATGTGTCCGTAGTCTGGCATGAGACTCCCAATGAAGGCAATGCCTATCAGAACAACCTGGACGAAACGCTGCTGAAGCAGGACAGCGCGGCGGCCGACGACAAGATCGACATGTTCCTGATCGAGGCGGATTACGCATTGAAGTATGTTGATACCGGTTATACCATGGCGGTTAAGGATCTGGGCATCACCGACGCGGATATTGCCAACCAGTATAAGTACACCCAGGATGTGGTGACGGATTCCAACGGCGTTCTGAAGGGACTTTCCTGGCAGGGCTGCCCCGGCGTTCTGTTCTACAACCGCGAGGCCGCCAAGGAAGTGTTTGGCAGCGATGATCCCGCCACCGTTCAGGAGAACGTGAAAGATTGGGCAACCTTTAATGCTACTGCCCAGGCCGTTTCCGACAAGGGTTACAAGATCGTGTCCTCTGCCGTGGATACATACCGCACTTATTCCAACAATGTGACCAAGCCCTGGGTTGTGGACGGCAAGATTACCATTGACGACAATATCATGAACTGGGTAAACGACTCCAAGGCTTTGGTGGATGCCGGTTACACGGGCACTCATGACCTGTGGAGTTCGGACTGGAGCGCGGGCTTCTTCCCCGAAGGCAAGGTGTTCTGCTACTTTGGACCGGCCTGGTTTGTAAACTTCTCCATGTCTGCCGATCAGGAAGGCAGCGTGGGCTACAACGGCGGATGGGGCGCCACCGAGGGTCCCCAGGGCTTCTTCTGGGGCGGCACATGGATCTGCGCGGCCACCGGCACTGACAATCCGAGTCTGGTTAAGGATATCATGCTGCAGATGACCACCAACCAGCAGATCATGACCGACATCGTGACCAAGTATGACGACTTCGTAAACAACAAGCCCGCTATGGAGGCCATGGCAGCGGATACCGGCTACTCCAGCAAAATACTGGGCGGGCAGAATCCTCTGGCAATGTACTGTGCAGGCGTTGACGGATTGGATCTGAGCAATCTGAGCAAGTATGACCAGGGTTGTAATGAGGAATTCCAGAAGGCCATGAAGAACTACTTCGAAGGTAATGCCACTCTGGATGAGGCATTGGATTTGTTCTACAAGGCAGTTGTGGAAAAATATCCCGAACTGACTTACTAATCAATAAGCTGTAACGGATGAAACCGTGCCTGCCTGCTTGGTCAGGTGGGCGCGGTTTTTGTAAATAAGGCGGATGCTTATGAGGAGATGGAGGCATGACTATGAAGAGCGCGCGACGGGGAAAAGTTGTAAGCTATAACAAATGGGGATATATTTTTCTGATTCCCTTTGTTGTGGTGTATCTGGTGTTTTCTTTTATTCCCTTGGTGAGTACGGTATATAACAGCTTTTTTGAGAATTATCGCTCGGGGCTGACACAGATTGGCCCCACTTTCATAGGGCTGGAAAATTTTAAGACGATTTTCACAAGCGGCGAGGTGTGGATATACGCCAAGAATACATTGATTATGTGGATACTTGGGTTTATCCCTCAGATTATCCTTTCGCTTCTGCTGGGGGCATGGTTCTCGGATCCCAGCCTGCGGCTGAAGTGTCAGGGATTTTTCAAGACAGTGATCTATCTGCCCAACCTGATCATGGCCTCCGCCTTTGCCATGCTGTTCTTTGCTCTGTTTTCAGACGGAGGTCCTATCAACTCCCTGTTGATACAGATCGGCATTCTTGATACGCCTTTTAAGTTCCTGTCCAATATTTGGAGCACCCGATTTCTGGTGGCCGGCATGAACTGCCTGATGTGGTTTGGAAATACCACGATTCTGCTGATGGCGGGCATGATGGGGATCGACACTTCCCTGTTTGAGGCGGCCAGAGTGGACGGCGCCACTTCCACCCAGGTATTTTACAGGATCACGCTGCCGCTGCTGCGTCCGATTCTGGTGTATGTGATGATCACTTCCCTGATCGGCGGCCTGCAGATGTTTGATGTTCCGCAGATTCTGACCAAGGGATCCGGCGACCCCATGCGCTCCACCATGACGCTGATCATGTACCTGAACAGGCATTTGTTCAGCAAGAACTATGGTATGGGCGGCGCGCTGTCGGTGATTCTGTTTATCATAACCGGCATATTGAGCCTGGCGGTATATAAGTTTACCAATCGGAAAGAGAATAACTAGGAGGTGAGACCATGAAAGAGGAACGTTCAAACGGTACGAAAAAAGGATTGAATATTCATGCGAGGAGGGGACTGGCTTACATAGTGCTGGCAGTGATCTCCGTACTCTGCCTGTTCTGGTTTTTCCTTCTCTTTATCAATACCACCAGATCCCACTCGGAACTGAACAGGGGTTTTTCCGTGGTGCCCGGCAAATATCTGCTTACCAATATCCAAAATCTGATCAGGATGGGGGAGAGGCTGCCCATTCTGACGGGGCTGTGGAACAGTTTTATTGTGGCGGGGCTGAGCGCGGTGTTCAGTACCTACTTTTCGGTAATGACGGCCTATGCCATCCATGCCTATGAGTTCAAGCTGAAAAAATTCATGTTTACGTTTATTCTGATGATTATGATGATTCCCACTCAGGTAACTGCTCTTGGCTTTTTACAGCTGGTTTCCAGGATGCGGCTAGAGGATTCGTTTATTCCGCTGATTGTGCCCACCATCGCGGCGCCGGTCACTTTCTTTTATATGAAGCAGTACATGGAGAGTTCCCTGCCTCTGTCCCTGATTGAGGCGGCCCGCATTGACGGATCGGGGGAGTTCCGCACCTTCAACTCCATCGTGATGCCGCTGATGAAGCCCGCGATTGCTGTACAGGCCATATTTACCTTTGTATCCAGCTGGAACAATTATTTTACGCCTGCGCTGATTCTGCATGAGCCGAAGAAGCGGACCGTTCCCATCCTCATTGCCCAGCTGCGCAGCATGGACTGGTCCAGCCTGGATACGGGGGTGGTCTACGCCATGATCGGTCTGTCCATCTTCCCGGTAATCATCGTTTATCTGATTCTGTCCAAGCATATTGTGCAGGGCGTTGCCATGGGGAGCGTAAAGGGATGACCATGCATCAATTTATAAATTTTTTATAAAGGCTTAATTTCCAATATATTTACCGCATGATGGAGGTATGCTATAATAAAAGCAATTCATTTTCGGTTGATCGTACAGACAGCAGCGTGAATCATAAGACTCAGAAAAGTCAACCGCGTCGTGTTTTTAGGCAGATAGGATAAATCCATTATGAACAGACAGGAATTTGTGGACCGGCTGAAAGTATCTCTGAGTGGGAAGGTTTCGCCGGGGCAGGTGGAAGAGAATGCCCGCTATTATGAGGATTATATCAATACCCGGATACGGCTTGGGGAGACGGAGGAAAGCGTGATGCGGGAACTGGGTGATCCCAGGCTGATCGCCAGATCCATTGTGGCGGCGGAGAGCGGGCGGACGGGAGAGAACGGAGAGGATCAGGTTTATGGCGGCGGGGAAGAAGGAAACCGCCGGCGAAGCGGCCGGCGGCAGTTTTTCCGCCTGTCAGGTATGCCCTCCTGGGGCCTGCCTGTGCTGGCCGGAGGGATTCTGCTCTTTCTCCTGGTGGTATTGGGGTTACTGTTCCGCCTGGTGCTGCATATGCTGGCCTGGTTGTGGCCGCTTATAGCCATCGCCATAGTGGTGATTTTTTTCATAAAATTATTTCGAGACTGGCTGCATTGAGGGATGTATATTTTAAAAAAGCAAAGGACATACTACTCCTGTAACTAAAAACCAACAGGAGGAATGAATTATGTCCAACAACAATCAGAACAACAACCAGAACAGCAATTCCAACAATTGCCAGAACAGCTACCAGGATAGCCAGAACAGCTACCAGGACAACCAGAACAAGAAGAACAACCAGAACAACAACCAGAACAAGCAGAACAACAACCAGAAGAACAACAGCTTCTAGGGCTGCTGCCAGTCTTTCTGGGAAATCAGGGGTGTCGCTTTTGCGGCATCCCTATTTACATATTGACGTAACATGTGGTAACATATATCTATATGCATTTGGCCGGGACAGGACGGCTGCTTCCCGGTCAATAACCGAACGTGGGACAGGCCTTATGTCCCTGTGAAGAAAGACAGAAATTTGGAGAGAAATATGAGACGGTTTGAATTAATCGCCCCATGTCATTTCGGCATGGAGACTGTTTTGAAAAAAGAGATTGTGGACCTGGGGTATGATGTGAGCGAGGTGGCCGATGGCCGGGTTACTTTTCTGGGGGATGAGGAAGCCCTGTGCCGTGCCAATGTATTTCTGCGCACGGCGGAAAGGGTGCTGATTAAATTGGGCCGCTTTACGGCGGAGACTTATGAGGAACTTTTTCAGGGCACCAGGGCGCTGCCCTGGGAGGAATATATTCCCAGGGACGGAAAATTCTGGGTCACCAAGGCGGCCAGCGTAAAGAGCAAATTGTTCAGCCCTTCCGATATTCAGCGGATCATGAAGAAGGCTATGGTGGAGCGGATGAAGGAGCATTACGGGCTGGAGCGTTTTCCGGAGGATGGGGAAAGTTTTCCCGTGCGGGTATTCCTGCTGAAGGATGAGGTCACGGTGGGGCTGGATACTACTGGTGAATCCCTACATAAAAGGGGATACCGCAGGCTGACGGCCAAGGCTCCCATTGCGGAGAATCTGGCAGCGGCCATGATCCTGCTGACTCCCTGGCATGGAGACAGGATTCTGGTGGATCCCTTCTGCGGCAGCGGTACCATCCCCATCGAGGCGGCCATGATGGCGGCCAATATGGCGCCGGGGATGAAAAGGGGTTTTACCGCCCAGCGCTGGCCTCATATCGTGGGAAAGAGTATGTGGCAGGATACTTTGGAGGAAGCCGGGGAGTTGGTGGATCTGCATGTGGAGACGGATATCCAGGGATATGACGCGGATGACGCCATGGTGTCCATCGCCAGGGAGAATGCCAGGCTGGCGGGGGTGGAGAAACTGATCCACTTTCAGCGGCGGGAGGTGGCCCGGCTGAGTCATCCCAAGAAATACGGCTTCCTTATTACCAATCCTCCCTATGGCGAGCGGCTGGAGGACAAGGAGGCTCTGCCCGCCCTGTACCAGACCATTGGCGAGCGCTTCCGCTGCCTGGACGGGTGGAGCCTGTATCTGATCACATCCTATGAACAGGCGGAGCGGGACATCGGACGCAAGGCGGATAAGAATCGGAAAATCTATAACGGTATGATGAAAACCTATTATTACCAGTTCCTGGGACCCAAACCTCCCAGACGGGGAGGCGGGCATGAAAAGTAAGGGCGGCCCGGACTGGAGGGGATGGAGGACGCTGACGCTGTGGATGATGCTTTGCTGCGGCTGCATGGGAGTGATGCTGTGGTGGGCCGCAGGAAAAAGCATTGTGATTGCGGACACCGCCCCCGGAGAACGGGAGATGCAGGAGGAGGCGGATGAGACAGTGGAGCGCTACCGCCTTATAATGGAAACAGAGGAAGGTAAGCCGGGGCATTTCACCATTCCCATCGCGCCTGCCATCCGGGCGGAACAGATCAGCATGGAGAACCGCTATGCCCAGCGTCAGCTTTGGATCTATTTGCAGGGAGCCCAGGCATCGGATTACCGGGACTATGTGATTACCGGGGATATGGGATCCGTGGTGGGCGGATGGGCCCAGCAGCAGGGGGATACGGCCATCCTGAAGCTGCAGATGAACGTCATATACGAATACGGCAGTGTGATGGAGGATAATCATTTATATATGGAGTTTAAGCCGCCAAAGGAATGCTTTGACCGGATCGTGGTCATAGATCCGCTGCATGGCGGAGAGGCTTTTGGGGCCCAGACCGGGAGTCCGGCATCCGGAAATACCAGAAAGCCCGGCACGGGGGCGGCAACTGCGGACTGTAAGGACTTATGTCTTCTGGAAAAGGAGATTAACCTGCAGATCGCCGGGGCTGTGAGACAGCTTCTGGAGGGATCGGAAATCAAGGTGTATCTGACCCGGCAGGAAGATGTGGATATCTCCCCGGAGGACAGGGCACTGTTGGCGCGGGAGGTCAATGCCGACCTGTATGTGGGCATCGGTGTGGGGGAGGATCAGGAGAATCCGGAGCAGTTTGGCACGGAAGTCTGGTATAACGGGGACTATTTCATCCCCGGATTCGGCAATCTGCAGTTGGCGGATCTGCTGGAGCGAAGGGTAACGGAGGCGGTGTCGGGCCGGGCCAACGGCCTGATGGAGACCCAGGATCCGGTATTGCAGCGACTGACCATCCCCGGAGCATTGGTGAAAGCAGGTTATCTGACCCATGAGAGGGAAGGGGAACTGCTGGGCCAGCAGGGCTATGCGCAGAAAGTGGCCGAGGGAATCGTGGAGGCACTGCGTCAGGCCTTTGAGGAGATGGAACAGACAGGGAACTGATGAAAATCAGGAAGTAAGAGGAACCGAAACATAGAAGGAGAATAAGATGAAGATAGAGAGAATTGTTTTCGCCACCGGTAATGCGGGTAAGATCAGGGAGATTCAGGCGATTTTGGCAGATCTTGGGCTGGAGGTGGCTTCCATGAAGGAAGCCGGGGTCTCGGCGGATATAGAGGAGGACGGCTGTACCTATGAGGAGAACGCGTTGATCAAATCCAGGGCTGTGGCGGCCTGTTTGAAAAAGGCAGGCAGGCTGGAGGGGACCGTGGTCATGGCGGACGATTCAGGGCTGGAGATCGACTATCTGAATAAGGAGCCGGGAGTCTTTTCCGCCCGCTATATGGGGGAAGACACTTCTTACCGAATCAAGAACGCCAATCTGGTTGGCCGTCTGGAAGGCGTGGAAGAGGCGCGGCGCACGGCCCGGTTTGTCTGCGCCATTGCGGCAGTGCTGCCGGATGGGAGGGAATTGACCAGCCGGGGCGTCATCGAGGGGCGTATCGGCTATGAGGAGAAGGGCAGCAATGGATTTGGCTATGATCCTATCTTCTATGTGCCGGAATTTGGCCGTACCACGGCGGAACTGACGGAGGAGGAGAAAAACCGTGTCAGCCACCGGGGCAGTGCGCTGCGGCAGATGAAACAGCAGCTGCAGAATGTTATGGCATGAAGCCTTCACGGCAGATCATAAAGCAGACATGGTCGAGGGGGAATCCATGGGACAGCAAAAGAAAATACTGATTGTCAGTGACACGCATCGGAAAAACGATAATTATTTTGCGCTTCTGGAGCGGCTGGGGCCGCTTTATATGGTGATCCACTGCGGCGACGCGGAGGGAAGCGAGTATGCCATCAGCCAGGCTGCCGTCAACCAGACGGCGGACTGCCTGGTGCACATCGTGCCCGGCAATAATGATTTTTTTTCCACATTGCCCAGGGAACTGGAATTGGAGATCGGCCGTTATCATGTGTGGGTGACCCACGGGCATACCTACTGCGTGTCCATGGGCCCTGAGAGAATCAAGCAGGAGGCCAGGGAGAGGGGGGCGGACATTGTTCTGTTCGGCCATACCCACAGGCCCTTTCTGGAAGAGGAGGGGGATCTGGTGACCCTGAATCCGGGAAGCATCTCCTATCCCAGGCAGGAAGGCCACAGACCCTCCTATGCCCTGATGGAACTGGACGAGGCGGGGAAGGCCAGCTTCCGGATCGCGTATCTGTGAGAAATATTGCGGTTTATCTGGGCTGTGCGGGGAAAAGGAAAGCGGGTTGTAAATATGTTTGAGAAGCGGAAGAGAAGGAAGGAACCGGCATCCCGTGAGGAAAAAAACATTCCGAATGTTAGAAAGATCACCTGTTGGGAAAAGACGGCAGGTGATTTTTACGCGCCCGGTGTCCTGCTCCAGGTTGAGAATGGGAAAGGGCTGCTGTATGACTGCTATTCGGAAGAACCGTCCTCAGCCACCTATTGTACTCTGATGCTGGGGGATTTTCCTCTGTTCCAACTCCAGGGAGATGAATATTTTTGTCCCACCTGCGAGAAAATTATCCGAAGCAGCTATGGGTTGGAGCAGACCGAAGAATTTCGGGAAGAGCGGATGAATGGGGAAAATGTATCCTTTTCGGAGGCCCTGGAGGGACTGCGGCTCCTGCTTGGGCTTTTGGAGGACAACTGCTATGTGGTGTTGGACACGCAGCTTTTTCCCACCGACGGGAATGGGCATGTGTTCTGGAATGTGCCTGAAAGCCGGAAGGGTGTGCCGGGCTCCTGCCTGTTCTATAGGGGAGACGGCCAGTGGGGGGACAACAGACCGCACTTTACGGTGGCTACTCAGTCCATAGGGAAACTTTGTCCAAGCAGGGTGGAATATTATCGCAGACATCCCGGCTGCCGGGCGGTGGCGTACTATATGGACGGCTACATGACAGCGCTGCTGGACGGACATCACAAGGCGATGGCGGCGGCATTGGATCACAGATGTGTGAATGCATTGGTGATTATGCCCTGTCACCGGGTTGCACGGCAGGAGAGAAAAGACTCCGGTGAAATATGCCGGAGGGAGTACCTGATGTCAGGGGATATGTGGTTTTCCTGTGAGGAATATGGGGTGAAGTCCGAGAGAACCATGGAGCGGAAGAAGCCGTCCCCGGAGAAAATGGGGGCCATCCGCAGCCGGTTTTCCAGGCAGGAGCCGCCGTTTCCTTATGACAATGACGAATTGGCCGCCGTCTATCCCGGAGCCTCGGAAGCCTCCGACATAGATGCCTATACAGATGAATACGGGGAAATAACCCAGGAAGTGCTGGATCAGATTCTGACCCAGGAACATAGTTGTACCGTATACCAGATTCGTGCCTTGCTGAGGGCACTGACCGGATTGCGGCATGAAAGGCTGTTTGATATGGCGGATTTTTTTCTGGGAAAATGTACCTACTTGAGTCTCCTTGCCTTTCATGATATGGAGACCTTTGCCGTAATTGCGGAGCAGTTGATGAAGCTGCCCCGCACCGAGGAGTTGGTACAATATATGGTAAATCTTATGGTGGAATATGAGGACGAATATCCTTCGGTGGGGGAGTGCATCAAGGAGTGGCTGTAGGTCATGCGGCTTTTTTGATTTCCAGCAGGAGCAGTACAAGACATATTCCTGTTAGGATATGACCGATCCCCGCAACGCCGGAGATGGAAGCGTCCAGCCCCCGGCTCAGTTCTGTGTCCCATACCTGGGTCAGCCCTCTTGTCAGAAATCCCAGGGCGGTAATGTTGAGGCCGGCCTGGTAGGCAAGGAGAATTTTTTCCACCTTTTTCCCGGAGAAGGAAAAGGATTTCTCCAGGGCCATCAGAACCAGAAAAAAGAACATTCCCAGCAGAAAATAGTGGGTATGTATCACGGATAGATTTGTCTGCCCGGAAAAATGGGAGAATTTAGTGTATTCCCGGTAAAATACCCCAAATGCCATGGCGGCGATGGCGTAGAAGAGGGCCAGATTTGCGTAACGTTTTTCCATAATGGTTTACCTCCGTCTTTTCTTCACGCAACCCTTGTATCATCTGAAGGATACCATAATTTTCTTATGGGCGCAATGGCTAAAATAGATGGTTTTGGTATGCCGTGTCCGGGGAAAGAGGCCCCACCTCTTTAAAAAACGCAGGCGGCTGCCGATAAAAAAAATAGTGGACTTTTTGAATGAACGGAAAGGAGACCGGAAAAATGATGGCAATGGACATGCGGCAGCTGCTGGACTCTATGGAGAATACCATAAAGCTGCAGGGACGGGCCCGGGCGGAGAGAAGGGCAAGGGAGGCCGAGCAGGAACAGAAAGAATTTAAGGAAAAGCTGATGCGCATTGCCGCCGGCCAGAATGATACCGGTCTCACGGAACTGGAGGGTATGGCAAGAAAGATCAAGGGCGCGAAGGCGGCTGCGCAGCGGGACCAGTTAATAGGTTTGCTGGGAAAATGAAGTGCAGACAAGCAGATAAACGGGGCTTGGGCAGTCCGGTATATTTGATTTTGTGCTCGCTTGACAACTCTGCAAACTGCAATTTGTCGCATTACACAAAGTGTTTTCGCACCATTGCCGAGTAATTGTCGTATTGCTGAAAACCATACCGTTCATAAAATGGAATTGTTTTCGGGTCAGATGGCATGACCTTTACATACAAAATATCTTCAAAGCAACTCATAATCTGTTTCATCAGTTCGTCTCCAATATGGAGTCCTGCCATCATCCAGTGCACGAACAAGACCTACCAGCTTGTCTCCATCCCATGCCGAAATAACATGAGAGGAATTTTGCATAGCACGGACAAGTTTTTCCGGATAATTTCCAGATTCCCATTCGACAGACAGAAACAATCCCTGCAACTCTTCGACAGTAAAAACTTTCGTTTTCTTATACTTGATATTCATAAATTGACCTCTTCAAATACCGATTTGCGTTTCTGATTTCCTGTTCGGAAATGGCAGTGGAGCACGGTGGGAGTGGAGACAAAGAAAAAGAAGGACGTACAGCCGCCCCATTTATCCAGTATCAAAAAAAGCTGTTGGTGAGCAAGTTTCCACAGCTTTTTCCGCCGCCGGCCCCGCCCGGCTTGTAATTATAAAATCGGGGTGACAGGATTCGAACACCTTTTCCCGGCTTTTTCAAGCATTTTTACGCGGCTTTATCCCTCTGGAAGTCCAGTCTGAGAACCGATTCGCTGATTTTACCCTTACAAAAAGTGTCGTCGTAGCGTCGCCGCAAAAAAAACTGCGACACCACGGAACGATTTGCTAGACCTGCTGTAAAACCTGAGATTTAATTTCCTTTCGGTCTTCCTCAGACAGCTCCGGGAAATACTCGGCAATCTCGTCTATGGCAATTTTCCCTTTTTGTATCATAAAAATTGCTTTGTTTTTAGCTGTTTCCTGTTTAATGTCATTCTCAAAAGCCTTGTAAATCTGTTCATCATCAAACAATGTCATCATCATAATTTCATTCTTTCTCCGCCACAGTTTCCGTCACCCATTGGAAAATTTCATCAGCATACTGCAACGCTTCTTTCACATGTCTTGCCTCCAGAAACAACTCATTTGGATATCTTACAGCTACGCCATACGGTGTCGATGTATCAGCATAATCATAAAGTTTTTCTTCGATTGATACCTTGTTTTTAATCTGGTTCAGCAGAAAAGACAGGTCATGAAGTTTAGGCATACCGCCTTCTTCTCCAAAATACATAATCAGCGTTTTTATCGCCTTTTCAGCCGCCTGTTGACAATGATAACAGATGATTTCTAATGGCTTTGGATAATAAGTTGCATCCAGATGTTTCGCTACACCTAAATCTGCGGCTGCCATTTCATACCACTCTCTGACTTCTTTCGTCATACAAAAGCACCCCTTTTCTGTACACCTCGTTTTCTATGGATGGAATTTCTTTCCTGGCTTCAAAACGGCTTATGGTTCCTACAACAATATCCACAGGACGCCGCTTCACTTTGCGGATTGATTTGTATGCTTTTGTAGTTTCTGCGGGAATATCTGATACAGCATCATGCACTATGATATAGAAATCAAAATCGCTTTCCTCAGTATAAGTGCTGTCTGCAAAGGAACCAAATAAATAGATTCGGACAGGTAGAAGCTGTTCGACCAAAAGATTTGTCAATTCCCGGATTTCGCTTGTGGGCATAGATATCAACTCCTTTCCTTCAAAGCGGCTCTTTTCTACATCTCCATTTTCTATAGGATATCTTTTTTTATAAAAAAACTTTTCCTGTTTATAATAATAATGACATACTTATTGTTGATATTCTGGGCGGAAGAAGCCACAGCGCTTTGTATCCACAAGCTTTCATACGGTTTCGTTTTACTTCCCGCCAATCATTTCCAAAAACTGCATAATTTCAAGAGGCTCTTCTGCTGTCAAAAAGCCATCTATGTTGCCACGCTTATGTGGAAGCTGATTAGTATACCATTTTGCCTGAATTGCCTCCATTCCAGCCAATTTGGCACCTTCAAGCTCATTGTTGCCGCCATCCCCTATGAAAATACACTCATCTGCGGCAACTCCTAATAAATTAGAAGCCTTTTTATAAATACGAACATCCGGTTTCTGCATTTTTGCTTCAATAGATCAAAAGCGCTTTCCACTTACCATAAAATTCATATAATATTTCAATAATCATCTTCTTTTTTCCTTTGTCAACTTATGTTTTGTCCCTATACAAGATAAGGCTATTGAATGTCTATTATGGAATCGTTTCTGCCAAATAACATTTATTCTTACTGTAAACGGAGTAGTGGTGGAGCAAGAGTAGCGCGCAAAAAGCCAGAAAGGGGGCATAGCATCGCCGTAAAGATGCCTTCCTGCACCAATCTTTTATGTACTCAACAAAACGGATGTACAGAATCTGCAAAACTGCGGAATAAGATCATGAGATATTTTTTCATAAAATTTAAAATCGGGGTGACAGGATTCGAACCTGCGGCCTCCTGGTCCCAAACCAGGCGCTCTAGCCAAACTGAGCCACACCCCGTAATGATATTTTATTTACATCACCCAGACGCATTAAAAATTATATCAAAGTATTCAGAAGTTGTCAACCATTTTTTTACAAATAATGAATTAAAATTTCTGCCTTTTTAAAATCTTCCAAATTCATCACAATATAAGAAGGCCGTCTGCCATCCTGCCTTGGATAAGAAAGACTGCCCGGATTTATCGTGATAACATTCTTTCCATATTCTACGATAGGCCGGTGCGTATGCCCAAACATCACAATATCACACCCGCGTCCCCTCGCTTCTTTTTTAATATCTTCATAACCTGCGTTGACATTATAATAATGCCCATGCGTTATAAACGCCTGATAGCTGCCAACCTGAATAATCTTTTCCTGCTCCAGATGAGATAAGAAATCGCAATTTCCCGCCACAATTTCAAGAGGACAATTTACCATTTCGGAAATCTGCTGCTGAAAGCCTTCTGCATCGCCTAAATGAATGACCAGATCAAACGGAGGCTCTCTTTTTAAAACTTCTTCTAAATTCGTATGCTTACTATGCGTATCACTAATTACTAAAACTCTCATCCCTAATCCCCTTAAATTCTTTTTACTAATTCCTCCCGGACTGCCCTTAAAGCATTTCCCCTGTGGCTAATCTCATTCTTCTTTTGGCTTGTCATTTCCGCCGTTGAACAGCCATATTCCTCCACATAAAAAATCGGATCGTATCCAAATCCATTTTTTCCTGCTGCAGATTCCCCGATATAACCTTCAATCGTCCCCCGCCTGACTATGGTTTCCCCATCTGGAAAAACAGCTGCAACAGCGCAGACAAAACGCGCAGTCCTCTGTTCTTTCGGTACTCCTTTTAAACGGTTCAACAGCGTCTGGTTCTTTATCTCATAAGATGTATCTTCCCCCATATAACGTGCAGAATAGACCCCCGGCTCTTTGTTTAGATAATCAATTTCAAGCCCAGAATCATCTGCCAAAACGATTGCATCCGTCTTTTTTGCTGCTGCTTTTGCTTTTATCAGCGCATTTTCTTCAAAAGTCACGCCATCTTCTTTCACATTAAGCTCTATGTCCGCTTCCTTTATCGAAAGAATATCAACGTCTAATCCTCCCAGAATTTCACGGATTTCTTTCATTTTATTCGCATTTCCCGTTGCAAAAACAAGTTGTGTTTTCATAGATTGTTACCCTTTCTTAATATCCTTCTGCAAATGCCCTTAGAATTGCATTGTATATTCCCTGCGCAACTTTCATCTGATATTCCTCAGAACACAAATTCGTAAGTTCCACCTGGTTTGTCATAAATCCAACTTCAATCAAAGCAACCGGAGCCTCGCTGTTGCGTATCATATACATTTCGCTGCCCGTTACTAAACCCTTATTGGCGCTGCCTGTCATTGCAATTACTTCTTCCAGGCAAATCTGTGCAAATCCCATTGAACTAAACTCCAACGATTCCTTTGATTCATCATACAATACCTCCGTACCGTTGATGCTTGACATCCGCCCGCTTGGAGTCGAGTTATTATGCACGCTGATTAACAAATCCGCATTTGACTTATTTGCAAGCCCTACGCGATGTTCAAAACTTGGATTTTCATCCGTAAGCCTTGTATAGTACACTCCAATTGACGTATTCCCTGAAGCGTCGAAAATCTCTTTTAATTTTAAAACAATACTTAGGTCAATATCCTTTTCATATATACCCTGTTTCGTCGCGCCTGGAGCGTTTCCGCCGTGCCCCGCATCAATTACCACTACTTTATCATACACTTCCTGCGGTGTCAAAAAATCAATGTAAAAATAATCTTTATCAAAACTGGTATCCAGCTCAAATACCTGATCCGTAACAAATTCGACAATACCATATCCATTTCTGCTTTCATAAGTTAAACTGTCAATATTATCGCTTCGCCCCAACATTGGATATTCATAAAAATATTCCGAATTTGCATAAGGTATTACAATATTTATTGTCTGCGTCACATAATTCTGCATAATTTCCAAATCATCCCCGGATACTCCAAGCGGAAGTTCTAGCCGAAGCTGGCTTACAAACTCTGCATCCTCATTCTGTTCTTTCTGCGCCTGCTCATTGTTGTATTCTAAAAGTTCTAACCCCGTCATATTCAAACTTTCTTCTTTTGTTTTTGTCTGATAAATTTTATACGCTTCCAAAATTTTTTCAGAAACTGTCCCTAAACGCGGCAGGTAAAATACAGCTATACAAGCCGTTACTGACAATACCGCCACAAATATTGCCGTTTTCTTTAGAATTCTTTCCTCCACTTTAAGGTTCCTCCAACATTCTCTTTGTATATGCTTTAATACACAAATTACAGGAAAATGCTTCTTCCACATGCTCCCATTTCTTGCCGTCCGCACTGATATACCCTTCTCCATCCGTCAGGTCAACACGGCTTGTCGCTTCGTCCGCCGCATACTCAATTGCCATTGGATGGACTGCTTCGGGTGTTTTTAAGTACAATATCACCGCATACCGCTCTTTTGGGTTTAGGACAATCTCATTGTGAATTGGAATCGTATAATATCCGGCATTTTTTAAGCTGCCCTCAGCAATTTTTTCCCCATGTCCCAAAGACTCTTTTTCTTTAAAATCACGACGCAGATAGACACTGTATTCTGTATTTTTTCCAATGGCATAAAATCCGACCGCCGACAGTAATTCGGTACTCTGCGCCGTATAGACATTTGCACCATACACGGATTCCTTTTGAAATCCAATCTGGCCTACCCAGCCGCATAAATCAGACTGATAAATAGTATCGTAATTATCCGTATTTTCTATTTTTGTACAGACAATATTATGGCTTCCAATATTCGTATCGTAATACGAAACATAAAAATATCCCTCTTCTCCAAACTCTTCTCCCCAGCTATTTTGGCAGATAAATGCTCCGTCCCCTTCCACATTCACTGAAAAATTATCTTTCGAATAATGATCATCCCAACCGACAATCACTACCTCATGGTTTGGTTTGTCTGTTCCTATATAACAATAAGCAGACGCATCCCTGTTATAAAAAACTGAATTGCTTTTATTATTGTTTAATTCAAAATACAAAGAAGTCTGAACGCCGCCGTACAAAAATACGGATTCTTTGATTTTCTCATAATCTTTGCCTTCCATTATCTGCATTTCCTGGACATGTTTCACTGCTGTAAGGCCGCTCGCCGTCTTCCCGTCGCCAAATGGATCATCTTTTTCATAAACTGGTCCCTGCCAGGAAAGCAGATATGCCATTGCCATTGTGTATTCTCCGCCGTTATCTGTATCCACGACAAAAGAATTACTCATACTCATATGGTCTGGGGACAATTGTACTGTTTCTTCGGGCATCAAGGAAGATTCCAACGCGCTAAGCGCCGCAAACGCCCAGCAGGTTCCCGTATTCCCTTGATTTTTTATATCTCCAATGCGTTCTTTTTCACGCAAATCATAGCGAATCGGAAAAATAGACGCTGTTTCTAAAACGTCTACTGCAGCCGCCTGATTTTTTTCGATATTCCAATCGTAATCATAACCGATATTTTTTGAAATTTCACCAATACTAACGTAATACTTCCCTTTTTTCTTTATCATAGGAGAAGAAAGAAAACGACCCTCATCATTTACCTTAATTTCTGGTTTTTTTAAAGATAACCAGACGACATGATCCCTTTTTTCGATTAGTAAATTTTTGTTGTCATATAAATGTGAACTGCACTGTAATCCGTCTCTCAAAATGTCTATGGGAACCATAATATTTAAGTTCTCATCCATAAAAATCGTCGTATCCTGATTCGTATACTCTTTATGGTCCAATGCAACCGTAAGCTTTTTTTCATTGACAGTATCTGCTATCAGCGGATACCAGTCCTCTTTTGCCAGATTCGCCCCGCGGAATTTTTCCACAGTCTCAAATCCCCTGTCAAAATGATGAAATTTTATCATGCAGGCCGTTACGATTAATATCGTCAGCAAACCATAACGTTTGACGTCTCTCATTTGTTCCCCTCTTGTCCTACTGCTTTTTTCTCTTCGGCGGTTTTTCTCCTAAAAACTGATAAAAATATGTCTTTAACATTCCATTATAAATTTTTCGATTTTTATTTGCCTTACGTCCAATGTACTTTTCTGTATCTTCGTATCCGCTGATTAAAAACATCGACCAGGCGTCCAGTCCCAAATATGCCCGTCCTATTTCCCGGTAAAGGGACGGAAGCGCCTCTTTTTCTTCTAAGCGCTCCCCATATGGCGGATTCGTAATCATAAAGCCATATTTTTTCGGATGATGTAAATCTTTGACGGCGCGCTGCTGAAAATGTATCAATGTATCCACTCCGGCTCGCTTTGCATTTTCCCTGGCTGCTTTTATAATCTCACCGTCTATATCGTAGCCCTGAATATCCACCTTCACATCCAGGTTCACCAGTTCTTTTGCTTCCTCAAAACAATCCTGCCATATTCCATCTAAAAACAAATTATCCCACTTTTCAGACAGAAAATGCCGGTTCATTCCCGGCGCAATATTCGCTGCGATCATGGCTGCTTCGATTGGAAATGTCCCGCTTCCACAAAGCGGATCCACAAGGATGCGGTCTGCTTTCCAAGGAGTCAGAAGAATCAATGCGGCAGCCAATGTCTCCGACAGCGGCGCTTTGCTGGAAAGATAACGGTAACCCCTTTTATGTAAGGAATCTCCCGACGTGTCAATTGTTACTGTTACTTCATCTTTATATAAAAAAATACGCACCGGATAAGAAGCCCCATTCTCAGGAAACCAATCCATCTCGTATTCCTGCTTCATGCGTTCTACCATTGCTTTTTTTGCGATGGACTGAAGATCTGACGGACTAAATAATTTACTTTTGATAGAAGAAGCCTTTGTGACCCAGAATTTTCCGTCTTCCGGTATATAATCTTCCCATGGAATGGCTAAAATCCCCTGAAAGTATTCCTCAAACGTCTCTGCCCGGAACTTTCCCACTTTCAACAGAATACGCTCTGTGGTACGCAAAAAAATATTTCCGCGGCAGATTGCTTCCGCATCTCCTTCAAATGTCACTTTTCCATCTTCAACCTGTAAAATCTCATATCCCAAATCATATATTTCTTTTTTTAACACTGCCTCTAATCCAAAATGGCATGGTGCGATTAATTCATAATTTTTCATCTGTTCTTCTCTGTCTCTCCCATTTTTTTATATTACTATCTTATCTTTTAAAAACAACTGTGTCAATCTCTTTTCCGCGGCGGAAAACGAATCAAAACAATTCCCAAATCATTAAAAATCGTTTTTCGCCAAATACGCCTGATACCCTCCTGACACCGTATATAACGCCCCTTTTCTTCCCCGAAGTTTCCTTGCAGCCAAAAGGCTTAGGTTCCCATGTTCACAATACAAAATCAAACTTATTCCAGACGGAATTTCCCTCTGCCATTCCCCGATATATTCATATGGAAAATTTCTGGCGTTTTCTATATGTCCATTCTGATAATATTCCACGCTTCGTAAGTCTATTAACATTGTCCGCTCTTTATGTATGATTTCCTGTATTTCATCTGCCGCTATCATTTCAAATCCGTAATCACCTTTACACTCCATCTGCCTGCCTCCTGATAAAAAATATTGTGTAAAAAACGGATTACAAACTATCGTTTGTAATCCGCTTTCTACAATATCTTATGCAGTTGATACCTATCTGCTACAAACAGATTTGTGCGTCTTATCTGCAGTTCGATGAGCTGTCAGAAGCGCTGTTTGACGCTTTGTTGGAAGACTTGTTAGAAGTCTTATTGGAAGCGTCGGAAGCGTTTGTGCTGTTATCTGCACTGTTTTTGCTTGTTGCGTTCTGGCTGTAACTCTTTAAATTGTAGCTGTTGGAACTTTTGTTTTCACTATTTTTTGCCATTTTCATTTACCTCCTAAGCAATTATTGCAATTTTATTATCTGTTGTTAGAAGATAAATTATACAACTATTTTTTTCCAAAAAATATCCGGTATATGACATAAACCAGAAAGCTTATCATAACAAAAGCAGAAAGAACCGGAAGTAATAGTATCCCAATTTTCAATAAAAGAAATAAAAACACTATGGTTAAAAGTCCCGACGACAAATAACCATACCAGGACTTTAGCCGAAATGTCTTCTGTTTTTTCTGCTTCGTATCCGCCGTCTGTCCCTCCGGTTTGATACCGCCGCCATAAGTCTCAATAATCGTTTTTGCAATCAATCTCGGATTGCCCAGATAGAGAAGAACCTGTTCCTGCGTCCTCCCCTTTCTCGATTCCTCGATGATATAATCCTCATAATACTCTAAATGTCCGTTCACCTGTGCCTGTGGAATCCTGCCTTGTAAAGCAATTCTCAACTCCTGTAAAAATTTATCTCTTGTCATGTACTGTCTCCAATGTGAAATAGACGCCTAAAACCGTTTACCGTTTAATCGACATTGCCATCCGGCGGTAAGTATGGCGCACGCCTTTAATTACAGTAGAATATGCCGTAATATTTTCCGGCAGGGCAATCCCTGTATACCCTGAATCACCCAGATGATGTATATCTGTTCCAGTCATCTTACACATAAGAGCAATCTGACGTATCGTTTCCACGTCCGCTCCTTCCTGAGACGTCCCAATAGCCGTAATCGTAAGTTTCGAAAGACTATGCGCATAGCAGACAAGCCCCCGCACATATTCCATTGTAATCCCTGGAACCGTCCCCGGAGCCGGAAGCAAAATAATATCCGCTCCAGCGTCTGCAAACGCTTTTATATCGTCTCTGGTAATTATCTGCTCCGCAGCCTCGCTTAAAACTCCTGAAGCGTGCATTTTTCCCGCTGCAAGCACAATCTTATCGCCGACTTCTTTGTGAAACATTTCTAGCGAATCTGTAATCGCCTTATTTGACACGCCGGTTCCGGGATTTCCCGTCAGAAGTATAAAATCAACTCCCATATCCGCCGCTTTTTTTGCATTTTCTAAAGTAGCTATCCTTCCTTCTGTAATCGCCCACATATCATCTACTTTTGCAATCCCGCCAGACTGCTCCACCGGTTCCAAATTAATCCCAACCGGCCTTCCAGTCAGACGTTTTACTTCCCGGACGACATCTTTTGGCTCTGTCTTAGGAATACCTAAAATCTTTGGATTTGCCACATCAAAAATATTTAAAAGCACGACGTCTGCTCCCATAGCGGCCGAAAGCTCCACATTTGAAATATCCGACAAAAGAGGGCTTACCGTCCCGATTGTTTCGCACGCAAGCGTACGTCCCTCGGCCGCGCCGATTGCAAACAGCAGTTCCTCCTTTTTCATAGCTTCAAAATCGGACGCCGTACAATCCAGTATTCTTTTTTTCATAACAATTCTCCTTTCTGCTGCCTAATGTTAAAATATGCTTTAACCTTTATAATCCAGCGGAAGCCCCTTCCAGCGCCTGCGCAGAAGATAAGCCGCGTCCTTCGGCTGCCTGTCCCGGGTAAACACGCCCTTTTTGTTCCCGTTCACCCGAAGAATCCCCTCCG
>OFFJ01000143.1_pt1 | contig 59037 bp, 43 predicted proteins | sample 1521261 | NCBI WGS metagenome assembly OFFJ01 (sample SAMEA3504122, study PRJEB24116) | mouse gut metagenome | biome: mouse gut; feature: mouse-associated habitat; material: faeces | place: Denmark | collected 2011 | reverse complement strand
ATGGGCAAAGTGGCCATCGCTTTTATAACATTAATTTTTAACTACTGATTCACATTAATTATGAAAAATATTATGAAATATATAAGTTTTTTGGCTCTTGTTGTTATCACATTGTCATGTGCAGATGTCAATAAGTATGTTGTTGAAAATCCTAATTCCTCGTCATATGTAGGTGATGTTGAAATAATACGCTCTGACAATAGTTTTTTCAATGAAATTAAAAAAGATACGATAATTGCCGATGACCTTGGTAAATACGTCGCCTATAGTTTCTTTACGGACTATATTTCCGGAATAACTTCAATTCGTGAAAATCCTTTGGCAAAAGAATTCGTATATGGTTTTTCTACTCCATTGTCAGAAGATGTTTTGACGAAGGCTGGAAGTGGTGATAGAAATCCATTGTCTATAAGCGTGAATTCTATTGACCTTACTCCGGGAATCGATACTAAATCAGATGAAAGAGTGCATTTTAAGCACCTTTTTGGAGATAACGTTCGCTATACTATAAGTAATACGTCATTATACACCAAAAGTGGAGAGTCTTCTCCGGTCGAAATTGATATGTATGTACCTGAATTAATTAATATTACTTTTCCTCTTATAGAAAAGGAAGAAGACTTTTATCCTTTATGTCTATACAATAGTTTTATGATAAGATGGAATGCTGATATCAAAAATGAGAATGGTGTTGTTGTCGTTGTTGAATGGCATGGCTCTATGGTATTTGGTGAAGATAATGAAAATGCTCATATCAGATGTACAGACCTTGTTGCTGATTCTGGAGAAACGTTCATTAATCCTGTGATGTTTAAGGATATACCGGATACGGCATTATGTACCTTGACCATATTGAGAGGCAATGTGGAGAATGTTCTTGCTGGGGATGTTTCATGTAAATTGATAGGCTCTACAAGTGATTCTATGCAATTCGTTTTGATAAAAAATGTCGTGAGAAATGAAAAATGAATTTCGCTTGTTGGCAGTGATGGTTGTCCTGCTTCTTCCTATATGCGTATTTGCACAGAATAGATTTTCACTTAAGGCCGGCGGCGGAATAGCTGTCTATGGTTCTGAAGAGAATGCACGGAGCTTTAAGGTCGGCCATTCGATGGTTACGGAGTTCGATTATGGTGTAAACAATTGGTTCTCCGCAGGTTTGAATGTGCATACTGCCATGTGTCACACTGGCTTTGGCCATCATGTATCTGAAACTGGAGCGAGTTTGCGCGGTTTGTTCCGTCCTTTTGCCAAGTGGTTCAGATTCTTTGAGGTTGGTGTCGGCTTGACTGGCATGTACCGTGTTTACAACACGGATTATAATGTATATGAGCAGGACAATATGACATGTTATTACAATGCTAATAAGTCTTTTGGTTCGGTCGGCATTGACTTTCCCGTTCGCCTTTATGCTATAGACAGTTCCCGTTTCCAGCTGATGTTTTATTATGACTTCAAAACCCTGATTAATTCGGGGACATATTATCTGAGCAATTCGAACGGTGGCGTTACGTTTGGGGTCAAATTCTGATGTCTTTATATAAATTCATAATGTATGTTATCAGTGCAGTTGTTTCGGCGGCTGCACTGTATTGTGCTTTTGATGCAATTCGTTTTGGTTGGGTTTTTGCCATTCTGTCATTTGTGGTTTTATTTAATGCTATTGGAAAAACTCGAAAAGCAAGTGAAAGAGGTTTATGTGCATTCTTATTTTTAATAGTTTTCATAGCACTTCAATATTCTTTTTTATTGCACGTAAGTATTGTGCATGAACGATTTGCATTTTTGCTTATTTTTGTAGTATTGACTGTTTATTTGATTCCGATGATATGTTGGGTTTTTCTTTCATTTTCATATTCGGCTGAAAGTTTTGCATGTACTTTTCTAATATCGGAATATGTTTTTGCTAAATCAGGAATCGGAAATCAGATGTTTCAGTTGGGGGTTACCTTTGTTGATTGCAAACTATTTGACGAAATCTATGCTTTAGGTGGTCCATGGTGGCTTAGTGCTATTGTGATGTTGTTGGCGTATTTATTATATAAATTATTGCATGATTTTCGTTTAGATGAGATAGTGCCTCTTGTCGTTATTATTGCATTTGCTTTGGTATTTAAAATTGATTCCTCGAAATCTGAAAAGACCAAAAGTATAGACGTCTGTGCTTTTTCTGTTGCTAATGTTTCTTATATTGATTCTCTTTTGCTTGAGTTGAATTCAGCTTTCATAAAGGCTGATTATGTGATATTGCCAGAAGCAATGGTGTCAATGCACAAACATGGTGTTGCTACGGACCCATTCATGACAAAGTTGTATAGAATGTCGGAGTCGCTTCAAAGTAGTTTTGTGTCAGGCGCCTATACTTATTGTAATGGCACTGAAAGGAATAATGCCGTATTTGTGAGTGATTCTGCTATTGTGTTTTGCAGGAACAAAAAAATACTTATTCCTTTTGCCGAGTATGTGCCTTATAGTAAATTTGTTGGGAATAATGATTTTATAATGTCTCATTTGCCTCCGCCGCTTACTCGCGGAATTGGAGTTGATTGTTTTGACGACGGGACTGCATCTTTTGCTCCGTTGATTTGTTTTGAGGCGTTGTTCAGTAATTATATAACACATCTGTGTCGTAATGGTGCTGAAGTCTTTTTTGTATCTTCCAGCAACCTGCTAATTGATTCAAGACATATTGAAAGAATCAGTCAGAAAATTATATTGATGAACTCGTTGATGGCAAGAAGAGGCTTTGTTCGTTCTTCGGAGAATGGCATATCAAGCATAATCTCTGATGATGGGATTGTAGAAGCAGAGGCGTCAGGTGTCAAGGAAATAATCAGCAGTAATGTTTATTTGAATGATGAATTGACATTTTATGTGGCTCATGATGTGATTATTGATTACATGTATTATCTTTTGATTCTTTTGATGCTGTTTCTGATAGCTTGGAAAGGCCGATGATATCTGATTTTCTTGATGAAGTCGTGTAACTGTGCTTTTTGTTGAAGAGATGCCATATATGCGCCGATACTTTTGCTATCTTTGGAGAGTTTGTACGGAATAAAATATTATGGCCATGAAGACAAGATTTGAAAATTTGATTCTGCTGCTGTTTACGGCTGCATTTGCCTGGATGTTTTATGCCGGGATTCAGGGAGTGGCAGGTGTCGCTCTGGCTATTGCTGTGCTGGCTTTTGCCATAGTGTGTATGTTTGTTGAAAGGGCGGCTTCTATGCCTTGCTTGCCTTAGGAGGTCTTGCCTGCATAATTTATTGGCTTGTTGACAGGCGGTATGAGGGACGGTCTGTAAAGACAATCCTGGCAGAAGAGCTGCATATCCTGCCTCCTGCATCGGAAATTGCATTGGTGGTGTTCTTCCTGTTGGAGATTGTCTTGAAGCGGGAGTCCCCGTCTGAAGTAATGCTGATTTCGATAGTGATTTTCTCAATTGATGCTGCCGCTCAGATGTTGCTGAAAAGAGCAGCCTGTTCCAAGCAATGACATAGTGGCCGTTCATGCGAGTGATGAGGCTTGACACAGTCTGCATCGACTTTCCCTTTCGCCTCTATGATAGGGGCAGTTCCCGTTTCCTGCTGATGTTTTATTATGACTTCAAGACCCTAATTGATTCGGGGATATACTATCTGAGCAATTCGAACGGCGGTGTTATGTTCGGAATCACGGTCTGATGTCTACGCTGCTGCCAAATTGCTGATGTGATTCGGTGTAAAAAACGAGTGAATTTTACACCGATTTGATTGATGTTATGTCCAATTGATGTCAGGATTCAATATAAAATGTGCCTGCCGGCCAATTGGTGCTATGGCCAGCCTTGAAGCGCACGAGACGGAGCCTGATATCCTGTCTTATCTCAAAACCGCAAGCTTCCCTCTGCTTTTTCTGTGGGGTATAATGGTTGCTACTCAAAGGTTTACTGAAAAACGATTCCCCAAAAGCGGGGAATCGAATATTGAGCACGTGTTGATGGCCAATTGTTTGCGCTCCATGATTGGCAGAAGCCGGCTATAGGTTTTTGGTGCGTTCTATCAGTTCCATGCACATTCGGCCGTTGTGGTAGGGGCATTTCCAGAATCCGGCTTTGTCGTCTTCGCGATTGACTGTGCCGTCTGAACGAAGGCTCCAGAACCATTCCCCGTTTTCCTTGTCGATTATATGGGCCTTGATGAATTCCCAGCACATTATCGCGTTCTCCAGGCCTTCCTGGTTGCCGAAATGCTCCCATAGGTTGAAGTAACCGACTACGGTTTCCGCCTGCACCCACCAGTGCCTGTCTCCGTCCGCTCCACGGCCGTTTTGCATCTCGTATATCATCCCGCCTTCCTGCGTGAAGCCCTCACGCGCGGCTTCTGCAATCTTCGAGACTATGTTTTCTACACGCCGGAGCACTTCTGCATCTCCAAGGACAAGGGCAGCCTCGTGAAGAAGCCATGAGGCCTCTATGTCGTGTCCGTATGAAACTATGTCGTAGCCGCATCTCCAGTCGTTGTCAAAAAACAGCTTGAGATGTCCGTCGCTTCCTGTTATATGCTTTTCGAATATGCCGATCAGTCCGCGCAGCCTCTCCTCGAGCAGCTTGTCTTTCCATACGCGGAATAGACACGTATATGCTTCGAGCACATGCAGATGCGTGTTCATGGTCTTGCTCTCGTTGGCATCCTTGTCGCTCAGGCGCATGTCTTCTATAGGCTGCCACTCTCTTGTGAAAGCTTCAAAATATCCGTCCCTTTCGGAGTCAAAGCTATGCTCCTCGATTGAACGGAACAGTTTTATTGCATATTCAAGCGCTTCTTCGTCACCGCAGGCACGATGCAGCTCGCTCAGACCGTAGATGGCGAATGCTATTGCATAAATCTGCTTTTTCGTGTCCAGCGGCTTTCCGCATGCATCCAAAGACCAGTAGATTCCTCCGTAGCAGGTGTCATAGAACCTGTCTATGATTTCTCTTTTTGCCATCATTGCGACAGACAGATAATCGTCACCGCAGCATTCTGTTTCCGGGGTCTTGCTGCATTCCGTACCGGATGGGGAACCGAGCAGTCTGTGGGCCGAAGCGAATGTCCACAGCAGGCGTGCATTCATGATTGCTCCGAGCGGGGCGGAGGTGTCAAGTTCTTCTGTGCCGGTAATCCGTCCGTAAAATCCTCCTGAAGGGTTGAGCATTTTTCCGCTCCAATATGGAAGGATGTTTCCTGTCAGCTCCTTTTTCGCTTGTGATGCAAGTGCTTTGGCGGCAAAGATTTCTGCCGGGGTTTTCTGTGATGTGGCCATGTCTGGGATTTAAGTTTTCGCAAAGATAGATAAAATCGCAGATGGAGAGGCCTGTGTGGCCGAATCGCGCAATAATGTTGAAAAATATGTTAAAAAAGTATCAGATTGAGAAATAATGATTATTTTTGAAGACAAATTGTGTAAAAATGAGCAATGTACTAACGGAAATAACGCGTCTTTCGGAGAAAGACTGCTTCCATATCGCTGAGCGTCACAAGACTGAGTTCACTTATCCTCTTCACCGCCATAAGGAATATGAGCTGAATTTCATTGAGCACGGGGCCGGTGTGCGCCGCATCGTGGGGGACAGTGTGGAGGAAATCGGCGAATATGACCTTGTGCTCATCGGGGCGGAAGACTTGGAGCATGTATGGGAGCAGGGAAGCTGCAATTCCAAGGACATCCGCGAGATAACGATACAGTTCTCCGCAGGCTTGTTTGACGGTAGCCTGCTGTCGAAAAACCAGTTTGTTTCCATCAAAAGGATGCTCTCCCGGGCCGACCACGGCCTTGCTTTCCCGATGTCTGCCATCATGAAAGTTTACTCGACTTTGGACACGCTGGCAAACGAGCAGCAGAGTTTCGCCCAGCTTCTGAAATTCATGTATATATTATATGAGCTTTCTGTGGCCGATGAGGCCAGAGTCCTGGCTTCCAGCTCATTTGCACACACTTCGCGCAGCACCGAAAGCCGCAGGATACTTAAGGTCAAGCAGTATATCAATGACCACTATGCCGAGCCTATAAACCTGACAGACCTCTCCGCTCTTGTGGGCATGAGCTCAGTGGCCTTCAGCCGCTTCTTCCGTGCGCGTACAGGGCGTACTCTTTCCGATTATATAATAGACATAAGGCTCGGATATGCCGCAAGGATGCTCGTAGATTCTTCTAAGAACGTTTCCGAGATATGCTATGAATGCGGATTCAACAACCTTTCCAATTTCAACCGCGCTTTCAAGACAAAAAGAGGCTATACGCCACGTGATTTCAGGGCCATGTTCAAGAAGAACAAGGTCATGGTTTAATTTGTATCATAATCGGATAAATATACATTTGTTTGACGGGATGCATCATCGTAAATTTGCGCAATCATAATCAATAGCGCTAATTAATGAGAATAACCGGGATTCTATCAGCCGTGACGGTTGCAGCAGCAGTATCCTTGCTGTCCTCCTGTCAGGTTTCAGAACCGTCTTTCGTGAGAGTGGAAGACGGAAAATTCATTTGTGAGAACACTCCTTCCTATTTTATAGGCACCAACTTCTGGTACGGGGCCATACTCGGCAGCGAGGGCCAGGGCGGAGACCGCGTGCGTCTTGAAGCGGAACTTGATACGCTGAAAGCCTTGGGTGTGACCAATTTGCGCGTACTGGTCGGAGGAGACGGCCCGGACGGAATCCCGACACGCATAATGCCGACCTTGCAGAAAGAGCCGGGAGTATATAACGACACTATCTTCCGCGGGCTGGACTTCCTGCTTGCCAAGATGGCGGAAAGGGACATGAAGGCAGTCCTTTATATAAACAATTCGTGGGAATGGTCCGGAGGATACGGCATGTATCTCGAGTGGGCCGGGGCAGGCAAGTCTGTGATTCCGTCAATAGACGGTTATCAGGCCTATATGGAGTCTGTCTCAAAATTCATGACGAATGACAGGGCCAAGGAGCTTTTCACAGACCATGTGAAGCATGTTGTTACCCGCACCAATACCGTCACCGGCCGGAAATATAAGGATGACCCGGCTATTTTCTCTTGGCAGATAGGCAATGAGCCGCGCTGTTTTTCTGACGACAAGGATGTTCAGCAGGCATTCGCTGACTTCATGTGGAGCACGGCTTCTCTCATCAAATCCCTGGACCCCAACCATATGGTGTCTTCCGGAAGCGAGGGCAAATGGGGCTGTGAGGGCAGCATGGAGCTTTTCGAAAAAATCCATTCCTGCCCGGACATTGACTATATGAATATCCACGTATGGCCATACAACTGGAACTGGGTGCGTGAGACCACTCTTACCGCAAATCTCGGACAGGCGCTCGAGAATACTGATGCGTATATTGACGAGCATCTGGAAGTGGCTGAAAAATACGGAAAGCCTGTCGTGCTTGAAGAATTCGGTTTCCCTCGTGACGATTTCAAATTCGCCCAGGGCACACCGACAACCGCAAGGGACACTTATTATAAGCATGTGTTCGGACGTATAGCGGAATCCTGCCGTGAGGGCGGCCTTTTCGCCGGAGTGAATTTCTGGGGCTGGGGCGGTCTTGCGGGGCAGTCTTCTGAAAATATCTACTGGATGCCAGGAGATGATTATTGCGGCGATCCTGCACAGGAGCAGCAGGGACTCAATTCTGTATATGCATGCGATGCCACGACTGTTGCTGTCATTAAGGAGGCTTCGGAAGCTGTCCGTGCGGCCATGTTGCCTTCTGCCTGGTTCTTCCTTGACGGCAACAGCGGAATCTTCACTTCTGATGCGCCGCACTCTCTCAAGGCTGGCCTGCATTCTCCCCACATGCAGACTGCACGTCTTGTCCTGGACCTCAGCACTGATTTCGGCGTTCCTGCCGGCACATTCACCCGTGAAGTGAAATTCCTTCAGGGGGGGGCAGAGGTAGAGTTTGACCTGAATCTTGAGCCTGGCTTCTACAAGGCGGTTTTGAGCATTGAGGAAAAGGATGGCACAAAACAGGAACTGACACGCACCAATCTCGGATGCTGCCCTGAACTCATTTCCTCCCCTCAGGACAAGCAGCCTGACTTTGATGAGTTCTGGAACTCCACCCTGGAGGAGCTTGCCGGCACTGATGCGGCTCCGAAGCTTACTCTTATTGAAGAGTATTCGGATGATGTCCGCCGCACATGGCGTGTTGACATGACTTCTCTATCGGGTGAGAGGATAAGCGGTGTGCTTGTCGAGCCTGTCGCTCCGGGAAAATACCCTGCGATGATTCATTATATGGGTTATAGCAGCGATGTCTGGTATTCTGATCCGTCCTCGAATCCTCATATGATTGAGTTCACTCTCTGTGTCCGCAATCAGGCGCTCAACCGCAAGCCGGGTGAAAAGGATGACTGGTGCACACGCGGACTTGAAAGCAAGGACACGTATTATTACAGGGGAGCTTTCGCGGATGCAGTGAGGGCCGTGGATTTCGTGTGCTCACGCGAAAAGACCGATACTTCCCGCGTCTTTGCGAACGGGGAGAGCCAGGGAGGCGCGCTTACTCTTGTGGCAGCGTCGCTTGACGGCCGTATCAAGGCCATAGCCCCGTCGGCTCCTTTCCTGAATGACTATAGGGGCTATTTCTCGCTTGTGCACTGGCCGGCCGACCCGATTCTTGCGGCGGCGAAGGAGAAGGGAATCAGTGAAGATGACCTTTACCGCACTCTCAGCTATTTTGATGTCAAGAACTTTACGGACAGGATAAAATGCCCGGTACTCATGGCCATAGGCCTTCAGGACCCTGTCTGCCCTCCTCATACGAATTTTGCCGGATACAATATGATAAATTCGGAAAAGCGATGGATATGCTATCCGTCCGCAGGGCACAATGTCTGGGAGCAGCAGGGATGGCATAAGGAAAAGGAAGATTTTTTCCGCAGGTTCATCTGATGAGGACCGGCGGCAGCAAGAATAAGGAATAACAAATTATTAACACTAAAATCAGTAACATGAAAAGTAAATTATTTACTTGCTTGGCGATGCTCTTTCTGAGCTTCTCGCTCATGGCGCAGACCAAGAGTGTCAGCGGTACCGTCGTTGACAATGTAGGTCCCGTCGTAGGAGCGAGCGTCATTGAGAAAGGTACCCAGAACGGTATCACTACAGATTTGGACGGCAAGTGGAGCCTGAATGTTCCCCAGGGCGCGACCCTGGTGTTCACATCCATCGGCTACAAGGATGTGGAGATTGTCGTGGGAAGCCAGAATGTCTATAATGTGACATTGGAAGAGGACAGGATGCTTCTTGACGAAGTGGTCGTGGTCGGTTACGGTACCATGAAAAGGAGCGACCTCTCCGGTGCTTCCGTATCCATGAGCGAGGAGTCGCTCAAAGGGTCGATTGTATCGTCTCTTGACCAGACCCTCCAGGGACGTGCCGCCGGTGTCCAGGCTGTCACCACTTCCGGTGCTCCGGGCTCTTCGTCATCTATACGCGTGCGCGGACAGGCCACTATCAACGCCAATGCCGAGCCTCTCTATGTGATTGACGGTGTCATCGTGCAGGGCGGCGGTTCGAGAGGTGCCGACTTCGGTCTGGGAGACGCTCTCGGAAACGGTACTGTTTCGACCATATCTCCGCTTTCTACAATCAACCCGGCCGATATCGTAAGCATGGAAATCCTTAAGGATGCCTCCGCTACTGCGATTTACGGTGCCCAGGGTGCAAACGGAGTTGTTCTCATAACCACCAAGCGAGGCAAGGCCGGTGATGCCAAGATTTCATATGACGGAATGTTCGCCGTGTCACGCCAGACAAAGCGTCTGGACATGATGAACCTGCGCGAATATGCCGAGTTCTATAATGACATGACAGCTGTCGGAGAGATTTCAAAGCCGAATGCGGTATATTCTGACCCGAGCATCCTCGGAACCGGAACAAACTGGCAGGACGCAATCTTCCAGACGGCCCTCCAGCATCAGCACCAGCTCTCAGTTTCAGGCGGTACGGATAAGGTGCAATATTATGTTTCAGGCTCGTACATGAGCCAGGAAGGTACTGTCATCGGCTCCAAATTCGACCGCTTCAGCGTGCGCACTAACCTTGACGCGCAGCTCAAGAAATGGATTAAGCTCGGACTTACGGCAACATATGCCAACACCAATGATGACCTCAAGCTTGCCGACGGTACGGAAGGTCTCATCTACTACTCCCTCACTACCATTCCGGACATTCCTATCTATGACGTGAACGGAAATTACTCTTCTACAGTGCGCGAGGGATACAACAACCCTAACCCTGTCGCGCTGGCCATGATGGACGACATCCTGCTCAACAGGCAGAAGCTCACTGGAAACATCTTCGCTGATGTGACTCCGTTCGTGAACTGGAATCCTCTCAAGAACCTTGTATGGCATACTGAAGTCGGCTTTGACATCAACAACAGCAAGGGAGAGCGCTACAAGCCTATGGTTGACCTCGGAAGCTATGTCCGCCAGACCAATGAGAGCAACATCCAGTACAACAGGGGAATATTCTGGCAGCTCAAGAACTATCTGACATATTCCAATACATGGGGCAAGCACAGCGTGACGGCGATGGTCGGACACGAGATGTGGGAGTCAAGCTGGGAAAATGCAGGTGTGAGCAGCAGCAACCTGCCTTCTGACGCGGTCCACAATCCTGCCCTCGGAGACAGCAAGAGCTACAAGATAAGCGCAGGCTTCGGAAGCTCTGCAATGGCTTCAGTGTTTACACGTGAGACCTATAATTATGACAACAGGTATTACCTGACTTATACTTACCGTTATGATGGTTCGTCCAACTTCGGTCCGGACAACCGCTGGGCCGGCTTCCACTCTGTGGCTGCATCATGGCGCTTCAACAATGAGAAATGGATGCAGGGCGCAAAGGATTGGTTCAGCAATGGTAAGCTCCGTGTGGGCTGGGGTCAGACCGGTAACGCCAATATCGGAGGATATGCCTGGGGCTCTGCCATCAGCCGCATGCCTTCGGGACTCGGAATGGGATACCGTCCGGCAAACATCGCCAATACAGGTATCCGCTGGGAGTCACAGGAGCAGTTCAACCTCGGACTCGACCTGGGCTTCTTCAACGACAGGCTCAACCTTATCGTTGACGCATACTACAAGAAATCAAATGACATGCTCATGTCCATGCAGCTCCCTTCATATATGGGAACCCAGGGTAACGGCTCGTCAGTGCTCGCGGCTCCTAAGGGAAACTACGGAAGCATCGAGAACAAGGGTATTGAGATTACCCTCGACACTCATCCTCTCGTAGGTGAGTTCCAGTGGGACAGCAATTTCCAGATTTCATTCAACCGCAACAAGCTCCTGTCTTTGTCAGGTACCGAGAATGCTTCCCTGATAGGTTACGGACAGTGGAGCGACGTTGTCAGCGTGTCTTCAATAGGAGAGCCTCTCTATAACTTCTACGGCTATGAGGTCGAGGGCGTATATGAGTCTCTTCAGGACATCATGAGTTCGGCGAAGCCTGCCAAGTATCCGGCTGACGGTGTCTTCAACAGGAGCAATACCGTATGGGTGGGTGACATCAAGTACAAGGACCAGTTGACCGTCGATACTGACGGAGACGGCATTCCTGACGCCGGAGACGGTGTGATTGACGAGAATGACCGTGTCAATCTCGGCTCGCCGCTTCCTCTGTTCACTTTCGGATGGACAAACACATTCCGCTACAAGAACTTTGACCTGAGCATCTTCCTCAACGGTTCATACGGCAACAAGATAATGAACTACAATGCCCTTGCGCTTACACATATGAACAGCGCATGGATTAACCAGCTCAATTCGGTTTCCGACAGGGCGAAACTCGTTCCTATCGACCCGGACAAGGTCTATGCTGACGGCTCGAAGTGGTATGATGACATCACGAATGTGAAAGTCGCCAATCCTGGCACCAAGACGCCGCGCGCGTCAATCAATGACCCGAATGACAACGACCGCATCAGCTCGCGCTATATCGAGGACGGCTCATATATCCGCATCAAGAACCTCACGCTCGGCTACACCTTCCCTAAGAAGTGGGTCAGCAAGGCAAGGATAGAGAACATCCGCCTGTACTGCAATATCCAGAACCTCTATACTTTCACGAAGTATTCAGGATATGACCCTGAGGTCGGAGCCTCTACGCAGGATTCAACCGGTCTTACATACGGTATCGACAATGGACGCTACCCGTCTCCTACGATGTACTCATTTGGCCTGAACATCACTTTCTAACATCAAATCAGGAATAACATGAAACTGAACAATATATTGAAATGCATGGCTGCCGGAGCTCTTGCCCTCGGCTTGGCTTCCTGCCAGGACTTTCTCAACCGCCCTACGGAAGACAACTATAATGTTGACAACTTCTATGAGAATGACATGCAGTGCATCCAGGGCGTGAACTACCTCTACAATTCTCCTTGGTATGACTTCCAGCGCGGCTTCATAAAAATCGGTGAAGTGATGTCGGGAAACATGTTCTGGGGCCAGTCTCCTTATCTGAATTTCTCAACCAACAGCACTGATACTGACCTGGTGAACATGTCATATTCGCTTTGGGCCGTCAACGGACATGCCAACAGTGTTGTGATGAACATCCTCAAGTCCGAGGGGCCTTCACAGGGAGTGAAGAACCAGTGTATCGGTGAGGCCCTTACGCTCAAGGCTCTCGCGTATTTCTTCATGGTCCGCACTTTCGGAGAAGTGCCTATCATCCATGACAATACCGAGGTGCTGACTTCCGGCAAATACAATGAGGTCTATAAGGTTACTCGTGAGAATGTATATGAATACATAATCATGACCCTTGAGAAAGCGATGTCACTTCTTCCTAAGAAGACGTCCGGATGGGACAACCGTATCGACTATTATGCGGCTGAAGGCCTCCTTGCAAAAGTATATCTTACAAAGGCCGGCATCTCCGGAACATTGGACAATGGAGCTCTTGCGAATGCGGCAAAATACGCAAAGGACGTGATTGAAAATTCAGGACGTACCCTTACGCCGGTTTATTCAGACTTGTTCCGCCTTGCCCCTGCGACATACAACCAGACAGGCGAGCCTATGATTTCATGGATGTGGTCTGCTGGACGTGACCCATGGACGCAGCAGAACACTCTCCAGTCTGACCTCGGAATGGTCGGTTTCTCTGAGACAGGTGACCTCTGGGGACAGTGGGGCGGACCTTCTGTTGACCTGATGGATGCTTTCGGTGTCTCTCCTGTGGACAATCCGGGCGAAAGGCTTACTGAAAAGGATACCCGCCGTAAGGCCTGCATAATGATGGCCGGTGACAAGTACGAATATTTCTGGACAGACAAGGGCGGTTTCGACGTGCTTAGGTTCATGTATGACGCTGATTACGGAAAAGGCGGCCCGGGAGAGTTCTGCGGCCCTTGCGGCGGACAGAACGTGAAGCATCTGTATGGCAACACTTACGACCATGTGAACGGCACTGGAAAGACTCCCGGCAACATGTGCTATGAGCTTCCTACACACATCCTTCGTCTTTCGGACGTTTATCTCGTGTATGCAGAGGCATGTCTGCTTACAGGCAACTCCGCTGATGCGCTTGAGTATGTCAACAAGGTCCGCGCACGTGCCGGTGCCGAGGCGCTTGCGTCCGTAAGCTGGGAGGACATCTGGAAAGAGCGCCGTCTCGAGCTTGCCGGAGAGGGTGACCGCTGGTATGATTTTGTGCGCCGTTCATATTATGACGTTAACGGTGCCATTGCGGAAATCAAGGCACAGCGCAGGAACCAGTGGTGGAACCTCAATGACTTGTACAAGAAATATTATGAGTCCGGCAATACGCTTTGGGAGGTCATCACGGAAGGTGAGGAGGTGCTTCATGTCTATGATGACACTACTCCTGTCCCTAATGTGACTGCATCAAGCTTCACGCTGCCGTTCCCTCAGGAGGACGTGGTGTTCAACCCGAATCTCAAGGAGCCTGCGCAGACAGTTGACGTGCGTGCCACATATGCTTATAATTTTTAACAGACTGGAAAAGACATTCTTTGTCCAAAACATTTGACAATATGAAACATATAGACAGAATATTTACGGCCATAGCAATCTCTGCCGGTCTGCTTGCAGTCTCTTGCGAGGACCAGCCGGATGCTTTCAAGCTTGCAGACGGAGTGCCTCAGCTGCATTACATCCGTCCTGTGGATGTTGCCTCAGCTGACTCGCTTCTGACGGAAGCCTATATGGAGAGCCAGATATGCCTTGTCGGCGAGAATCTCCGCAGCATACAGGAACTGTTGTTCAATGACCAGAAAGCCGTCCTGAACACAAGCTTCATGACAGACAACACGCTCATCGTGAGTGTTCCGAAGAACATTCCTAATGTGGTGTCTGACAAAATTTACATGGTGACTCCGCGCAAGGACACCGTGGAGGCAGATTTTCATGTCAAGGTGCCGGGGCCGTCTCTCACTTCCATGTCATGCGAATATGCGCAGGCTGGAACAAAGGCAGTCATTTACGGAGACTATTTCGTGGATGACCCTAACGTTCCGTTTGAGCTTTCCATTGCAGGAATTCCTGTTGAAAAAGAGACCATGAGGCTCACAAAGACTGCGGTGACTTTCACCGTGCCTGAAGCTCCGGAGGGAACAGTCGTAGTGAAGACCATATATGGAGAGACCGAATCCGTTTTCCATTATAAGGACAGCCGCGGCATCATCACTGACTTTGACGGTACTACTGATGTTGTCCCTCAGGGATGGAACATCAAGGTGGCGTACAGTTCAGAGAACGGAATTGACGGGGAGTATGCAATGCTCGGACCGAGCACTCTTGAGGATGACGGCTCCTGGAATGAAGAGCTGAAGCTTCCTTTCTGGTGCGGAAACTGGAACGGAGATCCTATGAGCATCACGGAAGGCCCGGGTATCCCTATCTGCAATTTCATTGATTTCACCGATTTCAAGAATATGGCGTTCAAGTTTGAATTGTGTATCCCAAGCTCGAACCCTTGGTCGGCCGGAGCTCTCCAGGTTGTGTTCACGAGCGCTGACAAATGCGCAAATGATTCATGGCAGAACAACACATACATCCACACTTCCGCAACTTCAGGCGGACTTGACCTTTGCCGTGCCCTTTACAGGCCTTGGGCTGCCACAGGTTCTTTCGACACGGATGACGAGTGGATTACCGTAACAATTCCGTTCACGGATTTCAAGTACAATGCGGACGGCACTGAGGGACTTGTTCCGCTTCAGAGCCCTAAGGATTTCGCATCATTGGTAATCTGGCCTTGGTCAGGCGGAGTGAGCGGAACAGAATGTACCCCTATTTTCAAGATTGACAACATCCGTGCTGTCCCTAACAGATAAAAGTCATGAAAAAGATATTCAATGTCCTGGCACTTTCAGCAATGTGCCTAACGCTTCTGAGCGGCTGCAAGGATGAGCTTGTGAGCACCGACCAGTATGCGAAGGAGGGTGTTGCCCTCAACGTCTATGGACCTCAGCCGGTAATGCGTGGCGGAGAGCTCCGTTTCCTCGGAAGCAACCTGGACCAGGTGACCGAGGTCATCATCCCGGGAGTAGCCCCTATTACGGACATAAAGGTTGTCCAGGCCGGAATCCCGAGTGAAATACGAGTGACTGTCCCTAAGGACGGTCCTGAGCCTGGTCTTGTCACATTGAAGACCGCAGGCGGAAAGGAGATTGTGACAAAGACTGAGCTGAGCTTCACCGAGCCGATTCTCATAGAGTCTTTCTCACCTGCTTCCGTGAAGCCGGGAGATGTGCTGACCATAAAGGGTGATTATCTCAATCTTACCCATGAGGTGATTTTTGCGGAAGATGTCAAGGTTTCCGAAAAGGATTTCCGCAAGCATACCCGCTATGAGATTGAAGTCGCAGTCCCTGTTGAGGCACGTACCGGAGCGATAGGTGTGGGTGACATAGATGAGCTTGCGGCTGACGACCCTGATGTTATGGCCAATGTCATCTATTCAGAGGAAGAGCTTGTCGTTGCGCAGCCTGAAGTTACAAAGATGACTGCTCCGAGATACAAGGCCGGAGAGACTGTTACCGTAACCGGAAAGAATTTCAATTATGTGGCTTCAGTTGTGCTTCCTGGCGCGACAGTTACTGATTTCAAGGTGGCTTCCGGCAACTCGTCACTTACTTTCGTGCTTCCTGCCGAGGCTCAGGACGGAGAGGCTCTCCTTGTCGCCAAGTCGGGTGTGGAAGTTGTGGCCGGACAATATGAGACCGTGGTTCCTACCTCGCTTGTTGCGTCCCCTAAGCCTGTCAAGGCCGGTGCAGAGCTTTCTGTAAGCGGAAAGGACCTTGACCTTGTGGTTGCAGTTTCGCTTCCGAATGCCGGTGAAGTGGAGTTTGAATATGCAGGCGGAACAATGACATTTGCGGTTCCTGATACTGCGCAGGAAGGTGACATCGTGCTTGGCATGGCGAACGGGAAGTCTGCTGCTGTGGCCTATTCTCTTGTGAAGCCTGCAGCGACTGAATACAGCGCGAACCCTGCTGCGGCAGGCTCGTCCTTGACGATTACGGGTACGGACCTTGACCTTGTAAAGAGCGTGACTTTCGGCGGTGACCTTACCGTTGAGGTTGAGGCTGCTGAGACTGAGATTATTGTATCTGTGCCTACTACAGCGTCAAGCGGAGCGCTTAAACTCAATCTTGCTAACGGTACTTCCGTTGAGTGTGAAGAGCTTGCCGTTGACAAGCCGACTGCATGCTACATAACCGAGCTTCCTGCTGAGGGCACTGAAATCTTCGGTGGTACTGTCCTGGTGGTTCCTGTAGAGAATGAGGACAAGCTTACCGGAGTGCAGGTGAACGGAGAGGATGTCAAGTTCCTGCTTAACGGCAAGTCCCTCTATATTTCTCTTCCGGACATGGCGGGCAAGGGTTCTGTCGTGAGACTTGTTTCAGATAACGGAGCCGTTGAATATACGATTGACTTCATTCCTAACAATGTCCAGAAGAAGGTTATCTGGAGCGGTTCGTTCGATTGCGGCTCTTGGGGTGGCAATCAGGATCTCGCATGGGGCGGATTCGACTGGAGTACTGTGGATCTCTCGGCCGGTGTGGTGACGCTCGTGTTCGATCTGACCCAGTACGCTTCAGAAACGTATTGGCAGCTGGCTCTCCGCCATGGTGACGGTTGGGGTGAATTGCCTGAGAAAGTGCAGATTGACATGACTGCCGGCCAGACTGTGGTTGAAGTTCCTGTGACCCAGGCTATGCTTGATGACCTGATTGCCAACGGAGGACTTGTAATCACCGGATGCAATTATATTCTCACCAAGGTTACGCTCAAGACGGAAATCCCTATGGATACGGTAATCTGGGAAGGCGAGGAGTACTCGAGTGACGATATGACTATCAATCTTGAACTTGGAAGCGAGGACGACTGGAACAATGCCGGTCTGAAAGAGGGCCAGAAAGTCAGGGTCTATTTCACGACATCCAATCCTGAAGAATGGCAGATTCATGTATTCGGAGGTCATTGGGAGAAATGGTACTTGGACTCAGATGACGGGACACAGAGTCCGGAAGCTCTTTTCGGCCCGGCGTTTAAAGCTTCCAATACTGATGCGTCCGTAGGCTATATTGAATTCAGCGCTACAGGTGACATCTATAAGTCACTTACTACTAAGCAGTGGTGGGGAAGTGCTCTTATCCTTCAGGGTAAGTATGTGACATTCACGAAGATATCGTTCCTGTAGGAAATATATACTAAACTATGACAAACTTTTCCCGGGGAGGGGTGATTCCCTCTTCGGGAGCAAATGCCGGAATTTCCGGAAATATAAACAGAAGAGCATGAAGAAAACCATATTCATATTGTTGGCTTTGGCATTTATTGCGGGCTGCCGGGAGCCTGAGCCTGTTTCACCTGAACTGGCTGACGGGCCTGAACTGGTCTCGAGCGACCCCGCGGACGGTGCGGATGACATAATCGGTGATGTCATTTCAGTTACCCTGACTTTCAACCAGAATGTCATGTGCCCGACATCCGAGCGCGGACGGATAAGCATTGATTCGGGGGCGGAGCTGTCTGATCTCAACCCGTATATGAAAGATATAACCGTAAAGGTATCCGGACTTGTTCCGTCTCAGAAATATACCCTCGTTTTTCCTGAGGGGACAATCCTCGGGTATGCCAATAATCAGAAGCCTGCCAAGGAAATACGTTTGACGTTTTCAGTGAAGGCTCCTTGTCAGCAGGATATTGCAAAGACTCTTGTGACAGAGAATCCTACGGCCAATGCAAGGCGCCTGTATGAATATATGCTTTCCATCTATGGCAAGAAGACCATTTCCGGAGCCATCGCAAAAGTGGCATGGAACCGTGATGAGGCTGAATGGATACATAAATGGACAGGAAAGTGGCCTGCTATGGCGACTTTTGATTATATTCACCTGCAATCTTCCCCTTCAAACTGGATTGACTATTCCGACATCACTCCTGCGAGGGAATGGTTCGGAATGGGTGGAATCGTAAGCGCATGCTGGCACTGGAATGTGCCTGCAAAGGAAGGCTCGTCAGAATATACCTGCACTCCGGGAGACGGCTCGCAGTCGAGTGACGGTACATGGACCACGGTTTTCCGCCCTTCAAGGATATTTGAAGAGGGAACATGGGAGAACAGGACCGTCAAGGCTGACCTTGAGAAGATTGCAGGATATCTTAGGCTTCTTCAGGATGCCGGCATACCCGTGGTGTGGAGACCTCTGCATGAGGCGGCCGGTAATACTTACACGCAGTGGCATTCCGGAGCATGGTTCTGGTGGGGCGCAGACGGGGGCGAAACATATGTGAGGCTCTGGAGATACATGTTTGATTATTTCAAGGAGGCCGGCATACGCAATCTGATTTGGGTGTGGACGACGCAGGCTTCGTCTTATGGGGACATGGACATGCCGTTCTATCCCGGTGACGGCTATGTTGACATAATAGGGCGGGACATATACAATGTCGCTTCCGAGGCTGTTCTTAAGACTAACTTCGGTATTGTGACTGAGATGTTCCTCAATAAAATGGTGGCCCTGTCGGAGCATGGCGGGGTAAGTGACATGAACTCCCAGTGGAATGCCGGGGCGAAATGGCTGTATTTCATGCCTTGGTATGACTACGGGCTTGACGGTACGGAGGGCTATGCGCACACTCATGCTGATATCGCATGGTGGAAGAAGACATGGGCCTGCGGTGATGTGATAGACCTTTCCGCCCTTCCTGCCGACCTGTTTGAATAGCGTTTGCCGGGCTGCCGGATTGTGAAGAATGGAAATTTATGACAGATGAATGATATGAGCGACAACAGGACATACGGACATTTTGACGACAAGGCGAGGGAGTTTGTGATAACTGATCCTGAGCTTCCGTGGCCGTGGATAAATTATCTGGGCACGGAGGATTTCTTTTCGTTGATTTCAGCCACTGCCGGAGGCTATTGTTTCTGCAAGGACGCCAAATTCAGGCGTATCCTGCGCTACAGGTATAACGGCGTTCCGATGGATGACGGCGGACGCTATCTTTACGTTAATGACGGCAATGCGCTCTGGAGTCCGGGATGGAAGCCGTGCCGCACTCCTCTTGATTTTTATGAGTGCCGTCATGGGATGGGATATACGCGCATAACCGGAGAAAAGGACGGGCTGAGGGTGAGCGAGCTGTTCTTTGTGCCTTTGGGAAGAAGATGCGAGGTGCAGAAGGTCACATTGACGAATACCGGTGCCGCCGCAAAGGAATTCACGCTGTTTTCTTTTGTGGAATGGTGCCTGTGGAACGCCCAGACCGACATGGAGAATTTTCAGAGGAATCTTTCGACCGGAGAGGTTGAGGTTGAGGGCAGCGTAATATATCATAAGACAGAGTACCGCGAAAGGCGCAATCATTATGCTTTTTATGGGGTCAATGTCCCTATTGACGGATATGATACAGACCGTGAAGCCTTTTTGGGACGCTATAACGGGTTTGATTCTCCAGCGGCTGTGTCTGAGGCTTCTTCGCGCATGTCTGTTGCGCACGGGTGGAGTCCTGTAGCTTCGCATTGCATGAAGATGAGGCTTGAGGCAGGGCAGTCTGCCGACCTTGTGTTCATCCTCGGTTATGCGGACAATCCTGATGACAGTAAATTCGTGTCCGGTGATGATTTTTCCGGCATGCTTATGAAAGCCAATTCAGGCTCCGGTATAATAAACAAGAAGCTGGCATATGCAATGCTTGAGGAGTTCTCTACGGCGGAGAAGGCTGACAGGGCTTTTGATGAGCTTAGGGAGTATTGGGACGGTCTGCTCGGCAAATTTACGGTAAGCTCTCCGGTGCCTGAGCTGGACAGGATGGTGAATATCTGGAACCAGTACCAGTGCATGGTTACATTCAATATGAGCCGTAGCGCAAGTTTCTTCGAGAGCGGAATAGGACGCGGAATGGGTTTCCGTGATTCGAACCAGGACCTGATAGGCTTTGTGCATCAGATTCCTAAGAGGGCGAGGGCAAGGATTCTTGACATTGCGGCGACACAGTTTGCGGACGGGAGCTGCTACCATCAGTATCAGCCTCTCACCAAGCGCGGCAATGACGGAATCGGCTCGGGATTCAATGATGACCCGCTTTGGCTTCTGTTCGGCACGTTCGCTTATGTCAGGGAGACCGGTGACTTTTCGATTCTTGATGAAATGGTGCCTTTTGACAATGTGCCGGGAAGCGAGAAGACCCTTCTGGAGCATCTGCGGATAAGTTTTGACTATACCGGGACGCATCTGGGTCCTCATGGGCTGCCGCTTATAGGACGTGCGGACTGGAATGACTGCCTCAATCTCAATTGTTTTTCCTTCGACCCTGACGAGTCTTTCCAGACTACCGAAAACAAGACGGAAGGCAGCCGTGCGGAGTCGCTTATGATTGCCGGACTGTATGTGGTTGTCGGCAAGGAGTTCGCGCGACTTCTTGAGCATCTTCACCTGGATTCTTCAGGTGTCAGTGCGAATGTGGCTGCGATGGAGGAGTCCGTGAGGAAATATGGCTGGGACGGGAGCTGGTTTTTGCGTGCATACGATTATTTCGGAAGGAAGGTCGGTTCTGCCGGATGTGATGAGTCCAAGATTTTCATTGAGAGCCAGGGCTGGTGCACGATGGCCGGAATCGGTGCTGAGGAGGGTCTGTGCTCCAAGGCATTGGACAGTGTAAAGGAACTGCTTGACTGTGAGCACGGAATCGTTCTGAATAACCCTGCCTTTACGCGATATATGCCTGAGTATGGGGAGATTTCGTCCTATCCTCAGGGTTATAAGGAAAATGCGGGCATATTTTGCCACAACAATCCTTGGATTGTGATAGGAGAGGCTCTTTGCGGGCGGCGTGAGGATGCATGGGAGCATTATTGCAAAATTTCTCCGGCATTCATACGTGACCAGGAATTGCACAAGGTCGAGCCTTACGTGTATTGCCAGATGGTGGCGGGCAAGGATGCATTCCGTCCCGGGGAGGGAAAGAACAGCTGGCTGACGGGAACTGCCGCATGGAACTGGCATGCCGTCACTGAATATCTGTTGGGCATCCGTCCGGATTATGGCGGGCCTGCCTGCGGAAATATCCTCTTATACAGTACACCGGGTTTTCCGTGATGCTGTATATGACATAACGATACACAATGGCGCTGACGGACGCAGCACTTATGTGCCGTATGAGCCGGGCTATCATAAACTTGAACTGTTTTTGTGATAAATATTTATGAAAATAATTGATTATATGACAATTGCGATTGCCGCTCTTTTTTCTGCAGCGGCTTTGACATGTTGCTCTCCGGAGGAAAAAGGCGTGAATGGAGATACTGTGACTTTGTCGGTTGACAAGACTTCCCTTGATTTCGGGGCGGCCGCAGGCGAGCGGGTTTTCAATGTGGAGACTTCTGGGAAACTATATGTTGTGCCCGGGGCAGACTGGATAAACGCATCAGCAAAGGCGTCCGGAACGCCGTACAAATATTCCGTCACTGTTTCTGTAGATGAGAACGTGACACGGGAAGAAAGGACCACGCGCATTTCCGTGGTTGCCGGTGATGAAAAGAAATATGTCGAGGTGCGCCAGCAGGCAAAGGGGGCAGAGCCCGTGCCGGAGCCTGAGGATAATGCCGCATGGCAGGTCCTGGACAAGCTCGGCATGGGGTGGAATCTCGGAAATCAGCTTGATGCTCACAACAATGGTGTTGCGGGAGAGACTGTATGGGGCAATCCGAAGGCTACTCAGGCATTGTTCGATAAGGTCAAGGCGGCAGGCTACAAGTCTGTGCGCATACCGGTGACCTGGCTCGGAAAGTTCGGAGAGGCTCCGGAGTATAAGATTGACAATGACTGGCTTGACAGGGTTGCCGAGGTTGTGGGATATGCTGAAAATGCAGGGCTGAATGCGATTGTAAACATACATCATGACGGGGGTGACAGCAAATATTGGCTTGACATCAAGACTGCTGCGGTGAATGACGAGAAGAATGCCCAGATAAGGCAGCAGATACGCGCCATGTGGTCTCAGATTGCCGGGAAGTTCAGGGACAAGGATGATTTCCTGATTTTTGAGGCGTTCAATGAGATTCATGACGGCAAATGGGGCTGGGGAGACAATCGTACTGACGGCGGAAAGCAGTACAGATGCCTCAACGGCTGGAATCAGGAATTTGTTGATGCGGTGCGTGCCACCGGCGGGAATAATGCTTCGCGTTTGCTTGTGGTTCCTGGCTATTGCACGAATATAGATTTCACGGTCTCAGATATGGTGCTGCCTGAGGATACCGCTAAGGACAGGCTGATTGTGGCTGTGCATTATTATGACCCGGGTGATTACACCCTCAATGCCAAATATTCGGAGTGGGGACATACTGCCGACCCTTCCAAGAAAGCGCCCGGCTCGAATGAGGAGCAGGTGACGGAGGCTTTTGCCAAGCTGTATGACAAATTCATCAGCAAGGGTGTGCCTGTCTATATCGGCGAAATGGGATGCGGCAACCGTGCGACAGAGCGTGAGCAGAAATTCCAGAGATATTGGTTTGAATATGTGGTGAAAGCCGCAAAGACTTATGGAATGTCAACCTTCGTATGGGACAACGGAGCGGAAGGTGCAGGAGCGGAGACTCACGCGTATTTCAACCATGCCACGGGCGAGTTCCCTTCAGAGGGTGCGCGCAAGGCTGTGGAGACGATGGTACATGCGATGAACAATGAGGACCCGTCATATACTCTTGAGAGCGTATATGCGAACGCTCCGAAATAGAAGCTCCTCATGAAAATGAATATACCCTTTATTATGAGAAATATACTGAAACCTATGACCTTGATGGCAATTTCTGCCGTTTTTTCATCATGCGGCACAGCTCCCGTAACTCCTGCGGAGGAATTGCTTGCTTCGCTTGGCTCTGTTGTGGAGAGCGGAAAAATCATGTACGGGCACCAGGATGACCTGATGTACGGGCATTCATGGAGGCTTGGCTCTGATGTGTCTTCCTATGTCCGTTCGGATGTGAAGGATGTATGCGGGATGTATCCTGCAGTCTATGGACTCGACCTCGGAGGCATAGAACTGGGTGATGAGCGCAATCTCGACCATAATCTGTTTGGGCAGATGCGTGCTTCTGCCATAGCTCATTATGAGAGGGGAGGCGTGGTGACTTTTTCGTGGCATCCGCGCAATCCCCTGACCGGAGGGGACTCATGGGACATTTCGTCAAAAGAAGTCGTGGCATCTGTGCTTGAGGGCGGCTCTGCACATGAGCTTTTCATGGAGTGGCTTTCCCGTGCGGCGGATTATCTGGAGTCGTTCCGTACTTCTGACGGACAGGCTGTTCCGATTGTTTTCCGTCCTTGGCATGAACATACGGGAAGCTGGTTCTGGTGGGGACGCGACTTGTGCACCGTGGAGCAATATGTGGCCTTGTGGAAGATGACATATGATTACATGGCGGTTGAGCGCGGCCTTGACAATCTCGTATGGTCTTATTCTCCGGGCGCAGGAGGCGTTACTGAGGAAATCTATATGGAAAGGTGGCCAGGCGACTGTATGGTGGACATGATAGGTGTGGACTGCTATCAGTATGGCTCTTCTCAGCAGTATGCGGATGAGCTTAGGAATGCCCTTGACATAATGGTGAAGGTGGGACAGGAGCGCAAGAAGCTGCTGGCCTTGACTGAAACCGGGTATGAGGGAATCCCTGATGCGTCATGGTGGACTGAGGTCCTCTATCCTGCGATAAAGGATTATCCTTTGGCTTATGTCCTGACATGGAGAAATGCCTGCGATATGGAGGGACATTTCTATGCACCGTGGCCGGGACAGGTGTCTGCCGAGGATTTCAGGGCATTCGCTGATATGGAGAAGATCGTGATGGTCCGATGATGTATGGGGTCGGGCATATTGGTGCCGGCTATGATGGCCGGCCATGACTTATGCCGGAGAGATTGATAATAATTGAAATACAAGATACAATGACATTTGATGAAAGAAAGGAGTGGCTTCAGAAAGAGCATGAAGCCCTCATCACAAGAAAGAATGAGCCTATAGAGGGAAACGGCGTCTATGAGCGCTATAAATATCCTATCCTTACCGGGGAGCATGCCCCTTTGTTCTGGAGATATGACTTTGACAGGAATACGAATCCGTATCTGATGGAGCGTTTCGGCATCCATGCGGCTTTCAATGCGGGGGCGATAAAGTGGAACGGGAAATATATGCTCGTGGTACGTGTCGAGGCTGCGGACAGAAAATCGTTCTTCGCTGTGGCGGAAAGCCCGAACGGAGTCGATAATTTCCGTTTCTGGGACCGTCCGGTGACTATGCCTGATTACGGCGAGCCGGCCACGAACATTTATGACATGCGTCTCACTGCGCATGAGGACGGCTGGGTGTATGGAATTTTCTGCGTTGAGCGCAAAGACCCTTCTGCACCAGCAGGAGACCTGTCTTCGGCAACTGCCGCCGCCGGTGTGGCAAGGACGAGGGATTTTGTCAACTGGGAGAGGCTGCCTGACATGAAGTCCGGCTCGCAGCAGCGTAATGTGGTGCTGCATCCTGAGTTTGTTGACGGGAAATATGCGCTCTATACGCGTCCCCAGGACGGTTTCATTGATGCCGGAAATGGCGGAGGAATCGGTTGGGCGCTTGTTGACAGCATGGAGAATGTCGAAATCGGGGAGGAGAAAATCATAAGCATGCGCCACTACCACACTATACGTGAGGTGAAGAACGGCGAGGGACCGCATCCTATAAAGACTTCCAGGGGATGGCTGCATCTTGCCCATGGTGTGCGCGGATGTGCTTCGGGTCTGAGGTATGTGCTGTATCTGTACATGACTTCGCTTGAAAATCCCGCTGAGGTGATTGCTGAGCCGGCCGGGTTCTTCATGGCTCCGGAGGGCGGTGAGTTCATCGGGGACGTGATGAACGTGCTTTTTGCAAACGGCTGGATAGCCGATGAGGACGGCAAGGTTTTCATCTATTATGCCTCAAGCGACACAAGGATGCATGTGGCCACATCGACGGTTGACCGTCTGGTTGACTATTGCCTTAACACGGAGCCTGACGGCCTGACCACTTCGGAGACTGTGCTGCGGCTCAACAGGCTTATCGACAAGAATTTGAGATAAGAAACGTAATAATTGATTGGTAAAGTAATCCGTTGCCATGAGCGCCTCAGATTGGGAAGCTGATGGCAACGGATTCTGATATCAGTCCTGGCATGTTGTATTTAGTAAAGTGTAATCTGTTTATTATTAATGTTTTATGTAGTCGTGGGTGAGCGGAGTTGCATACCGGAGACTGTGTAATTGATAGGTAGTTTGTTGTAGAATTGAGGCAAAAAGATTTTATGAAAAAATTAACATTATTATTTATAACTATGATATTACTTTCCGCTTGTATGGGCAAAATTCGTAATATCAAGTTGTCAGCCGAAGATGTGATTTTTACCTCAGAAGCTTCTTCCTATATAGTTTCCTCTGATGTTGAAATAAATATAGTTTCCGTTAATGAGGATAACTCATCTTTTTATGTCATACCTTCTGACAAATCCAATCTTAAGTATGTAGGCAATTGGATAACTGTTACTAATAATGGTAATTCAATTCTGATAGAGGTCACTGAGAATACGTCTGGAAAAACAAGAACTGCTTCTATCTGTTTGATGGGAAAGTCGGATGCTAATAGAGCAGGAGATATTAAGGTGACCCAATACTGAAACAACGCCCTGTGCCATGGTGTCAGAGGGCGGGATATGTAAAAAGAATCATTATACTTGAGCTGACGCTCATATATACGCTTGGTTTCGGCAGAGGGAAAATTTATTTTCCCTCTGCTCTCAACTTTTGCTATATTTGAGCTAAAGCTCATATATACGCGTGCGTCTCGGCATAATCAAAGTAAACTTTGCTTCTGCTCTCGACTTTTGCTATATTTGCAAAGATTTGCGCAATGGTGCGGCAAACATTAACATAACCACATAGACAATGTCTGAAATCATTTCTGCCGGGCAGCCTGCCAAGGCCCCGCTGCTGAACAAAATCGGTTACGGACTCGGAGACATGTCATCTTCGATGTTCTGGAAGATTTTTACGGCATATCTGCCGTTTTTCTATTCTACGATATTCGGCCTCAGCCTTGTTGACGCCACATTCCTCATGCTTGTGACCCGTATCTGGGACGCTGTTTCTGACCCGATGATGGGCGTGATTGCCGACCGTACTTCAACCAAATGGGGCAAATACAGGCCTTATCTGCTTTGGATAGCCATACCTTTCGCGGTTGTCGGAGTGCTTCTGTTCACTACACCTGACATGGGTTATGCCGGAAAGCGCATTTGGGCTTATGTCACTTATATACTCATGATGACAGTCTATACGGCCATCAATGTGCCTTATGGGGCTATGCTTGGCGTGATGACTTCTGACTCTGACGAAAAGACAGTGTTCTCGTCTTTCCGCATGTTTTTCGCCTATGCCGGCAGCTTCATAGTCCTTGCCGGATGGGAGCCTCTTTGCAAGGCTTTCAACAGCATGCGCGGGATAGAGGCAGGTGTGAATGACCCGGTGTCATGGCAGTATGCTATGATTGTAGTTGCGGCATGTTGCGCCGTGCTTTTCTTCATGACGTTCGCATTGACAAAGGAGACGGTGAAAAGTGAGAAGAAGGAGACATCCGTTGCCTCAGACCTCGGCTCCCTTTTCAAGAATGCCCCTTGGTGGATACTTCTGGGAGGAGTGCTTTTCTTCAATTTGTTCAATGCGGCCAGATATACTGCCGGACCTTTCTTCTTTGCAAGTGTAATCGGTGACGGTGCGCAGCTTAAGATTTTCTCGGCGGAGTTCCTCTTCTATGCAGGAATCTTCTTTGCCGTGGGAGAGGTCGCGAATATGGCCGGAGTCGCAATGACCCCTATGATTACCCGCAAAATAGGCAAGAAGAGCACTTTCATGGGCTGCCTTGTGCTTCTCATCGTGCTGAGCTGCCTGTTTTTCTTCGTTCCTCTCACAACTGGCGGATATTGGGTCATGATGTTTCTGCAGGTTGTGATTTCCGTGCTTACCGGAGTGGTTTCCCCGCTTGTATGGAGCATGTATGCAGATATCGCTGACTTTGCCGAGCTGAAATTCAAGACGGCTTCCACTGGTCTGATATTCTCGTCTTCCTCTATGGCCCAGAAATTCGGAGGCGCAATCGGAGGTTCGGCTGTTACAGCTATCCTTGCAGCTGTGGGCTACAGCACGGAAGCCGGTGCGGTGCAGACTGAGACGGCTCTTGTATGGGTACGCGCCCTCATGAGCTTTGTTCCTGCTGCCGTTGCCGCCCTGTCCCTGCTCTTCCTGTTCTTCTATCCGCTTACCACAAAGCGCATGAAAGAAATCCAGGTCGAGCTTGATTCCTGCCGCCTTAAGTAACGGCAACCTTATACCGGTCGGATTCTCCCGAAATGACTGTAAGGAGAGTCCGGCCGGATTTTGAAAACTTCCACCTGAACAACTCCGGCCCTGTCTCACATCGTGAAGGCATAGCCACCAAAACAATAAGACTATGAAAACCAAATCTTTATTGCTCGGCACTTTTCTGCTGGGCGTTTGCTGCCTACTTTCTTGCGTGTCATGCGGGACTGAAAAAGGGGAGGTGCAGCATTTGCGGGTCGAGGGAACGGCCCTTGTCAATGAATCGGGCGACACGGTCGTCCTGAAGGGAGTCAGCTTCGGCTGGAATGTGCTATGGCCAAGGTTCTATAACAGCGAGGCGGTGTCCCATATCGTGGACGAATGGGGGGCGGAAGCGGTCCGAGCTGCTGTAGGAGTCGAACTTCGTGCCTCTGAAGCCCAGGCCGCATGCTATCTTGATGACCCTGATTTCGGAAAAGAATGCGCTGAAACCATCGTGGATGCGGCAATTGAGAACGGAGTTTATGTTCTTGTAGATTGGCATGCCCACCAGCTTCATACGGAAGAGGCCGTTGAGTTCTTCACATGTATGGCGTCCAAATACAGGGGAGTCCCGAATGTGATTTATGAGATATGGAACGAGCCGGCATACAAGGACTATGAGACCAAGACCGACTACACATGGCCGGAAGTGAAGGCCTATTCTGAAACTGTCATAGCCGCAATCCGGGCCATAGAGCCTGAGGCGGTCATAATAGTCGGAACTCCACGCTGGTCACAGAATGTGGATGCCGCCGCTGACGATCCTATAGAAGGATACGGAAACATAATGTATTCGCTTCATTTTTATGCAGGTACACACAAGGGATGGCTTCGTGACAAGGCGGATTACGCCCTTGGAAAAGGCCTGCCTCTGTTCGTCACCGAATGCGGAGGCATGAATGCAGACGGAAACGGCCCCCTGGATGCGGAGTCATTCGGAGAATGGACCGGATGGATGGCCGGAAGGAATATCAGTTTCCTTATGTGGTCCCTCTCTGACAAGGATGAGACATGTTCTATGCTGCTTCCTTCTGCATCATCGGAAGGCTCGTGGCCGGAAAGCGACATCAAGCCTTGGGGCATGCTTGTAAAAGAGACACTTGCCGGAAATTAAGACTGCTTGAATTAAAAACAATATAATTATGCATAAAAGAATATTTCTTATTGCTGCTGCGGCATTCTTGTCTTTGGCCATGGCGGCGCAGGTGCGGGTCACATCACCGGGCACGGAACTTCTGCTTGATGCCCAGGCCGGAAAAGAACTGAAAGTCATATATTTCGGAGCAAGGCTTGCGGACGCGGACCTTCTGTCAGTCTCGGCTGCCGGGACTTGCGGCTGCAATGCTTACCCTGCATACGGCATGCAGTGTCCTTCGGAGGCTGCGCTCGGGGTTACTCATTCGGACGGAAGCCTTGCAACTGAGCTGCTTGTGGAAACGGTGTCGCAGTCAATTGAAAACGGAGCGCAAATTACGAGAGTGCGTCTGAAAGATACCGTATATCCGTTCTATGTCACCATATGCTGGCGTGCATATCAGGATGTCGATATGATTGAGACATGGACGGAGATTGAGAATCTTGAGAAAAAGCCTGTGACGCTCACGCGTTTTGATTCGGGATTCCTTCCTGTGCGCCGCGGTGAAGTGTGGCTGAGCCATCTCACCGGAACATGGGCCAACGAAGGCAGGCTTGTGCAGGAGCCGTTGAATGCGGGCGTAAAGCTGATAAAGAACAAGGACGGAGTGCGCAACTCACATACTTCTCATGCAGAGGTGATGTTTTCACTTGACGGGAAGCCTCAGGAGAACACCGGACGCGTGATAGGGGCTGCCCTGTGCTACAGCGGCAATTATGAGCTTCGCATAGATACCGGAGATACGGATTGGCATCAGTTCTTTGCCGGAATCAATCCGGACAATTCATCATATACGCTTGCTCCGAAAGAGGTCTTCAGGACACCGGAGCTTGCGCTTACATGGTCGGATGAGGGACTGAGCGGGGCAAGCCGCAATTTCCACAAATGGGCACGCAGCCACAAGATGGCTCATGGCGACCGTCTGCGCAAGATTCTTCTCAACAGCTGGGAGGGAGTTTATTTTGACATAAACGAAGCCGGGATGGACCAGATGATGTCGGACATCGCTTCAATGGGCGGTGAATTGTTCGTCATGGACGACGGATGGTTCGGCGTGAAGTATCCGCGCATAACGGACAATTGTGCACTCGGAGACTGGCAGGTGGACCCGAAGAAGCTGCCGGCCGGTGTTCCAGGGCTTGTTGAGTGCGCCAAGAAGCATGGCATCAAATTCGGCATCTGGATAGAGCCGGAGATGTCCAATACCGTCAGCGAACTTTATGAAAAACATCCCGACTGGGTCATTAAGGCCCCGCAGCGTGAGCCTGTCCTCGGGCGTGGAGGTACACAGGTAGTGCTTGATTTGGGCAATCCTGCCGTACAGGATTTCGTGTTCAAAGTTGTGGATGACATTATGACGGAAAATCCGGAGATAGACTATATCAAGTGGGACGCCAATATGGCTATAATGAACCATGGCTCGCAGTATCTTCCTAAAGACAGGCAGAGCCATATGTATATCGAATATCACCGCGGCTTCGCTAAAGTGTGCGACCGTATCCGTGCTAAATATCCGGATGTTACGATTCAGGCCTGCGCAAGCGGTGGCGGAAGGGCCAATTATGGCGTAATGCCTTGGTTTGATGAGTTTTGGGTCAGTGACAATACGGATGCCCTGCAGAGAATTTACATGCAGTGGGGAACATCCTATTTCTTCCCGGCTATAGCGATGGCCTCTCACATAAGCGCGGCTCCCAATCACCAGACATTCAGGACTATTCCTATCAAATTCCGCATTGACGTGGCCATGAGCGGCCGTCTCGGCATGGAAATACAGCCAAAGAACATGACTCCGGAGGAAATTGAGCTTTGCCGCAATGCCATCCGTGAATATAAGGAAATACGTCCAGTGGTGCAGCTGGGTGACATCTACAGACTCGTGTCTCCATATGACGGTCTTGAAATGGCTTCGATGATGTATTGTTCGCCGGAAAAGGACAAGGCCGTGTTCTACTGGTGGAAACTGGAGACATTCTGCGACCAGCATTTCCCTCGCGTAAGGATGGCGGGACTCGACCCCGACAAACTCTACCGTGTCCATGAACTGAACCGCATTGACAACGTTCCCCTGCCATACGAGGGCAAGGTGTTCAGCGGCAAATTCCTGATGGATTCCGGCCTTGAGATTCCATACGGCCACACGGTAGATTACCACAAACAGAACGACTGGTCCAGCCGTGTCCTCTACCTCACAGCCGAATAATCAATAAAAAACACTCGTGCCAGATGCCCGACAATTCGGAGCATCTGGCACGAATTTGTTAGAATGGAATTGATTCCAATTCCTAAAAAGCCACTGTTTTCAAGTATCTCAGCATTTCATCAACTGTGGTGAAATTTACAACTTCAGATGTCGGCGGGATTGTCTTTACCTTTGTTTGAGTCTTGCTTACGGAGTCCAGCATAGCTTGAATGTCTTCCGGTACATTTGTTATGCTCACTTTACAAGGAAGTTCTGCCGTGTCTTTTATAAACAGGTTATAAAACTCATCAATAAAACTCCTTGTAGCAAACATTACATTCCGGAAATCAATTGTAACCTCAGACTCATTGCTGTTTTTAATGAACAGCAGCAAATCATTGGCACGTGACCTTGATTTCAGATCTTGTGATAAAATACGTGTAATATCAATTGTTGTCATAATTGTCTATTCAATGTAGTTAATATAATTAAAAAGAGGAGCCTGGTAAGGTATTCTTAGAGCGATGATTGTTCCGCTCCACCGCAAACCTCGAGGTAATGTGAAGAACTCGTCTATTTTCCGGCTCTTCATATATCCGGTACTGCCTGACATCATCATATACTGGCCCCCAAGACCATCTATCAACATTTTTTTCGATGTATAGATTCCATATCCCCGATTTTCGGCATCAGGCAGATTCTTGCTTGATATTCCGCGGTTCGCAGCTTTTATCGCTTCGAGGTCACTGGCTATTTCATTGTCATCAAGTTTCGTATAACTGCCAAGTAGTGTCACTCCTCTATCTGCAATACATAAATCCAAATAACCTTTTTTCTGATATGCTTGCGCACAAATGAATCCCCTGTCAGATTCGGAATGTTCGGTGATGTTGTCGATTGTCTCGCTTATCAAATACTTCACACCGCTTGCAACATTGCTTTGAATGCTAAGTTGTCTGATTATAAGGTTCTCAACTACACTCAGAATATCCTCTTTATCATCATTGTTCTTCTGTGCAGGAAAACTGATGACAGGTATATATGTCTTTTGGGAATACCTTTCCATAATAGCAACAAACTCGCTTCTCCTTCCTTCGTCAGGCTTTATCACGTTATCCAGATGAATTGCCTTCATATAATCATTCATGTTGGCAAAGCGTATATTTCTGTCATTATTTGATACATACACCAACATGGATAATGCAAATACAGGAGAAATGAATCTCGTATTGGAAAAATCAATGACAACATCTTTGTCCGTAGAATATTCTATTTGGGACATGATGCTTATAGTAGGAACGAGGCCGTTTATCAAACGGTCATCCTTAACATTTATGTTGTCATTTATAATCATACTTCAAAAATAAATATTTCCTGATTAACTTCAAAAATATCAATAAAAAAGTGAATTTGATTGATTTCCGGCAAATAGTATTCCAATCATGACATATGACAAGCCAGACCATGGATTCCTACAGCCTGATTTCAGAAGAAAGCCTGATGTCTTCGGCGGATGCGCCGACCATGATTGTGTATATGCCGGGGGCGGCGGTGAAATCTTTGATGATGGTGTCATAGTATGCAAAATCCTCCCTGTCCAGGTGTATTGTCACCCTGACGCTTTCACCTTTTTTGACGAAAGTCTTGCTGAACCCTTTGAGTTCCTTTACAGGGCGCGGGACACAAGGGCTGGCTGCCCCGACATATACTTGCGCTGTTTCTGCCGCGTCATGTTTCCCGTCATTGCATAATGTGAACGACACATCGAATCCGTCTCCGGACGGCGTCACTTCAAGTCCAGAATATGTGAAATGTGAATATGTCAGTCCGTGCCCGAACGGATAGAGAGGCTTTACTCCGGTCCTGTCATATCCACGGTATCCCATGAAAACTCCTTCCGAATATGTCACTGACCTGTTTGTTGACCCGCGCTTGGTCTTCGGCTCAGACGGATAATAGCTTCTGGCTGTAGGGTTGTCCTCAAGATGTCTTTCAATTGATATCGGAAGCCTGCCTGACGGAGACACCGTACCTGCGAGAATATGCGATATTGCCAGTCCCCCTTCCTGTCCCGGATACCATCCCAAAAGAATGGCCGACACCCTGTCATGCCAGCGCGACATGTCAAAACCGCCTCCGGCATAAACTATTACCACGACGTTCTTGTTATGCTCAAGCGCAAATTCGATAAGTTCATCCTGTCCCTGAGGAAGCGAAAATGTCCTGTCGCTGTTTTCTTTTTCCGTCTCCGTGTCAAATCCGACGGACACGATGACTGCTCCTGCGCTCTTCAAAACGGAAATGTTTTCTTCAGAATCATAACTCTGGCCGTCAGATGCGCTGAGATGACATATATGATATTGCTTTCCAAGCTGCTTCAGTCCCTCCGCAAGTGAAATTGAATATATCGGGTCAACTTTTCCGCTGCCGCCTCCACAAGGAATCCTGTCTGCATTCGGACCGAGCACTGCAATGCTGTTTTTCTTTCCGGCCTTAAGAGGCAGGATACCGTTGTTCTTGAGCAGCACGGGGGATTCGCATGCCATCCTGTATGCTACTTCCCTTGAATACGGGTTATCTTCCGGGATGCTCGCATCTTTCTGCTCCCTGTCAAGGAAACCGAATGCAATCAGGCTCTGCAGTATGTTCTGCACCTTTTCATCTATTTCCCTTTCGCTTATTGCGCCGGACTCCATAAGCGGCCTTATTTCATCCATGTTCATAAGGAATGCACGCGGCATCTCAAGGTCCAGGCCTCCCTTGACACATCCCAATGCCGTATATGTTGAAGTCCAGTCTGACATCACGAAGCCGTCAAATCCCCATTTCCCCTTCAGGACTTCCCTTATAAGGTATGGATTTTCCGCAGCATGCACATTGTTCACAAGATTGTAGCTCGTCATCACTGAACCGACATGCGCTTCTTCCACAGCAGCTTTGAATGCCGGGAAATAAATTTCATGCATGGTCCTTTCGTCGGCATCCGAACTTACATGGTGACGGTCATATTCCTGATTGTTCAGCGCAAAATGCTTGGCCGTCGCCATGACTCCCTGGGACTGTACACCTTTTATATAGCTTACAGCCATGGTTGAGGCGAGATACGGGTCTTCACCCATATATTCAAAATTACGTCCGTTCAGAGGAGTACGATAGATGTTCACACCGGGTCCTAACAAGATGTCTTTTTTCCGGTAACGCGCCTCTTCACCGATACTTTTTCCGTAGAGATGAGACATTTCCGGATTCCAGGTGGCAGCAACAGCCGCTCCGCAGGCGAACAATGTGCTCTTGGTATTGTTGCGAACGCCTTGCGGGCCGTCTGCCATTCTGATTTCCGGAATCCCGAGCCGTTCCACCGGCATTATGTGGAAACCGTCCCGATAGCCTCCCACATAGTTTATTTTTTCCTCAAGAGTCATTTGGCTGACAAGCATGCGTGCTCTTTCCTTATGTTCCTGTGTGATTTCCTGGCCGCAAAGAGAGGCTCCGAGAGCAAGAAGTGCCGCCGAGATTGTGATGGTACGTTTCATCGTGATTTGTTTGTGTGGTTAATAATTCCGGATAAATGACTGGTCTGTACGTCCCATGACATACATCATCTGCCAATATAGACGGGTAATCAAGCTGTGACACACAACGGAAAATTGACTTTCCGGCAATTATTTAAAAATTTGTAAAATATTGTTTCATAAAGGTTTGAGATGTCGTTTGTTTTCATATCTTTGTCCTGACGGCCATATATACACTTGGTCTCGGCATAATCAAAGCAAGCTTTGTTTCTGCTCTCGACTTTGGCTAAGGTTTGTGCCGGAGTACACATAATTGACATTTGAATTCCGGTATGGATTGAAATGGGGCCGATGCCTGACGCCGGATATTTGCCAAAATCTGACATGATGGAAAAGAACGAAAAAGAATTGTTGGAAGCCCTTGTCATACAGGGGCGGGACAGGTATGCATTTGCCGCATTGTATAAGAAATATGCGGGAAAATGTTTTTCGTTCATACGTTCCATGACAAAGGATGAAGATGTGGCAAAAGACCTTGTCCATGACATCTTTGTGAAAGTCTGGTGCCGCAGGGAGGTCATATCAAAAGTGGACTCATTTTCATCGTACCTGTTCAGGATGTCCAAGAATGCTGTCCTTGACCTATATGAGAGCAATGCCATAAACCGGAAATATGTGGCACGCCAGCTCATGTGCCAGGAGGAATTCCGGTCATATGTAGATGAAAAGGTAAACCTGCATGACTTGCAGCTTCTTATATGGTCTGCCGTTGAGGCTATGCCGGAACAGAGACGCAAGGTATTCTCCATGAGCCGGTATAAGGGCTTGCCGAACAGTGAGATAGCGGCAATGCTCGGAATAAGCATCCGTACCGTAGAGAATCATGTCACCAATGCCCTTGCCGACATAAGGGCAGTCTTGGCCCGCGTCTGAGCATGGCATGCTGTCCGAAATTTTATATACCGCTTGTGCGTAATCAGGACTTTATCCGTCATCTATTAAAACGAGCATCATAATGACACGGAAGACAATAAGGGAAATAATGGATGTATATCTTAAAAATGACGTCCCGGAGCCTGTGAAAGGCAGTTTTGAGACATGGATGACGGACCAGGAGGACTGGCAGGAAAAGCATGAGGCCCTTGAGGACATCTGGAACTGCATTCCAGAAACGGATTTGTCATGCCTGCCCGCTGCAGAGGACGTTCTGGATGATGCCTTGGGAAAAGAAAAGATGCGTCCGGGCCGTGTCAGGCGCAGGCTTCTTTGGCTCACATCAGCTGCTGCCGTTGTGTTCGCGGTCATCTCAGTTGTCCAGTTTGCGACAGGAAATGTTACGGAAACCTGCCTTGCTTCTTCCGACAGCGCAAAGGGGCATTTCATTCTTCCTGACGGCTCGAGTGTATGGCTCAACAGGGGCAGCCGCCTTTATTATTCCGGCAATCTTGACGGAAGGACAAGAAAAGTCCGCCTTGAGGGAGAAGGCTTCTTCGATGTAAGCAAAAATGAGTCGCATCCTTTTGTCGTTGAGGTATATGACATGGACATAACGGTGCTGGGTACGGAATTTACGGTCACGGCATATGGACCGGAAAAAGTGTCCGCATATCTTCAGGAAGGTGCCATCATGGCGCAGGGTCCGGGGCTTTCCAAGGGCGTGCTCCTTAAGCCGGAACAATCCATCACATACGACAAGACCGCTTCAACATATTCGCGCAGTCAGATAAAATCTTCCAATCATACATCATGGATAGGGGATAAGCTTGTATTCAGCGGCACATCGCTTTATGACATATGTGAGACGCTTTGCCACTGGTACAATGCCGACATATCCTGTTCGGATGCAGCCTTTGCGTCCGGAACAAAACTTTCGTTCACTGTCCGTCAGGAACCTCTCACTGAAATACTTGATGCCATAGGGCATCTTGCCAAGGTTACCTGCAATTCAGATGAAAATGGCCATATAACAATAACACCGTCAATCAACTGATTACATGCCCTGCAAGACGTCTTGGGGCATGAATGATTGTAAACCAACTAAAATAACCGATATGCAAGGAGGAAAATTCATTCTCCTCGGCATCGCTCTTATGTGGATGCTGGGAGGCGGAAGTGTTCCGCTGCATGCTCAGGACAAGGGCCCGAAGGTCACCTTGAACATGCAGGACGTTACAATCCGCGAGGTGCTCAAAAGCATAGAGAAAAGCACGGACCTGGCTTTTTTCTACAATGATGCAGATTTCGATTCCAAGGCTCTTGTGTCTGTCTCGGCAGAAAACCAGAGTGTGGAAACAGTGGTCAGACATATTTTGCCGGGATTCGTATGCCGGTTTGAAAACAAGAAGATAATCCTTGTCAAAGATGAAAATGCAAGGAGCGGAAAAGAAATGTCTTCGTCCGGAGCATCGGCGCATACCGGATATCAGATAGCCGGTCTCATTACCGATTCAGCGGGCGAGCCTCTTGCCGGTGCGTCTGTGACGGTCAGGTATAAAGGACGCCTTTACGGAAGCAATGCCGGAATTGACGGCAGATTCAGCCTGCTTCTTCCGGAAGCCCCTTCAGGCTCGGCAGCGGCAACTTTTTCATTCATAGGTTTTGTGGATGAAACAGTTGCGGTCGGAACACGGACATGGTTCGAAATCGTGCTTAAGGATGATTCAGAGCTGCTTTCAGAATCTGTCGTTGTCGGATACGGCGTTCAGAAAAAGGTCAACCTTACGGGTGCTGTTTCTGCCATTTCCGAGGAGACCCTGAAAGACAGGCCGGTGGCAAGTGTCGGCCAGGCCCTTCAAGGCGTGATACCTAACCTGAATGTGACCCAAAGTTCCGGCCGTCCGGGTGCCGGGGCGAATTTCAACATACGCGGAAACACATCTCCGAACGGAGGTTCTCCTCTTATATTGGTGGATGGCGTGGAAACATATCTTGACAGAATCAACTCCAATGACATCGAGTCGATATCAGTGCTGAAGGATGCCTCCTCCGCCGCGATTTATGGAGCAAGGGGAGCGTTCGGAGTGATACTCGTGACAACCAAGGGCGGAAAATTCGATGCCGCTCCGAAAGTGTCCGCCAGCGCGAGGTTCTCCATATCGGACAATACCTCGAGCACGGACTATGAGACGAGGGGATATTATTCCGCATATATCGCCGACCTTTTCATGTCCACAAAAGGAGGAGTCCCATATACAAGCTATACCTCCTATGATTATCAGAGACTGTGGGAACGCAGGAACGACAAGACTGAAAACCCGGAGCGCCCGTGGGTCGTGACCGAGATGAGGAACGGACGTCTTTCTTACGTGTATCTGGCCAATTTTGACTGGTATAACTATATGTTTGACGACTCGCGCCCTACCCAGGACTATAATGTAAGCGTTACGGGAGGCTCCAAGAATGTATCATATATGGTGAGCGGCCGCTATTACCGCCAGGAGGGAATATTCCGTGTCGGACCGGACAATTATGAATCGTTCAATGCCAGGGCAAAAATCGACATCCGCATCCGTCCTTGGCTAAGGCTGACATCAAACAACAAATTCTTTAACGGGACTTATTTCTATCATGGAAACAATTACAGGAAGGCCACTCTGCATGCGCTTGCCAGCTTTGTCCCGATGAATCCGGACGGCACAGCCGTGTCGCATACGGTCCTGACGAACTCCTCGTCACACTATATCATGGACGGATACAGCGCGATGCTTCTCAAAGGAAAGCAATGGGGCAGGCAGAGGACGGCTGAAGTTACCTCGTCATGGAACCTCAAGGCGGACATCACGAAACATTTTTCCTTCAATGCGGATTTCTCATATAAATTCGGTTATATAAGGAAAGAATACAGGGATGCTACGGTGGAATATTCGATGTATCCCGGTGAGATAAGCACTGAAGCCCTGAGCGCTTTCCGTGACAGGTTGAGCGATACCGTATATGAACAGAACAATTATGTTGCGAATGCCTATCTCGCATATGACAACACATGGAAAGATGCGCACCATTTCACCGGAACGGCAGGATTCAATTATGAGGCGCGCCGCTATAAAGACTTGTCGGTCAGGAGGAATGACCTTATCTCAGAAGAACTCTCAGATTTCAATCTTGCCACCGGAGAAGTCAGCACATTGACCGGAGGCGTTGATGAGTATGCCCTGGCGGGACTGTTCTGGCGTTTCACATACGATTGGAAATCACGTTACCTTTTTGAGATAAACGGACGTTATGATGGTTCATCACGCTTCCTGAAAGGGCACAGATGGGGATTCTTTCCGTCCGTGTCGGCTGCGTGGCGCCTGTCTGAAGAGCCTTTCATGGCTCGGGTCAAGCCAGTAATGAACAATGCCAAGATAAGGATTTCCTATGGCTCTCTGGGAAACCAGAATATCGGATATTACGATTATTACCAGACAGTTGATACCAAGGGTAATATGAGCTATACTTTTGACGGACAATCTCTTGCAGGTCATGCTGTAGTGGATGATCCTGTCTCGTCCGGAACATGGGAGACTGTCGTTACGAAAAACATCGGACTTGACCTCGGCTTCCTGAAAGACAGGCTGACTTTTTCCGGTGACATGTATATCCGTGACACAAAGGGAATCCTTACCATAGGCAAGCAGCTCCCTTCAATTTATGGCGCCACTGAGCCTAAGGTGAATGCGAATGACATAAGGACCAGGGGATGGGAAATCCAGATAGGATGGAAAGACTCGTTCATGATAGGGGGACACCGCTTTGATTATAGCATCGGAGGTAATCTGGCGGATTATACGGCACGATATACAAAGGCGGACAATCCGTCCGGAATCATATCGGAGCCGTATGTCGGAAAGCAGCTCGGCGAAATCTGGGGATTCCGTGTAGGCGGCCTGTTCGCAAATGATGAAGAGGCTGCCGCATATGCCGCGAAAATTGACATGTCACAGGTCTGCAAGGACTATTATGAGTCGGTCGGAGATTATGGCAAGGGAGTCCGCGGAGGAGACATGAGGTATCTTGACCTTGACGGGAACAATGTGCTCACATTCGGAAGCTCCACTCTTGACGACCCGGGAGACCGTGAAGTGATTGGAAACTCGCAGCCGAGATTACTGTATGGATTCAATGCCGGATTCAGTTTCTTTGGCTTCGACTTCTCGGTATTCTTTCAGGGAATAGGTCATCAGGACTGGTATCCGGGCTCTGACAACCAGCGGTTCTGGGGACCATATTCAAGGCCTTACACTACGTTCGTCGGCCGGGACTTCATGTCGCAGGTCTGGTCTGAGACTAATCCTGATGCGTATTTCCCGCGTGCCAGAGGATACTCTGCGCTCAATGCAGGCTCGTTGTACTATACCAATGACCGCTATCTGCAGAACCTTGCCTATCTGCGCCTGAAAAACCTGACTTTCGGATATACCGTTCCGGCAAAGGCTCTTGCAAAGGCCGGGATAAGCAATCTGAGGATATATTTCAGCGGTGAGAATCTCTGGTACACGAGTCCTCTTCATTCGAAATATGCCGACCCGGAATTCCTTGCCGTGGCCAGCGACAAGAATGGTGACACATATTCTTTCTACAAGACATTCTCATTTGGCGTGACACTGGACTTTTAATCAGAGGAGATATGAAACCGTACATTAAAATTGGGGGCATCATTATGCCGGGCTACAGGAAAACCGTTCTTGCACTCAGCCTTTTGGCCTTGGCGTCTTGTGATGATTTCCTGACAAGAGTTCCGAAAGACGAACTTACCCCTGAAAAATATTTCACTACAGAGACGGAATGCCGTCTTTATACTAATGAGTTCTATACCATCCTGCCTGAAGGAAGCGCGATTTATACTGAAGATGCCGATTACATCATTCCTCTCGGGCTGTCCAATGAAGTCATAGGAAACAGGACCGTTCCCGCAACTTCATCGGCATGGAACTGGGACAAGCTCCGTGACATCAATTTCTTCATAGAGCATTCCGGACAATGCCGTGACATCAATGTGAGAAACCGTTATGTCGGCGTGGCCCGCTTTTTCCGGGCGTTTTTCTATTTCGAAAAGGTAAAGCGTTTCGGAGATGTTCCGTGGGTTGACGTTCCGCTTGATGCGGACGACAAGGCTCTCTACAAAGGACGTGACGACAGAAGGGATGTAATGCGGAACATACTTGCGGACATAGATTTCGCCATAGACAATTTGCCGGCGTCAAAAGATGTCTATAGTGTGACTAAATGGACTGCGCTTGCTCTGAAGTCCCGTATTTTTCTGTTTGAAGGGACATTCCGGAAATACCATGGCCTTGACGGCTGGGAAGAATGCCTCAGTGAAGCCGTAAGCGCTTCTGAGACTTTCATAAAGACTTCAGGATACGGGCTGTATTCAGAGGGAAGCATGCCGTATAGGGATTTGTTTGCCATGCTTAATTCAGACCGGACAGAAATCATCTTGTCAAGAGCCTACGCGTCCGCACTCGGATTGGTTCATGACTCCAACGGGCGTTATACCTCACTTTCTATGGGACGGCCGGGAATGGCAAAAGATGTCGTGAACATGTATCTCATGAAAGACGGGACGCGGTTCACCGACAAGCCGGGATATGAGAAAATGAATTTTGCGGAAGAGACGGCGGACCGCGACCCGAGGCTTGCACAGACCATAAGGACACCTGGGTACAAACGTATAGGAACAAGCCTGGCCCTTGCTCCTGACATGGCCGCGACAATGACTGGCTATCAGATAATCAAATATGTCGGTGAGTCCAAATATGATTCCTATAAGTCTTCTGAGAATGATTTGCCTATTTTCAGGACGGCGGAGGTCATGCTGAATCTTGCAGAGGCGAAAGCCGAGCTGGGAACCTTGTCGCAAAGTGATTTGGACGCTACGGTAAATATGCTCCGCAGGCGTGCCGGGATGACAGGAATGCTCAGCATGGATGCTGCAAATGCTTCTCCTGACGGCTATCTTTCTGACCCTGTGACCGGGTATTCCGGCGTAAGCGGGCCGAATGCCGGAGTGATTCTGGAAATCAGAAGAGAAAGGACCGTGGAACTTTTTGCGGAAGGATTCCGCTATTGGGACATCATGAGGTGGAAAGTCGGCAAGCGGTTCGAAAGACCTTTCTACGGGATGTACTTTCCTGGCCCCGGACAATATGATTTGGATGGGAACGGAACCATTGACTATGTGATTTATGAAGGGGCTAAGCCTGCCGAGCAACAGGGTGCCGTATATGTCTCGCTTGCGGAAGCCAACCTGTCTTCCCATGGATACATTACTTGCCATGGTGACATTGCCCGTAAATTCGATGAGAGCAAGGATTATCTGTATCCTATTCCGACCAAGGACATAGTACTCACGCAGGGAGCAATAAAGCAGAATCCGAATTGGGAGGACGGCCTCAGCTATGAATGAACAGGTGTATGAAATGAAAATGATTGGAAATATGAGAAATACTATAATTGGGTTGCTTTTCCTTATGTTGGCTGTTTCATGCCAGGAAGGTCCTGATATGCCGATGCAGTCCCTGACCTTGGACAAGGATGTCATTGTGGCCCCTTCCATGGGTGCGGACTATGACGTGAAGGTTGGCAGCAATACTGCATGGAAAGTCAGATGGTCGTCTGTTGACTGGATTGTGCCGTCTGTCACGGAATTTGTCGGTTCGTCCGGCTTTGTGCTTGATGTAGCCGCAAATGACGGGGAAGAGCGTACCGGACGCATTGCCGTAGAAACATCCGACGGTTCGATAAGCCGTGACATTACGGTTGTGCAGGCCGGGGTGAAGTCCGACGGATTCATATCTGTCAGTGCGCTCAGGCAGATGGAAAAAACGGGGGAGCAGGTGACTGTTGACGCAGCTGGAACCAGGATTAAAGGCTTTGTGGTCACTGATTCTGAAAGCGGAAACTGGCCGTCCGGTTCATTTGCTGTCGAAGATTTTTTCTCGCAGCCGTATTCAGGCATAACGGTTTTCTTTGATGGTGAATATGAGGCTTTTGCATGCGGTGAGGAGGTTTCTGTAGAACTGGAGAATGCCATGCTGGGACGCAATGTGGACGGCTTCCTCGTACTTTCACCTGCGACTGTGCCTTCAAGGACAGAAAGCACTCCTATAAATGTCAAGCCTCATATGATAAACTTTGCCGATTTGGCTGACGGGCTTTATGAATCGATGCTTGTCAAGCTGGACGGCTTTCAGGTGACCTCCGATTATCTTGGAGGAACATTGGGGGCTTCCCCTTTGTTTGAAAATGAGGATGCTGACAATCTTCGGCTTATGGTCGGGGAAGAGGCCGCATTTGCAGTCGAAAGCTATCGCGAGGGTGCCGGGACTGTGGCTGGAATTGCCGGCGGGGCAGCAGCCGTTCCTGGAATATGGCCTATGCGCAAGTCTGATGTAGCCTTGTCTGACATGCGCATCGGAGTAAAGGCCGGAATCCGCAAACTGCCTTATGTTTTCTCTTTCTACTGTAAGGAGCAGACGAACAAGACGCCGAAATATATCGACTGGTTCAACTTGAGCTATAATGCTTCTTCAAAGCTCCTTCAGGGCGTCATCGCAAGAGATTCTGACGAGACAAAGGGAGTGTCACTTGAAGTTACTGCATACGGTTCGGATGCATCCAAGATTTACGGCCCTAATTTCTGGGCTGAGGCAGGGGCGCATGACAACCTCAACACTTCAGGCTTCGTTTCCCTTGACTGCAAGACTGTTCCTACGGCAGAATGCGGGTGGCTGCTTAATGTGCCTTTGCAGATGGAAATGCCTAAGGATTTCAATGTGTCTTTCGGATTGACCGCCAACAACAAATACACTCTCGGGGAGTGGGCCGTGTTCTGGTCCTGTGACAAGTCAGACTGGCAGGAGGCAGGAAGAATCGTTATCCTGAAACCTAAGGCCGGAGGAAGCAATTATTGGTATTTCACCGTTCCTGTAAGCTTGCCTGCACCTTTGCCTGCCGGGTCTATGCTTTATATAAAGCTTGTGCCTCAAGGCTCTGACGGGACAGATGGTTATAAGGGTGCTGACGGACACGGCTCGTCTTGCTATGTGTGCCTGCATTCGGCAATCATCCTGTCACATGAGCAGTCGGGGGATACTCCGGTGCCTTCCGGAGCCGTTTATTTCGAACCTTTCGACAATCTTGTTGCCGGAATGGATTATTTCATCGGTGACAGGCTCGGCGGGCTTGCGAATTATTGTGCCGGGGAGATTTCATCGTGGCCAGCGGAAAAGAGCCGTGGAATGTCCGGGTCTAAGGTCATGGAGCGTCCAGGCTATGCGCAAATCGGCTTCGTCAACACCGAAAGTGCCTCAAGCAGGACAGTCTATGTAAACGAGAAAGGTTCCCTGCTGACTCCGGCATTGGGGCGTTCCTGTGATTTTTCCCTGTCTTTCAAGGCGTGCGCATATCGTACCCCTGCCATAAGGCCTAATGCATCTGCGAGCACTCCTGATGTCGGCCGTCCAGACATAACTTCGGCCGTAGTGGAGATAATAGGGGGAGGTACTGTAAACGGAAAGACGTCGGCGACCCTCTCAGGGCTTCCAGTTGATTCTTTCAGGACATTCTCGTTGAACATCGTCGGCGCGACGGAGAATACGCAGATAAAATTCACAAGCGCACCTGCTGACGGGGAGTTTTCCCGTTGGTTTATAGATGATATACTTGTTTCAGAATAATAATACTTTTAATATGAAGAAGATGATTCTATTCTCATTCCTTGTTTTCATGTCCCTGTGTTCTTTTCCCGGATGCGGAAAGGCTTTGGACAATTCCGGATTTATTCCTGAGTTTGTTTATGACGGGTCCGGTGAGGATATCGGCAATGAAGAGCCGGGAGAAACCGTCCCGGACAATGTGCCTGTGGACCAGGTGAAAGTCATATCTTTCAATGTGCGTGTCGGTACTGGCGACAAGAATACCAAGAATGCGTGGGACTTGCGCAAAAAGGCCATAGGCCCGCTTCTGACCAAGGAGAACCCTACTGTTTTCGGTGTTCAGGAGGCAATCAAAGAGCAGATGGACTATATGAAGCAAGTGCTTCCTGATTATGATGCCGTCGGCGTGGGGCGTGAAGACGGTGTGGAAAAAGGTGAGCATATGTCGATATTCTGGAAACGTGACGTGGTGACCATGGAGAAATCCGGTACATTCTGGCTTTCACAAACTCCTGATGTGCCCTCCAAGGGCTGGGATGCCAATTATTACAGGACTGCTACTTGGGCTATATTCAAGGTGAAAGCTACGGGAGAGAGGTTTTTCTATATGAACACTCACCTTGATCATCAGGCCAAGCTGGCAAGGGAAAATTCGATTCTGCTGATTTGTGACAAGCTGAGGGAATTGAATCCGGACGCCTATCCTGCAATCCTGACTGCGGATTTCAATTCGAGGACAACAGATGCAATATTCGACCCTCTGAAGCTTGTGATGGAAGACGCGCGTGCCGCTGCCCCTGTTACGGACAATCTCGGAACGTTCAACGGATGGGGAACTTCGGACTCGGTCATTGACCATATCTTTTGCAGCGGTTTCGGCATACTTTCCTACAGGACAGTCCGGGACGTATATCTGGGTGTGCAATATGCCTCAGACCATTATCCGATTTCTGCCATGCTTAAGTTTCCTCAGGCGGACTGATTCGTCCTCTTTTAAAAACACTCGTGCCAGATGCCAGACAATCCGGGGCACCTAGCACGCCCGAGAAGTATTCGCGCAGCATTTTGATTTGGACGGGATACGGATGTAAAATGTAATTCGTTGATTAATATGATTTTATGTAATGATGGGTGCGGAAATCTTTGCACTCATCATTGCGTAATTGTCAATGTATAAGGTGTTTATGTTTTACGTTCCATTTTCCCGTTTTGAATCCTCGTAAATAATTCCAATCTTTGCACAATGCTGCAACAGGAATTTTTGCCGCGATGTTTGATTTTCTAACGTGATATAGGATTATGGGGGGACGGGACAGAAAATTTTTCAGCTATGCTGTCAATCATATTTACCAGAACACAAAAGACGGAATAAATATCTTCTATTCAGTGGAAGATTATCTTGTCTACTTTACTATTTTCTCAAACAGCATGGCAAAATATGGTATAACGGTTTATGGACTTTGCCTGATGTATGACCATATACACGCATTGCTGTCAGTTCGGGAGCAAAGCAGTCTGTACAAAAGTGTCGGTGAAACGACATCAAGGTTTGTAAAGGAGTATAATATCGAGTATTCCCGTAAAGGCCCGCTGTTTAACAGCCCGTTCGGAAGTGCTGTCAAGATTGGTGAAAAGAAAGTCCGTACAGCAGTATCCTATCTGTATAATAATCCAGTGGAAAAGAAATTATGCTGTAGGGCAGAACAGTATAGGTGGAGCTTCATTGCATATATTGATTCTCCATCACCCTTTTCTGAGAAGCGGACTTGCCGTGAGTCTTCTTTTGAATTGCTCAAATCAAAAAAGGAAGTGAAAAACACCTTTAATGCGGGTTGCCATCTAAACTACACTTTACTGAAGCGCCTCCTTTCAAAGCTGGATATGAAGGAGAGGGATATTCTGGTTGATTATGCCATAAGCCTGTATAGCAGATTGGATTATAAGGGACTGGTCCGGTATTATGGCGGATATCACAAAATGCTTGTCGCAATAAATTCGAATACAGGAAGCGAATATGATATTCCTGAGACGTTCTATAAGGCTCCGGATACAGCATATCGGGAAATGATACGCTATGTGGAAGATATTTGTGGAATCAGGCCTGCCGGCAATGTGGTGTCATTGCCTATATCCGTGAAATACGAACTCTATTCAAGATTGAAGCGCATCACAGGGGCTCATGATTTCCAGATAAAGAAATTTCTCCACCTACCTTCAAATTATCGAAAATTGTAAAATATTGTATAATAGTATTTTATGTGATAATGGGTGCTAAAACCTAGGCACCCATTATCACGTAATTATCCGATTATCAGATAGTTATATTTTGCGCTCAAATCTATTGGGCCAGAAGTTTTTTGACAAGAGTAGAAATCACCCTTCCGTCGGCAAGTCCAGCAAGGCGTTTGGTCGCAACACCCATCACCTTGCCCATGTCAGAAGGCTTGCTTGCCCCGACTTCCGCAATGATTTTCACCAGTTCGGCCTCTACCTCGGCCTCGCTCAGCTGCTTCGGAAGATATACCTCCATTGCGGCAGCCTCAGCCATCTCGTTTTCGGCCAGTTCCGGACGTCCCGCATCATTATATTGCTGTGCGCTCTCCTTGCGCTGCTTCACCAGCTTCTGGATAAGCTTCACTATATCCTGGTCGCTTACCTCTCCAGTTCCGCCTTCCGCTGTCTTTGCCAAAAGTATTGCCGCCTTTATTGCCCTGAGTGAGGCCAGGCGTACCGCCTCCTTTGCTTTCATTGCCGCAACCATGTCGGCCTGTATCTGCTTTTCGAGTTCCATAATGTTTTAATTTATCTGTATTTTTCATACTCAGGCATCGCTATTCCTGAAATGAAATCCTTGAATTTCTTGTCATCCTTGGGGCATATCACCAGCACATCATCGGTATCAATAACCATGTAGTCCTCGAGACCTTTGATTGCAATCAGCTTTTTCTTGTTCCGTGACACATACATGACCCCATGGGCATCCTCTGTCAGGACTTTCTCCGAGTCGATTGCATTGCCGTCATTGTCCTTTGCCGGCATATAATCATAAAGGGACTCCCATGTGCCGATGTCTGTCCAGCTGAACTTCACCGGACATATCCATGCCCTGTCCGTCTTTTCCATTACACCGTAATCTATCGAGATATTCAGGCAGTCGGTATATGCCCGTGCAATGAAGTCACCCTCTATTTTTGTTCCTATCGCATGTTCCCATCCTTCAAATAGCCCTGTCACTTCCGGCAGATGCTTCTCCATTTCCTTCTTTATGGTCGTCGCCTTCCAAAGGAATATGCCGGCATTCCAGAAAAACTCACCGCTGCTCATGAAAATCCTGGCCATTTCCCTGTCTGGCTTTTCCGTGAAAGTCTTTACAGGCATCGGCTCCTCTTTCATATGTACCTCTCGCCCTCCCTGAGCCTGGACATAGCCGTAGTTCGTGTCCGGCCTTGTCGGTACGACACCGAGAGTCATCAGCACCTCATTCTCGCTTACATATCCGAAAGCGTCGGTTATGGTGCGCACGAACAGCTCGTCATCATCAATGAGATGGTCAGACGGCGTCGCCACCACAACGGCATCGGGGTCACGTTTCAAAAGAGTATAAGTCGCGTATGCTATACATGGGGCGGTATTCCTTGAATAAGGCTCAAGCAGCAGGTTGCGGCTTTCTATTTCCGGAATCTGCTCCTCCACCAGTTCCTTGTACTTCGCAGAAGTGACTATGATGATGTTTTCTTTCGGCACGACCTTGAGAAATCTGTCAAAAGTCTGTCGGATAAGGGTCTTTCCCATGCCTGGAATGTCCAGAAACTGTTTCGGCTTTGCGCTTCTGCTGATTGGCCAAAAGCGTGTTCCTGTTCCGCCGGCCATGATTACGCAATAGCAATTCTTCCTGTTCATCTGTATGTGGTTTTATGTCTGTCCTTCTATAAATATAACGGTATATATGCCTGGGGAAACCATTCCGTTCGGGCTTTTCCGTTTTTGAAAGTTACCGCAATAACGTCAAACATGCACTCCTCGTTTCCGAAAGGCCGCCCCTTTGCTGTATTCAGGTAGCTGAGCGCCGCTTTTGCCGTCCTGCATTGTTTCATGTATCCGACATTCTCCTGAGGCGGTGCCTGTATGCTGTGCTCGCGGGTCTTGACCTCAACAAAATGTATTCCGTCCCTGTCAAGGGAAATGATGTCAATCTCCAGATGCCCGCTCCTCCAGTTGCGCTCCAGTATGATGTGTCCCATACTGCGCAGCAGGCTGCATGCCACATCCTCACCGGCCTTGCCTAATTGTCGTCTGTGACCGCTTCTATCTTCCATTCTCCCTCCTCTTTCCTCAGCACTGCCTTTTTGTTCTTCTGCGGATACCCGGATGCTTCCAGGCTATATCTCACCTCTGTCCTGTCGTCTTTCTTGCCGCACGAGACTATGACTGTTTTCATGCTTGTCATTATCGAGCATGCTATGGCGCATGTGCAGCTGTCTGCCTGCATGGCCATCCTGTCCCATTCGGAAGCATACCGTCCGATATATCCGCCCATCGTCAAGGTGTCACAAAGCCGGGAAGCCTTGTCAAAATCTCCCTCAGCCAGTGCTCCATAGAATGCGGACACGGTCTCTTCCGGTCCTGCGGCGGCATTTTGTCCGCCTCCTGTGCATCCGTATCCTGCTGCCATCAGAGCAGCTATCAATGCATATATAAGTCTTCTGCCCATTTTTCTGCTTAGTCAAATGTTACTATCGTCACTCCGGTGCCGCCGAATTGTATATGCTCGTCCCTTACTCCTGCAACTCCGGGAACTGTGCGCAAGAATTTCTGCAGCTCGTCCCTGAGGACCCCGGTACCCTTGCCGTGTATGATTCTTACGCTTGATATTCCGAGCATTATGGCGTCATCCACATACCTCATCACCTTTTCCATCGCGTCATTCAGCCTTTCTCCCCTCACATCAAGCTCAGTGCTGAAATTCAGTTTGCGCTCAGTGATGGCGGAGTCTATTTTTACGGACGATACCGGTGCGGAAGTTTCTTTCACGGCACTCTTGAACTCATTGGAAGTGATGCGCTCCACCTTGTCATGCGGCATCTTGCTGCTTATGTTCCCGATGATTACCACGACAGCCTTTGCGGAAACCTTGGTCACTTCACCCACAAGCCCGTTGCCTTTTACGCGCACTTTTTCGCCGACTTTCAGCGGAGCCGACCTGAATGCCTCAAGCCTTTCCATCTCAGCCTGCCTTTCGGCCATTTCCTTCTGCGCATTGTCATCTGCGCGCTGCTCCTTCCTCTTCTTCTGGCGTTCCTTGCGCTGGTCAAGCTGCTTTATCTTGCGCTCAATATAGTCCTCCTTCTCCTTCTTCTCTTTCTCCTTTCTTGCCGCAAGCACGGACATGAAGTCATACAGTTCCTTGCGGGCTTCCTGCGTGGTCTCCTTCTCGGCCTGGGACTCCTTTATCGTGCGGATGGTGTTCTCAACCTGCCTGTTGGCTCCCTTGATTATCTCCTCGGCCTCTTTCTTGGCCTGGTCGAGGATTTCCTTTTTCATCTGACGGATTTGCTGCAGCTCTTTCTGATACTTGTCAGTGATGTTCTCCAAAGTCCTGTCAGTGTTTTTTATGCGCTCAAGCTTTTCGTCGAGAGCCTTCCTGTTGCGGGCTATCTTGCGCAGATTCCTCTCGATTCCGACAAACTCTTCCCCGGCACGGGCCTCTGCATCTTTTATTATAGCCTCAGGCAGCCCCATCTTGCGTGCAAGCTCAAATGCGAACGAGTTGCCAGGCAATCCCATCTCAAGCTTGAACATCGGAGCGATATTCTTCACATCGAACATCATGGCCCCGTTTGCGACTCCGGTGTCAGCCGAAGCATACAGTTTCAGGTTTGTATAGTGGGTCGTGATGATTCCATATACGCCTCTCTTGTCGAACTCTCCTAGTATCGCTTCCGCAATCGCTCCTCCCGCAGCCGGCTCAGTGCCCGAGCCGAACTCGTCAATCAGGACAAGCGTCTTTGAGTCTGCCTTCTGGAGCATTTCCCTCATGTTTGAAAGGAAAGAACTGTATGTACTGAGATCATTGTCGATTGACTGGTCATCTCCTATGTCCACCATGACCCTGTCGAAAATCAGCATCTCCGACGTCTCGGATGTCGGTATGAGCATGCCCCACTGGAACATGTACTGAAGCAGGCCTACAGTTTTGAGACAGACGGATTTGCCGCCTGCATTCGGGCCGGAAATCAGCAGGATATGTTTCTGCGGCGTGAGTGTGGCAGTGAGGGGCACTATCTCTTTCTTTTCTTTTTTGAGGGCCCTTTCCAGAAGCGGATGCCTTGCCTTGCGCAGATTCATCTCCCCGTTGTCTGAAATCACGGGCATTCCGGCTATGAAATCCAGGGATACCTGTGCCTTGGCCATCAGAAAGTCTATCTCCCCGAGATAGCGTGCTGCCTCCAGCAGGTCCGGTATATATTCTCTGAGGAAATCGGTGAATTCCAGCAGGATGCGGAGAATCTCCCTCTGCTCTGAAAAACGCAGCTCCTTTATCTGGTTGTCCAGTTCCACAACTTCAGCAGGCTCTATGAAGGCTGTCTTTCCTGATGCGGATTCGTCATAAATGAATCCCGGGATTTTCTTCTTGTGCGCCGCGCTGACTGGGATGAGCATCTTGCCGTCTCTGACCGACACTCCCGCATCAGTGTCAACTATGCCTTCCGCCTGCGCCCTTTTCAGTATCGCGCTTATCCTTCTGGATATGGCGCCTTCCTTTTCATGCAGTGAGCGCCTTATCTCATACAGCTCGTCAGATGCCGTGTCCTTCACTTCCCCGTATCTGTCCAGAATCGAGTCAATGCGTTTCTGAACCAGCGGGAATGAGAGAATGGGGGAACTCATGCGCTTGAGGTTAGGATATACCTCGTCTTTTACTCCTTCAAAGAATGAGATGACTTTGCGCAGAGTCTCAAGCATGGTCTTGAGCTTTCTGAGGGAAATGAGGTCTATTGCGGAGGAACTCCTTTCTAGAGGCTTGAGGAAGTCGATGCAGTCGATGAAGCCGCCTGACGGGAAGCTGTCCTCGAACATCATGATAAGGCGCATCTCATCGGTAAGAAGAAGCCTTTTGCGTATCTGTCTTACGTCAGTGGAGAATGTCTCCGTGGCAGTGCGTCCGGCTGCATAGGCAGTGGAACATCTGTCGGAGATTATTTTTCTTATGCGGTCGAAGCCCAGCTTCTGCTCTAATCTTGTGTCAATCTGCGTCCTGTTGTCTTCCAAATCGGTCCCTCCCCAATTTATAAAACTCAATTTCTCTTGTGAGACAGTCTCCGGGTAAATGCCGCAATATCAGATGCGTTTTCCCGTTGACTTATCCTGCAAATTTATCAAGATTATTCGACAAGCCGAAACGTTTGACGATATTTTTGGAATATGGGTCTGATAACTCTCTTACAAAGACATTCTTATTCCGGCCAGATACTCCCGTCCGCGCAAATGGAAAACATGGCTTACGGTCTCATGAGGATTAAAGCTCTCTTTCTTGAACTCGTTGGCACCCAGCAGGTTCCTGCATTCGGCGAAAATGCTGAATTTCTTGAATTTCCATGCCGCGTACAATTTCAATATAGGAACATTCGAGATTGCCAGCTGTTGCGAAGTGCTTGCCCACCAGAAATAATCGGCTTTGAACGATATGAGCAGCGGTTTGACAGGAGTCACTGACAAATCCATTTTTGAAACGACGGAGTGCCTGCCGGAAGAGCTGTTTCCTACCATCCTGTCGAATGTGTAGTCTGCGGAAATTTCAGCCGATAGCCAGGCAAGGGCTGAGGTGCGCGCTTTCAGGGATGCAAAGGCCTGTTCGGAAGAATAGGTGAAATATTTTTCCTGCAAAAACTCTCCCGATGCGCTCCTGTCATAGCCACCGGAAAGTTCCGTAAAGAAGGCCTTGATGCCGAAATACTTGCTTATGCTTCCTTTTACGCCCCAGCTGCGGTTTGAAACGGGAGACGCGACCAAAGACGACAGCACGAAAATGTCATTGTATATGTTTGAATTGGTCATGTCGTTGTGCAGATATGAAAAGTTCCCGGAAAGTGTCATGAAAAGCATTGCCGGAGTGTTTGAGTACTTGACATATATGTCGGCCGTGACATTGTCGGAAGTTGCCATGCCTTCTGAACTCTGGGCTGACCTGTACGATTTCATTATGACTGCCTTTGACATTTTGATTGCCTCAGAGCCCCTGCGACTGTACCTTGCATTCGCTCCCAAGTTAAAGCTTTGGCCGAGCTTCTGCCTGTAATGAATCTCTGGCGAGAGGTCCGGGAAAATCCTGTTGCCGTAGTCAGGGGTGAATATCATGTTCAGAGTGGCGTACATGCTTGCACCCAGGCTTGCTCCGCCTTTGGTGTATGTGGCGTTAAGGCTGGCGGACGGCATGACGGAGGTTGCACTGAAATCCTCATATTTGACCCAGTCCAGTTCGTAAGGTATTTCAAGTATGCTTTCCCTGCGTATGTGTTCCAGATTTATTCCCGCATATGAGGTAAAGCCGACATTGCCAGCCCTGAATTTGTATGAAAGATTGTTGTTAGTGCGGAATCCAAGGCCGTTGAGGGTCTGCCCGATGTCTGCCGCTTCGCTCCGGAAAGAGGTAGAGTGTGCGCTTGCCGTAAAAGTAGTCTTGCTTGTGAAATCCAGTGCCTTGCGGTTTTTCAGGGCGGTTGTTGTTTTCAGGTAATTCTCAACTTTCAGTGACGGAAGATTGTATTGCTGTGCTGATGTGGCAGTGCCCCTTGCCGTTGAGTTCACGCCTTTGACCAGTTGTCCGGAAACGCTCAGGTTGTTGGACAGGAAGTTTTTGGAGGCGTTTTTCTCGTAATCTGCAGCTGCATTGAAGTAATAGCGCATGTCGCCGGCGGTCTTGTTTTCTTCAATGACAAGTTCTGGGGCATCGTCAAAACTTATGCTCTCTCTGCTGTATGACTCGTTTGAGAATTTCTCCGCAGCTATCTGTGCAGATGTCCGCAGCTGGGATTCCGGGCCTGTCTTGTGGAGATGATTGAATGAGCCGATGCCGGTAATGTTGTCGTACCAGAATTCCTGTGGCAGTTCCAGAGTGCTTCTCATGGGAGTGAGCTCGCTGCGCATGTCATTGTCAATCTCGCCTGGCGTAACGAGGAAGGCTCCTGTTTTTCCGAAATATGCCTGCTCGCGGATTTCTTTCATTATGTCCACTCCGGTATTGTTTCCTTTCAGCATATAAAGGTCCTGGCTCTGGCCCGAAAAACGGGTGACGAGAGCTTTGGCTTCAAACAGTGGCAATGGTGGCGCTCCGGCCGTCAGGTCTCCGTTGAACAGCCATGTGTTTTTGGAACTTTCTTTCAGGACTATGTTGACGGCGCTTTTTCCGGTGTGTGATATGCCTCTGAGTGCTTTGATTGGCTGGTGGTTGCGATATACTTCCACCTTTGCTATATCATCGGCCGAAAGATTGTTTGTAATGCTGCCATATCTTCCTCCCATGAGGTCCAGGCCCTCGACATAGAATTTTGTAATCGATTCGCCGTTATGAAGTATGGTTCCGGACCGGGTTACCGTCAGTCCCGGTATTTTCTTCAATATATCGGCAACGGTCATGTCCTTTTGGTCACGGAAAGCCCCGGCACTGTATGAGGTCGTGTCGCCATTGTGCTCAATGACGCTGGATGTCACTGTTGAGGCTTTGATGCTGAGTTTTTTCTCTTTCAGCCTTATGGTCATCCTGCCGCCCTGCCGTGCCTGGGTTTTGGCCGGTGCGTAGCCGAGCATTGATGCGGATACTGTATCGGGAGCCCCATTGATGAATGACATGCTGAAAGCACCGTCCCCGTCACACAGGCAGCTTGCCACTATCTTGTTGTCTTTGATGAAACTGACGAAGGCGCCTGCTATCGGAGTGTCCGTTTCTGCACAAAGCACAGTTCCCTCCACGACATACCGCCCTTTTTCCTGTGCGGCGCACGGAATCACAAATGCTGCGATAAAGCAGTAAACTGCCAGGCATAATATGCTTTTTGTCCTTCTGCCCATGACTTAAGTTCGGCGGGTTGTTTATTTCCAATACTCTTCTGCTATCAGCGGGATGTAAGGATATTTAGTTTCGAAGGCTTCCACATTTCCATCCTTGTCAACAGAATATGCATTTGAAGCCTTTTCGTCGGCTAATTCGAAAAGATAGTCGTAGTCTCTTTTGGCTTTGTTGTGAATTTTCTCTGCTTTTTTGAGGTCATAGGTGTAATATTTCCACCGTCCCTCGGTTCTGTAAAAATATTTTTTAAGATTACTGTATCTTGTGGGGGCATCTGTCATATCAATGTTCAGTAATTTAAAAATGAAAATGCCTTCAGAATCTTTGGCGTGCACTATCAGGCCCGGTGCTCCCCAAAGTAGCCACGGTCCGGTGGACACAGGAATTTCCTCGGTGTACCATATGGTCCACTTCCTTCCCATGAAATCAGCGGTTGCCATCTTGACTTCATAGCCGAGAGTGGAGGTCGTTGTTGTGTCATGCAGTTCCCATTGAGGCATTTCCAAATTATCGCTTTTCCCGATGATATGGACGGTGAGGGCATGATAGCCGATTTCGAATGATCTGTGTTGGAAATCTATCAATGTGATGTCTTGCGTTGCATTCTGCCTGTAATTGAATATCTGATTATATGCATCTTGGTCTTGTATGCTTCCATTGTTGTCAAAAGCTAATGATTTGAGTGAGTCCCTATGATATGTGGCATCGGAATAGAACGCCGCAGTCTTTCCGTCATAGTCCAGCATCATGTCCGGCTCCACGTAAAACCCTTTCTCCGTAACATCCTTCTTATAGTAAAACTTATAAGCCGCCCTGATTGCCTGCGCCTCTGCGCATACCTGCATTGCAATTAGGGCTATGATACACAATGCACTTTTTCTCAGTTTCATTACATTGTTGTGCTTGAATGGTATTATTTCCAGTAATCCTCGGCAATTAGCGGGATATAAGGTCTCTTGTTATTGTACATTTCCTTTTCTCCGTTTTGGTGTACAATATATGCACTCGAGATATTCATACCCGATAATTCATCGCTGAACTTGGTGTCTCTTTGTGTCCTGTTGTGAATTTTTTCTGCATTTTTCAGGTCGTACGAATAATATCGCATTTTGGGCATTTTGTCATGATAATGCCTTTTCAGGTTGTCATACCTTGTCGGAGCATCCAGTAGGTCGATGTTCAGCAACTTGAATGTGAAAATGTCTTCGGAATCACTTGCCAGCACTATCAGTCCGGGCGCGCCCCACAGCAGCCACGGTCCGGCAGGAACTGGGACCTCGTCAGTGTACCAGACAGTCCATTTCCTTCCCATGAAATTTGCAGTCGCCATCTTGACTTTGTACCCTCCGCCGCGTGTATATGTTGCAGTCGTGTCGTGCAGTTCCCATTGGGGCATTTCTAAGTTGTCGCTTTTCCCAAGTATATAAGCTGTCACTTCTTGATAATTAATCTCAAAAGATTTATTCTCGAAATCTATCAGCACCAAATCGGATGAAGCTCCTGCCCTGTAATCGAAAATCTGCCCGTAAGCATCATTGTCCTTTATATTTCCGTTGTTGTCAAATGCCAGCATTGAAAGGGAGTCCCGATGGTATGCCGCATCAGAATAAAATGCAGCAGTCCTGCCGTCATAGTCCAGCATCATGTCCGGTTCAACGAAATACCCAGAATCGGTCACGTCGCTCTTATAATAAAATTTATAAGCCGCCCTGATTGCCTGTGCCTCTGCGCAAACCTGCATTGCAATCAGGGCTATGATGCACAATACAGGTCTTCTAAGTTTCATGGCGTGTCTGTTTTAGCGATGCGCAATTTAGAAAAAATGTACGGAAAAAACAATGGATTGTACTATGCTTTTTTGTGTAATCCTTACTGGCTGCATTGCATTCCATCATATGTTCAAAGTATGTTATGACGGTTCTGTGGAATGTACTCCGATGATTATCGATGCTATGTAAAAAGACGATTCTCCGATTTAGGCGAATCGTCTTTCTATAGTTTGTTGACAGACAATCAATGGCGCTCAAGCTATAGAAGAGGCCTCATTCTTCTGTCTAATTGTCCTCCAAAGCTGTGCTTAGAAGCAGCTTCAGCTCATTTATATTTTGAATCGGGGTGACTGTCCCGTTCTTGACAAAAGATATGTGTCCGGTTTCTTCTGACACCACAACGACATCCGCGTCCGTTTCCTCTGTAATTCCGATGGCGGCCTTGTGCCTCATTCCGTAGCTTGCCGGGATGTTCTGCTTTTCTGTGATTGGCAGGGTGCATCGTGCGGCCGCGAGCCTGCCTCCAGAGATTACAAGAGCTCCGTCATGCAGGGGGGAATTTTTGAAAAAGAGATTCATTATCAACCTTCTGTGTATGGCGGCGTCTATTCTGTCACCCGTACTGATGATTTCTTCCAAAGGATTCTTGTGCGCGATTACTATCAGTGCACCGGTTTTTTCTTCTCCCATTCTGCGGCATGCTTCGGTGAGGTTGTTTACGGCTTCGCCGGCCGTTCCAAGATTGTTGCCTGCGCGGCGCCCGAGTATCCTGTCTGCCAAAGCCCTCCCGCGTGTGCTGCTTATGTACCGGTTCCCGAGCTTAATGAGGAATTTGCGTATTTCGGGCTGGAATATCACTATCAGGGCAAGGACTCCAACGTCAAGGACGGTTTCCATGAGTGCTGTCATAAGCCTCATGTTGAAAGCTGAGACCACCACGCGGATGATGTACAGCGATATGATTGCCACGAATATGCTCATGGCGGAAGAGCCTCTTATCCACTTGAATATGATGAATATGATAAGCGCAAGGAGGAGTATGTCAAGAATGTCGGCCAGCGACAATTGCAGGAATCCGAAAATTGCAGGCGTCATAGCTGAATGTTAATTTCGGCAAATATAGCAAAAGTCGAGAGCAGAAGCAAAGCTTGCTTTGATTATGCCGAGACCTGGCGTATATATGTCCGTCAGGACAAATATACGCAAAAGCTGAGTGCAAACATCAAACTTGTTTGTTAATCGACAAGGTCGCTGAAGCGAATGCGAAAGAATGCACCCTTCGATTGCATATAAATCCATTGCAGACTCACATAAAACGTCCCCCAAATGCTAAAACAATCATTTATCAAGAAAAATTGCTCCATACTATTGCACGAAAGAAAATTTTGCGTATCTTTGCAATCCCAAAACCAACATGGTGCCCATAGTTCAGTTGGTTAGAGCGTCAGATTGTGGTTCTGAATGTCGTGGGTTCGAATCCCACTGGGCACCCTCCCAAAGTCCTTGAAATCGTTTGATTCTCAAGGACTTTTCTTTTTACATCCTCAGTATCAAGGAGAGTGCAGGATATAATTGACAAAAACGGTTGGTGTAACCATTGTAACTTGATTATATTCATACATTTACATAAATTAGATGAAAACGGTTTCATCTAATGAGTGATAATCCAAAAATAAGAAGGCGTTTACGCTGCCCCAATTGTGGGGCTTTAGACACATTAAAATGGGGTGTACGCAATGGTGTCCAGCGCTATAAGTGCAGGAACTGTCAATCCCTATTTTCTGCAAGACGCAAGGAAATCTCCAAATCAAACAGGTTCATCTGGTTCAAGAAGTGGGTCTTAGGAAAGATGATATTTGAAGACATAGCCGAGATCAGCGGTTATAGTTCTCGGCAGCTCCATCGGTGGTTTGACGAGTATCTGGACGAATATCCGACTTGGCACATTAACACAAGCACTCCTATCTTTCTTCTGATTGACGGGACATACTACTGTGGTCATTGTATGATCGTTTACCGTGCTGAGAACCTGAAGAGAACTATCTATTACAGGTTTACCCGGTCAGAGGATGATGACGAGATAGCCTCTGACCTTATGAATATAAGATCCATGGGGTATAATGTAATAGGTATCACAACGGACGGAGGCGACAACATCATCCGGGCTGTAGAATATGTCTATCCTGATGTTCCCCGCCAGCGGTGCATGTTTCACGTACAGCGTGAATGCTTGTCATCTATAACCTTACATCCTCGCACTCCGGAGGGCAGAATGCTGAAGAGTCTCATCATGAGCCTAAGCGACATCAGGACACATAACGACATGATGTGGTGGCTCAGCAGATATAGCCTTTGGGCTGAAGAAAACGAAGAGTATGTATGCGAGAAAGCATGTCTGCCAAACTCTACAAGGACATACTTTGTCAGGAATGATCTGAGAAAAGCATACGTTCATCTGCGTAGAGCCATTCCCCATCTGTTTGAGTTCATAAGACATCCCGGACTGCCCAAAACCACAAATGCCTTGGAGTCTTTCTTTGGACATATCAAGGATCAACTTAGGCTGCACCGAGGGTTATCAGAGACTCGTGTGGACAACTTTGTCAAATGGTATCTGTACTTCAACGACGAAAAGAAGTCCAAGAAATAAGGAGATGTTTACATTGCTAAAAGTGGTTGGTGAACGACTCGTTCACCAACCACTTTTGTCATGATCACCAACCAAAAATGTCAATTATACCGCAAAATGAGACAACGATAAATGACACAACGGCAAAACGGTTTAAATATCGGGCGATTCTTAAACCGAATTGCTTTTGGG
>OFFJ01000133.1_pt1 | contig 60782 bp, 56 predicted proteins | sample 1521261 | NCBI WGS metagenome assembly OFFJ01 (sample SAMEA3504122, study PRJEB24116) | mouse gut metagenome | biome: mouse gut; feature: mouse-associated habitat; material: faeces | place: Denmark | collected 2011 | reverse complement strand
GATTATCCTTACGGAAGGGATTCCCTTTGAAGTAAAAATATACCATCCGGCATATACCAAAACAGAAGCGGTGAAGGAAGTGGAAGCTACAATGGCGTTTGAAGGGATGGAGCTGACAGAAGAAGATATACAGATGCTGTGCGCCTATAAAAATGGGGAAGCATCAGGAGACGAACTACGGAAGCGCATCATGGGAGAGGTTGAATAATGCCGGATAAAATATACTGCTGCCTGCGATTAGGGCGGGGATTTGCACAGCGTGTTTGACATCCGATAGCGGGAAAGATATAATGTAATGTGTGCAGGGTATGCATAAGCAAACAACAAAAAGGTCTGCGAAAAGCTTTAGCGGGCAGTATGGGGAAAGGAAAGAGAGAATGGGATTTCAAAAGGATTTTGCATGGGGAGCGGCCACATCCTCCTATCAGATTGAGGGAGCGGCCTATGAGGACGGCAAGGGGCTGCATATATGGGATGTGTTCTGCCGTGAAAAGGGAAAGGTTTTCGGAGGGGATACCGGCGACGTGGCCTGTGACCATTATCACAGGTTTAAGGAAGACGTGGCGATTATGAAGGAAATGGGGCTTAAGGCTTACCGCTTTTCCTTATCCTGGCCGAGGATTCTGCCGGAGGGAACCGGAAAGGTAAACGAAGCCGGCATCCGGTTTTATAACCAGCTCATTGACGAGCTTTTATCGGCCGGAATCGAGCCTTATATTACGCTGTTTCACTGGGATTACCCTTATGAGCTTTATAAAAAAGGGGGCTGGATGAACGATGAGAGCCCTGACTGGTTCGGCGAATATGCGAAGGTGGTTGCGGAGAATTTTTCCGACAGGGTGACCCATTATTTTACGTTAAACGAGCCCCAGTGTTTTATCGGAGCAGGATTTTTTCAGGGGGAGCACGCGCCGGGGCTCAGGTGTCCTGTGAAGGATACGCTTCTGATGGCACATAATACCTTAAAGGGGCACGGACGGGCGGTTCAGGCGCTTCGGGAATTTGGAAAACAGCCGCTTACCGTCGGATATGCGCCTACCAGTACCATTCTTTATCCTGCCACGAAGCATGAGGAGGATGTGGAAGCGGCGAGAAAGGCATATTTCTCCCTGCCTGATGTAGAAAACTGGTCATGGAATGTGTCCTGGTGGTCGGACCCGGTGATTTTCGGCGCGTACCCTGAGGAGGGGTTAAAGAAATACGAGGCGTATCTTCCGAAGATTACGGACGCTGATATGAAGCTGATTTCAGAGCCCATTGATATTTACGGGCAGAATATTTATAACGGCCGGTGTATCCGCATGGGTCAGGACGGGAAGCCCGAGGAGGTGAAGCGTCCCGCCGGAGCGCAGACTACGGCTATGGACTGGCCTGTGACGCCTCAGTGTCTTTACTGGGGGCCGAAGTTCTTACAGGAAAGGTATCATAAGCCCATTTACATTACGGAAAACGGCTTATCCTGCAGAGATGTGGTTTCCGCGGACGGAAAGGTGCATGACGCGGGAAGAATCGACTTCCTTGCAAATTATCTGGCGGAATTAAAGCGTGCCGCCGAAGACGGCGTGGATATCAGGGGGTATTTCCAGTGGTCGCTGATGGATAATTTCGAGTGGGCGAGAGGCTATGCGGAGAGATTTGGCCTGATTTATGTGGATTATGATTCTCAGCAGAGAATATGGAAGGATTCCGCTTACTGGTATAAATCCGTGATAGAGGCAAACGGGGAAAATATATAAAAAATAAGGAGCTGTTGTCCGGCGGCTTCCTTAAGGCGGCAGGTTCGGCGGATGTATTGCGCCGCCATGCGCCCGGAAGTGCCTGCATACAGCTCCCCAAAGGTTTCTAAGAGGAGATGGTATCGATACAGCTTGCAATATAGGCTTTGATTTCGTCACGAGGCTTATCAAGAGCAACGGCAAGCTCTCCGTAGAGAGTGTTTTCCACAAGGCTGAAATAACGGCTGTCCAGAGCGGTTACTTTATGCCCCATTAAGATTCTCTTTTCTCTGCGGAGGTAAATGGTTTTCATCAGCTGTACCCAGGCTGTGCAGCTGTTGGAACGCATGTATTCCTTGTAGGTGTTTTCCAGGGTCTTTTCATTGGTGATTGTGATGGGAGGAATTTCGGGCATTGCCCTGATAAGAAGGTCGGCTTCTTCCCTGGAAAGGGCAGGGCGCAGAAGCGTGTCGGCCATATCTACCGGCGTGTACACGGTGCTTCCGGAAGAGTAGACCGGTTTCAGCAGGTAATATTTTCTGTTCTTATCCACACCGGTCAGATTCAGGGTGGTAATGTCCTGAACGATGCATATTCCGTTACTGCCGTAGATAACATAGGCTCCTTTTTCAAACATGTTCAAACCTCCTTAAAAATCGATATATTCTTATTATACCAAGATTTTTGGGAAAATGTCAGTTAATTTTAAAGTTATTTAAATATTTGTCCGTCTATACGGTGGAAGTAAGGAGTGGGATGAGACTTTACTTAGTCAGGCATGGGGAAACAGACTGGAATATTGAAAATAGAATTCAGGGGCAGACAGATACCGAATTAAATGAAAAGGGCAGGCAGCAGGCGGATAAGCTTGCGGGGGAGCTTGTCAGAGGATATCAGATTAAAAAAATCTATGCCAGCGGAAAGGCGCGGGCATGGGAGACAGCCAATATTGTCGGCAGGGAACTGGGAATTAAACCGAAACGGAAGGAGGGGCTTGAGGAAATCAGCTTTGGCAAATGGGAGGGCTATACCTGGAAGCAGGTAAAAGAGACTTTCCCGGAGGAGTATCTGGTGTGGCAGAAGAACCGCCGGTATCAGGTTCCCCCTATGGGAGAATCCTATCAGCAGCTTTTGGGAAGGCTTCTTCCGGCTCTTGACGATATCATTCAGGAGGGTGGGGAGGATACGCTGGCTGTGACGCACAGCGCAGTAATTATGACGCTGATGTCGTACCTCTACGATACCCCCTTTGAGGATATGGCGAGAAACTACAGAACCGGCAATGCCGGAATCGTGGAGCTTGACCAGGAGCTGTTTTATCAGAGATATGCGGGAAATTAGAGTTACGGAAGCTGTTGTTTGCGGCAAGATGCGCGGAGCAGGAAGCAGACGCATTGAGCTGCATTTATAAAAATGAAAAAGAAAGGATAAGGCGCCGGCGCATTTGCCGGCAGTCCGGGGCAGATTATGAGATTAGGAGCATTGGAAGCAGGAGGCACAAAAATGGTTTGTGCCATTGGAGATGAAACAGGGAAAATTTTTGAACAGGTATCCATACCGACCATAACGCCGGAGGAGACTGTTCCGAAGATGGTGGAGTATTTTAAAAAGGCAAATGTGGAAGCGCTTGGGATTGCCTGCTTCGGGCCTATCGACCCGGATAAGAGTTCTCCTACCTATGGGCATATCACCAGCACGCCCAAGCTGCCCTGGCAGAATTACAATATCGTGAAGGCTTTCGAGGACGCCCTTGGATGTCCTGCAGGCTTTGATACGGACGTCAACGGTTCCGTTCTCGGGGAAGTGACCTTCGGACAGGCAAAAGGGAAAAAGTGCGTTGCCTATGCAACCATCGGAACCGGAGTGGGCGTGGGCGTTTTCATTGAAGGAAAGCTTCTTCACGGTATGCTTCATCCCGAAGCGGGTCATGTGCTGATTCAAAGGCGGGCGGACGATGGCTATCCGGGAAGATGCCCTTTCCACAAAAACTGTCTGGAAGGGATGGCAGCAGGCCCTGCCATAGAAGAACGCTGGGGGAAAAAGGCCATAGAGCTTAAGGATAAGAAGGAGGTCTGGGATTTGGAGGCTTATTATATCGCTCAGGCCCTTACCGGCTATGTGCTCACCCTTTCTCCCGAAATGATTATTTTAGGCGGAGGCGTTATGCATCAGGAACAGCTTTTCCCCATGATTAGAAATTATGTGAAGGAGATGCTGAACGGATATATTAAGACAGAAGAAATCGAGAACATGGACAGCTACATAGTTCCGGCCAGCTTAAATGACGACCAGGGAATCATGGGATGCCTTGAGCTTGCCAGAAGGGCTCTCAAAAATGAATAGCGGGTGTTATTTATGAGGAAGCTGGCAACGGGTATTCTGGCTCACGTGGATGCCGGGAAGACAACTTTATCGGAAGCCCTTCTTTATTTTGGCGGCAGTATCAGGAAACCAGGCCGGGTGGATAAGGGGGATGCATTCCTGGATACCTATGGTCAGGAGCGGGAGCGGGGAATTACGATTTTTTCCAAGGAGGCCAGAATTTCTTATAAGGCTCTGCAGCTTACGCTGTTAGATACTCCCGGCCATGTGGATTTTTCGGCGGAGATGGAGCGCACGCTTCAGGTTCTGGATATGGCAATCCTTGTTATCAGCGCAAGCGCCGGAGTCCAGGGGCACACCCGTACCCTGTGGAGGCTCCTTACCCGCTACGGCGTACCGGTTTTTGTGTTTGTCAATAAAATGGACCAGTCGGATACGGACAGGGAAACGATACTGGAAAAGTTAAAGGCAGATTTAAGTGAATTCTGTATTGACTTTACCTGTCAGGAGACCGAAGAATTTTTTGAAAATATTGCCGTCAGCGACGAGGGGGCTTTGAATGAGTTCTTTACAACAGACCGGGTCTGCGACGAAACAATACAAAAGCTTATCAGGGAAAGAAAAATCTTTCCCTGCTTTTTTGGCTCCGCGTTAAAGCTTACCGGCGTGGAGGAATTGCTGAACGGGCTTTTGCGTTATACCGGCGGGACGGTATATCCTGCCGGGTTTGGGGCGCGTATTTACAAAATCACCCGGGACGCTCAGGGAAACAGGCTGACGCATATGAAAATCACGGGCGGAAGCCTGAAAGCCAGAGACGAGCTTTCCGGCACAGGAGAAGCTTCCTTTCAGGGCGGAGGTCAGATTCGGACGAGAGAGCCGTGGACGGAAAAAATCAATCAAATCAGATTGTATTCGGGCGAGAAGTTTGAAACTCCCGCGGAGGTCACAGCCGGTGAAATATGCGCTGTTACCGGCCTGACCAAAACCCGGGCAGGAGAAGGGCTTGGTTTTGAGCGGGGAACGGTTCATCCTGAGCTTTCCCCGATTTTGAGCTACAGCGTTTTACTGCCGGAAGGAATGGACGCCGCTGTGATGCTGCCAAAGCTTCGGCAGCTCGAGGAGGAGGAGCCTCAGCTTCATATCGTATGGGATGAGAGAATCAAAGAAATTAAGGCTCAGATTATGGGTCAGGTGCAAATAGAGGTTTACAGAAACCTGATTCGGGAACGCTTCGGTGTGGAGGTGGATTTCGGAACCGGCAGCATCGTTTATAAGGAAACCATTGCAAATACCGTGGAGGGCGTAGGGCATTTTGAGCCGCTCCGGCATTATGCGGAGGTGCACCTTCTTCTGGAGCCCGGGCCTCCCGGAAGCGGCCTTAGGATTTCCTCGGACTGCCGGGAGGATTTGCTGGATTTGAACTGGCAGAGGCTGGTGCTCACCCATCTCGAGGAAAAGGAACACCTGGGAGTGCTCACTGGCGCGCCGATAACGGATATGAAAATCACCTTAAAGGCCGGCCGGGCGCATTTAAAGCATACCGAGGGCGGCGATTTCCGGCAGGCTACCTACCGGGCGCTGCGTCAGGGGCTGATGCAGGCAGAAAACATTCTGTTAGAGCCCTATTATGATTTCAGACTGGAAGTGCCGGATAGTGCGGTGGGTCGCGCCATGAGCGATTTGGATAAGATGCGGGGAACCTTTTCCCTGCAGCAGAGCGGTACGGGAACGGCGGTTCTTGAGGGGATGGCGCCCATGGCGCTTTTGCAGGATTATCAGAAGGAAGTGATTTCCTACACAAAGGGAGCCGGACAGCTTCATTTAAGCCTGAAAGGATATTTCCCGTGCCATAACACGGAAGAGGTTCTGGAAAACGCCGGTTACGACCCGGAAAGAGATGTGGAGAATCCCTCTTCGTCTGTTTTCTGTGCCCACGGGGCGGGTTTTCTGGTGGCCTGGGACGAAGTGCCTTCCTACATGCATCTCGAGAGCTGTTTAAAAAATAAGGGAGACGAAAGCGGGTATACTGCGGCGGCGGACGGGGACGAGTGGAGCTGGCTTTCCGAAAGCGGGGAGGAGGGAATTTTTACCGTAAAGGGAGCGGAGCGCACCTCCGGCAGAGGAAAGGCAGGGGAAAATGGTTCCGCCTTTATCGGAACAGAGGAAATTGACGAAATATTAAACCGTACAGCCTACGCAAACCGGAAGGGAAACGGGGCGGGAAACCGTAACGGGTGGCGGAGGAACGGAAGAAAAGAGGAGGGCGCTCCCGCAAGGGAGGCGCAGACGCGTACTTATAAACAGACGCCGAAAAAAGAGGCATATCTTCTGGTTGACGGCTACAATGTGATATTTGCCTGGGATGAGCTGAAGGAACTGGCGGAAAAAAATCTGGACGGCGCCAGAGGGCGGCTCCTTGATTTGCTCTGCAATTATCAGGCGGTGAAGGGCTGCCAGTTGATTGCCGTGTTTGACGCCTATCGTCTGGCCGGGCATCCTACGGAGGTTTCGGACTATCACAACATTCATGTGGTATTCACAAAGGAGGCGGAGACAGCCGACCAGTACATCGAAAAGTTTGCCCATGAAAACAGCCGCAAGTATGATGTAACCGTGGCTACCTCGGACGGACTGGAGCAGATTATCATTATCGGGGAAGGGTGTCATCTGATGTCCTCAAGGGAGCTGAAGGAGGACATAGAGCGTCTTTCCAGAGAGATTGTCCGGGAATTTGAGGGTGCGAATCCGGGAAGAAGGGCCGGCGTGGGGGAAAAGCTGGCAGAGAAGATGGAGGGAATCAGGGAGAAGCTGTAGGGGGCGGAAATCACCACCGCCCCCAGAAAGTATAAATCAGCGTAATCAGAATACAAAATGCGACGGTTCCGCTGTTAATGATATGCATAACCGCCGCCCTTACCCTCTCGCCGGTTGAAACGGCAGGCACAGCAAGATAATATTTATTGCCGAGCCCCAAAGCGATGGAAACATAGACCAGACAGATGGCGACGTAACGGAAATCGCTGCTGCAGGTGTAAGGATAGACAATCACGAAAACGGCAAAAGAAATGAGCATAATTACATAGCCCACCAAGAGGAAAATACTGTCTTCCCGGCGGGTTCTTTTATTTACAAGAACCATGATTAATAAAATAACGGTTGCAATTCCAAGAAGAAGCGCCAGTACAAAGGTTATCTGACACAATATCAGAAGAATATCAGGCAGGCCGGCAGGATATTCCTCCGCAAAAAGGGAGGTATGATACATAATAACCCAGGTGTTGTTGCATGCCCTGGCGCTGATAGGATGAAAAGGAAAAGTAAAATTCCAGTCGGAAAAGGCCGGAACGCCGAGACGCTCCCAGAGGCTGAAACCGGCAGTATACATGGGAGAAGTCTCACCCGGTACGGGAACGCCGGGCTTTTCACCGAAGCGAATCAGATTCCTTACTATCCATGACAGTCCAATGGGAGCCACAATCACACCGAAAATACAATAGTTTTTTACCCATTCAAGAATGTGGGCTTTTTTGCGGCTCCGCAGTACGGAGATAAAATGCATAAGAAAAATGATTGTCAGAGGAATTGCCAGAACCGCGCTGTTCAATTTGGTAATCATACCAAAGCCTATGTAAAGAGCCAGCCTGATAAGCCCGGCCAGATTTTTGGCGCGTATCCATTTTAAGGATTCCAGAATAATCAGGCACATGAAAAGAATTGTCAGCATGTCGTTGTTGACGCTTCCGGCCATTACAATGGTAGCCGGATGGAAAGCCATAAAGGCAAGCCCGATAAAAAGCCCCTTTCCTTTGATTTCAAGAACCTTCAAAATCCGCCAGGTGATGGCCATGCACAGACAGGAGTAAAAAAGAGTAAGAATCTGCAGATTTTCAAAGGCCAAATCCTCGGCGACACCCAGGAAGATATTGAGCTGCAGCCACAGAAAAGAAATGATGTGGTGCAGAGGCGGGTGATAATAGGCAAAAAGCTCATAGGGATTGATATCCGGGAGCCTGTGAAACTTATAGATATATTCAATATAACCGATATGCCCGGGATTGACAAAGTCCGTTCCCATGCCGGTATATGCCCCGGCGTCATGCTGGCGTTCATAAAGTCCTGATAAAAGGACGTAACCGCACCGCAGAAAGCATCCAAGGAGAATTATCATGAACACGGTACAGTTTTCCGACAGCCGTCCTGAAATTTTCAGATAAATAATAAGACCAACATAAAAAATAAAGATAAGGGACAGCGCCAGAAGCTTTGTGTAATGGGAGCTGTAAAAAAAGCTGCTTCCCTGGGCGATGGCTGTCAGAAGACAGGAGACAATAATGGAAAGTGTAACCGCAAGACCGGTTAACCCGGCCGGATTTTCGGAAAGAGAGGAAAAAGTGTTTTTTGAAAACAGATTTTTCATTGGTAGTTCCTTTCAGTAATATTAATTTTACATTTAATTATTGGAGAGCGATTTCACAGTCAAAGACCCCAAAGCAAGCTGACGGGCAAACCTGCAATGCAGCGGAGGCAAGACCAGAAATTGACTTATTAGCCACCAAAATCAGTAAACCGCCGTCACGTCCACTATCTGATTATCCTTCACCTGAAAGCTCCAGATGGAGTGTCCGGGAAGCCGGTGTTCTGTTAAATACCATATGTTATCAATGCGGGTAATATAATATGGAGTACCGCCGCCGATAAAGTTGTCATAGACGTCCTCATAATTCCCAGAGGCCAGGTCGTCCAGGCTTTTGACCCTAAGCATGGTGGCATGGTCCTGATTGCCGGTATTGTCGGTGGAGATGGTAATATAAAAATAATCCTCTATCCGGGTGAGCTGAATCATCCCGGCCATCTCGTCCGGAACCGGATATTCCTTTTTAATTTTAAAGGTATACAAATCGGCCTCTATGATACGGGCATTCCCCGTACCGGATACAAAGTAGATGCTGTCGTCAATAATAGTGAAGGAGCGCACATAAGTATTGTCCAGCGAGGGAATGGAGCGGATTTCCGTCAGGTACATCCGGGAATCGTTTTCCGGGTGGCGGAAAAGAAACATCTCCCCGCTCTGAGAGCTCCATGCGTAAAAGGTGTCCGTATATTCGTCGTAAACGATATAATGAGGCCGGTTGCCGATGCCGTTGAATTCTTGCGTGGGGACAAAAACAGGCTGTCCGCCCCCATTCATTTCTTTTTCCATAACCAGAATCCGGTTGTTTTCCGTATCGTCAATCAAATAGACAAGGCCGTCGCTTGCCAGCGTATGCCCCATGGAAATATCCCCTGTCATCACCAGCCATTCGTAGAGAGGGTCGGTTAAATTGTCATGGTAAATGACCTGATTATTGTAGCAGTCCACAATAAAGTAGGTGTCTTCCACCTTTGTAATGTAGGTGGGAACGCTTAAAGTGGGGTAGGGATTGTTCGGTATGGCATTTGAAAGGGAGCGGTCAAAGGAGAGCTCATCCGACTCCGCAAGGAAATTTTCCGGCACATAGGGAGCTTCCGGCTCCGGCCTTTTGCCGCCGCAGGCGGTAAGAAGGCTTCCCGCAAATAAGACGAACAGGGATAATATTATTTTTTTTATGGCGTTTGATTTTATCTGTGTTGTATTCATATGACTATTATAAATTTTTTACTGTTAATATACAACTTATTTTTCCTGACGCCGTCATTTTATGTTAAAATCTAAAATGACCCGTTTACAACATCCGTCAGACATTTCACATCAAATCAGTTGCGAAGGTTCCCGGGACGGTCGAAAGAAATAACAAAGTATAGCGATAATTAAGGAGGTAACAACAATGCGTCATGTATACATTCGCATAATTATAAGTCTGATTTGGCTGGCAGCGGTTCTCGTAAGCGGTATCTCCGGCAACCTGGAGAACGCCGCGCTCTATGCGCTTCCCGGCGCAGTAATTTTGTATTCCGCCTATGCGGCATGGAAAAAGGAAAAAGACAGCAGGAATGACAGTTAAAAGTGAAACTTTGCAGGGCGAAGGGAAGATACAAGAAAGCAAAACATAGGGAAAAGGGGAAAAGAAAATGGAACTTGTGAAAATAACTCACGAAAATATAGAGCAGGAGCATATCTGCTGCGCCATAGCGAACAATAAAGATATTCAGGTGATGTCAAAAAAGAACTGGCTGAGGGAGAGGCTGGACGAAGGGCTTGTTTTTCTGAAAGGCGATGTCCGGGGAAAGTGCTTTATCGAGTATATTCCGGCTGAGTGTGCGTGGGCGCCGGTTGAGGCAGAGGGCTATATGTACATCGACTGTCTGTGGGTATCAGGGCAGTTTAAAGGCCACGGGTATTCGAACCTTTTGCTGAATCAGTGTATGGAGGATTGCAGGGCGAAGGGGAAAAGGGGACTTGTTACCCTGTCTTCCAAAAAGAAAAAGGGATTTCTTTCCGACCCGGAATACATGAAGTATAAGGGCTTTACGACAGCGGACACGGCGGAGCCTTATTTTGAGCTATTGTATCTGCCTTTCGATGAAAGCGGGGATAAACCGGCCTTTAAAAGCGCGGTGCATTCGCATGAGGGTATGCCGGGCGGATTCGTGCTGTATTATACGAACCAGTGTCCTTTTACGGCGAAGTACGTGCCGCTGATTGAGGAAATGGCAGGGGCAAGGGGAGTTGAATTTCATGCGGTGCATATTCAGTCCGGGGAGGAGGCGCGAAACGCCCCCACGCCTTTTACTACCTATTCGCTTTTTTATAACGGGGAATTTGTGACCCATGAGATATTGTCGGAGAAGAAATTTGAAAAAATTCTTGTAAGTAAGGGATTGTAGGGAGTGCGGACAGGCTTTGCCAGGCAACTTTTAACTGTCTTTTTCGGCGTTATATGATATAATAAAGAAACTGCAAATGAAAAACATTTTTGAGGGAGAGGTTATGGCAAAGCATACGGCAATTAGAGAAAACAGGGAGTTCCGCGTCCTGTCGGCAGCAGGTATCGTTTTGGTTGTGGCGGGACATTTGGGGTACAATCTTTTTGATATCGGAGAATTGTTTCCTTATTATTCTTTTCATGTGTTTATCTTTCTATTTGTTTCGGGTTATTTTTATAAGGAAGAATCTGAGGACAACATTGGAAAATATCTTCTGCGGAAATGCCGGACGCTGCTTTTGCCGTATTTCGCGTGGAATCTTTTTTACGGGATTCTCACGGATTTTCTGCACGGGCACGGATTTTCCATCGGGGAGCCGCTGTCCTTTAAAACCCTGTTTCTCTCTCCCTTCCTTGACGGGCATCAGTTTTTATACAATTTTCCCGCATGGTTTGTTCCGGCGCTTTTTATGATTGAGGTCTTAAACGTGACGGCGCGGAAACTGCTTTCCCTGCTCCGGCTCGACTATGAGTGGCTGATATTTGCAGGCTGCCTGATTGCGGGCATGGCGACGGTATATCTTGCGGCGGGCGGCCATGTGTGGGGCTGGTACAAGATGCCGGGAAGGCTTTTGTTCATGATGCCGGGCTTTCAGCTCGGGCGAATCTACCGGGTGAAGTTGGAGGAAAAGGATACCCTTTCGGACGGGCCTTACTTTCTGATAGTGATGACGGTGCAGATTCTGATTACCATACTCTGCGCCGGGCTGAATTTCAGCGCTGTGTGGGTCAGCAGCTTTGCCAACGGGCCGGTGGTGCCGTACCTTACAATGATAACCGGCATTGCTTTCTGGCTGCGGGTGTCAAAGATTCTAAGCAAGAACATGTATCTTTCAGGAAAATTGGCTTACATAGGAAGAAATACGTATTCTATCATGATGCATCACATGGCATGCTTTATGCTGGTGAAGGGCTTTTTTTACCTGTGCAGTCTGTGTACGCCTCTGTGCGGCGAGTTTGACAGTGTGATGTTTTTCAGTGAAATTAATTTCCTTTATCTGGCGGGCGGCTCCGAAGCGAGCAAGTGGCTTTACCTGTTTGCGGGAATCGGTCTGCCTCTTGTGATTGCAAATGTGGGGCGATGGGCGTGGAGGAGCCTTAAGCCTGTTTTTGGAAAAGCTTCCCGGCTTTCCCGATAATCAGGCAGATGGCGAGGGCAATAAGATAAATGATAATGCCGCCTGCGATTCTGCTTATCCCCGGAAAACGGGAGGCTATGGGCAGCAGCAGAGGGTGCATCAGGTAAATTCCCGTCCCGCAGCTTCCCAGTATGCCGATGAGTTTTCTGCGTTTTTCCGACGTGATGAGTACTTTAAAAATCATCAGGAGGGAAGCGTTGATAATAAGCCCCAGGGGCGTAAATTCACCGTAAACGGTCTGGATGGCCTCGCCGCTTTTGGCGGAGAGCATGTTGCTGAGGATATAGGCGGCAAGGGAGCTGCTTCCGAGCAAAAGGGCTGTGATGACGCCGGCCTTTTTGCGGCTTACGGTGTATGCTGTAAAAAAGGAGTGGCCTTTCCATGTAAATGTATGGGTATGTTTAAGGGGCCATGTAATCCGCAAGAGGCGGTATCCCAGAACATAGTACATAACATATCCGGTGACGAATCTCATATTTATCGTCTCAAATGTGGCGTACAGACGGCCAAGTCCGTTTATCTCACCGGCGAGGGGGAGAATTACGGAAAATAAAACCGACAGAAGCAGAAAATAATTCAGAAATTTTTCATTTTTTACAATTTCATATAAAAGAGGCGTTATCAGATACAGCCCAATGAGGGTCATGATAAACCATGTGTGGTACTGGCCGAAGATGATATCCTTGAGGAAAGCGTTTCTGATGGTGCGAAAGCTCCCAAGCCCTTCCCGGACAAGGGAAATACTGTCCCGCACACCGTATGCCAGCATCCACAGCACATAAATTTTTAAAATACCCAATATATTTTTTTTGAAAATACTTTCTATGGAGCGTTCCTTTATAAGCATTCCCCAGCCGCTGCACATAAAGAAAACCGGCACGGCGCATCGGGTAAAGAGGAAAATAAAATTAATAATTTTCCATTCCGGCGTCTCGGGCGGCAGGGTCGTCCATACCCCGGAGAGGCTGTGTTGCATTACGACTAAAAATGCCGAGAATACCCGTATGCATTCTATCCAGTAAACTTTTTCGTTTGAAACTTGAGTAGTATTGTCTGTTTTCATATGAATATCCTCCGGTAAGAACATAATATCAGTCTTTGGGAGCCTTGACAACAGGGGAAAGAAACGGCACGGCAGTTATCGGTAAAAAGTAATTGACAAAAAAGGTATACCCGTGCTATTCTGATTACACTTACCGCTACGAATTTCAACTAAATGAAGTATGAATTATAAACAGGTGACTGTCTATGGGAAAACCATGGGCAGTTTTTTTGTGCCGCAAAAGGCGGCGGAACGAAAGGAAAAGAAAAATGAGAAAAAAGAATGAGAAATTATATAACAAAATGAAAATCCGCAGGCTTGCCGGACGGTGTGCGGCTGCTGCTGCAGCAGTATGCCTTCTGGCGGGTACAGTATTAACGGCATATGGAGAGGAAAGGAATGAGACTGGCGGCGGCTCCGGCAAAAAAGTGGTGGTTACCAATATTTATCACAGGCATCTGGGAAATCCCGATGTCTCCGGCGGCTGCTACAGGCTGGAAATAGAGCATAAACACAAGGGAGATGAACAAAACGGCGGCGAATGCTTCGGGACAGAGGTTCTTCATGTGCATCAGGGAGATGCGGCATCGGGCGGCGGCTGTTACGGGAAGGTGATTCCCCATGTGCATCAGGATGGCTGCTACGATACTCACACCCATGGCGACGGCTGTTTCCAGACCATAAAGTGTGATGAAATTTACACTCAGGTAACGCCTTACGACACTACCGAGGACAAGTGCCAGAGCCATGGGACAACAACCTTTATTCTGGCAGATTCCGTGGTTATCCACAGCGTCTGCGGCAGGGAGCCGTCGAATGTCACGGTGAAATACTGTCAGACCTGTAATCAGTACCAGAACACCTGGCATTCAGAAAAGCAAAAGCTTTGTCCCTATGATGAGGGAGATATCGATTACGACAGCCTTATCTGCGGAAAAGAGGGGGACGACGCTGTGGACGGCTACGAGAAGGACTGCGGTTTTGACGACGGCGCTGTGGAATCCTATGAAAAAAGCTGCGATAAGACCGTAGACGGCTATGGATTAAGCTGTGGGCTTGCGGAGGATACGCCTGTGGGCAGGCTGATTCTCACCAGTGAAACGATAAAGGAGGGGGAGAAGGCTCAGGTTACCGCAAGAGTGGAGGATTTATCCGCCGGAAGCCTGATTCCCGACAGCAATCCCTTTACATGGAGGGACGCCGAAGGAAATGTGATTGGAAACGGCAGTCTTGTGGAGGTTGCGGAAAACGGAAATTATTCTGTGACACTGAATCTGGTAAATAAGGATGTGGACGAATCCGGGCTTTGCAGCAGCATTCTTGTGGACGGTATTAATAAGGAAGAACTGAGGCCGACGCCGCGGCCGGAGAAAACCCCGGGGGCTTCCCCTGACCCGTCCGGCGGCGGCAACGACGGAAAGGACGACGGCAAGGATGATAATAAGGATAATGGGGAAGACGACGGCAAAGATGACGGCGATAAGGATGAGGGAGACGACGGAAATGAAGATAACGGAGGCGGAGATGAAAACGACGGTTCCGGCGGCAGCGGCGGGGGAGATGACGGCAATACGGCTGAAAAACAAAAGCAGAAGGAGGAACCGGGAGAAACTCCGTCAGATGAAAATGCAGGTGGCGAAGGCAGGCTGCCCGGGGGAGGCTTTGGAAGAAAGAACGCCGGGGAAGATGCCGGAGCAAGTCCGTCGCCCTCTGCCACACCGAAAAGACGGTTCAGAATAAAGAAGGAAACCGTTTCAGTGGAGGCAAGGGAAAACGAAGCGGCGCAGGAAGCTTCCATACAGGCGCATCAGACAAAAAGAAGAAGTATTTTTGATTCTCCGGCAGTAAGAGTCATTACGATAACCACGGGTTCTTTGCTGCTGCTTGGGAGTATTCTGCTTCTGCTGGCATATCTGCGCCGAAGCGTGAAAATCTACAATGACGACGGCGAAGGAAAGCTGCATTATCTTGGGCGCTGTCTGGTTCACAGAGAGGATGGAGTGTATTTCCTTGCTATCGGTGAAGAAATGGTGGAGAAATCCTATACCAACAGGTACTGCATAAAGCCGGGGATATTCAGGCTTGGCAAAGATGAGGACGAGGAGCTTGTAGTATATAAGGAAACGAAAAAAGCTGTGGTTCCCTTAAGCCGTGAGATGATTGTGATGCTGTAACGCAGAGATTTCTCGAAAAAGCCTTGATTTTGTATAATGAACGTGATAGACTCGTAGTGTTTAAAAATGAATGCATATTTATGCAAGAGGAGGAAGGATTTATGAAAAAATTAATTGCGCTCCTGCTTGCCGGGGTAATGACTATGAGTCTTTTGACAGCCTGCGGCGGCAATGACGGAGCAAAGGCGGACGAGACAGTAACAGACGCTGCCGGAGCGGAGAACGAAGCGGACAGCGCGGATGCTGCCGGAGCTGAGAGCGAGGCGAATGATGCTGACGCTGCCGGTACAGAGGATGCCGCAGATGCGGAAAGCGGGGCTGACGCGGAAGCCGGGGAAGTATCGGAAGCCCTTGCCGACGGCGTATTGACGGTAGGAACCAATGCGGAATTTCCGCCCTTTGAGTATGTGGACGACAACGGCGAGCCGGACGGCTTTGACGTGGCTCTGATTAAGGCAATCGGCGAGAAGCTTGGCGTGGAAGTAGAAGTTGAAAATATGGAATTTGAGTCTCTGGTAGCGGCTATCGGAAGCAAGATTGACGTTGCCATTGCCGGCATGACTGTCACCGACGAGAGAAAGGAATCCGTTGATTTTTCAGACGCATACTATGATGCGGTTCAGTATGTGATTGTTCCGGAAGGCTCTGACATTGCTTCCGCTGCTGATTTGGCAGGCAAGGCAATCGGCGTTCAGTTGGGAACCACAGGCGATTTTATTGCAACCGACGATGTGGAAGGCTCCGAGGTATCCAGATACAACAAGGCTGTGGACGCTGTCAACGATTTGATTAACGGAAGAGTTGACTGTGTGATTATCGATAAGAACCCGGCGCTGGTATTCGAGAGCACCTTTGAGGGTCAGGTGAAGGCCATTCCCGGAGAACAGTTTGAGTTTGGCGTTGAGGAATATGCAATTGCCGTTCCCAAGGGAGATGCGGCGATGCTTTCCCAGGTGAATAAGGCTCTGGAGGAAATCAAGGCTGACGGTACTTTTGACGAACTGGTAAAACAGTATATTGAGAATTAATCTTTGGAAGTTCTGTGCAGAGAATCAGAATTGGTATCGCATTTTCTGACGGAGAAACCAAAGACAAATGAAATCAGGGGATAGCATATTGGCTAAGGGTCACACATGCTATCCTCTTTTGGGAGAGAAAGGGATTTGGGATATGCAGGAATGGTTGGAAAAGACAGGCAGTCTGTTTGAGCGGGCGTTTATTTCCGGCGACAGGTGGAAGCTTTATTTTGAAGGTCTGGGAGTTACGATAGAGATTGCGTTTTTTGCGGCAATCCTCGGCCTGATTATCGGAACGATTGTGGCGCTCATGAAAATGACCACCACAAGGAGCGGCAAAAAGACGATTCGGGCGAGAATCGCGAACGCGTACATAGACATTATCAGAGGGACGCCCTCGGTGCTGCAGCTCCTTATTATGTGGTTCATCGTCATGAAAAGCTGCAAAAACGGCGTTCTGGTGGCGGTATTGTCTTTCGGGATTAACAGCGGCGCCTATGTTGCGGAAATTGTGCGTGCCGGGATTCTTGCGGTGGACAAGGGGCAGACGGAGGCCGGACGTTCCTTAGGGCTTTCCAAAACCCAGACCATGATTTACATAGTCATTCCCCAGGCAATTAAAAACGTGCTTCCGCCTATCGGCAACGAGTTTATCGTTCTTTTAAAGGAAACGGCAATTGTGGGATATGTGAGCCTGACGGATTTAACCAGAACGGCAAATCAGATTTCTTCCAGAATTTACGAGCCTTTCATGCCGCTAATCGGTGCGGCGGTTATTTACTTTGTCATTATTAAAATATTGACGATTCTGTTGGATAAGCTGGAGAGGAGGCTGCGCAAAGGTGATAATCGTTAAGGATTTGCATAAGGAATTTGAGGACAACCACGTACTGCGGGGAGTAAACTATCACGTGCACCAGGGGGAGAAGATTGTAATCGTAGGTCCCTCCGGCTCAGGAAAGAGCACCTTTCTCCGGTGCCTGAATCTGCTTGAGATGCCCACCAGCGGAGAAATCTGGTTCGACGGGCAGCTTATCACGGACCCGAAAGTGAATATCGATAAAGTAAGGGAGCACATGGGGATGGTGTTCCAGAATTTTAACCTGTTTAATAATCTTTCCATCATGGACAATATTACCCTTGCTCCTGTAAAGCTGAAACTGATGAGCAAAGAGGAGGCAGGCGAAAACGCCTTAAAGCTCCTTGCGAGAGTAGGGCTTACGGACAAGGCGGACGCCTATCCCAGCCAGCTTTCCGGCGGGCAGAAACAGAGAATTGCAATCGTCCGTTCTCTTGCCATGAATCCCAGAGTGATGCTCTTTGACGAACCCACCTCGGCCCTTGACCCGGAAATGGTCGGGGAAGTGCTGGACGTTATGAAGGAGCTGGCGGAAACCGGCATGACCATGGTGGTGGTAACCCACGAGATGGGCTTTGCCAGGGAAGTGGGAACCAGGGTGCTGTTTATGGACGAAGGCGTTATCATGGAGGAAAACACGCCGGAAGGGTTCTTCGGAAGCCCGAAATGCGACAGACTGAAGGATTTTCTGTCGAAGGTGCTGTAGGCGCGCGGATAACAGAAAAATCAGCAAAATGGTAAAGAAAAGGCTGTCTGTCAAAAGGACGGTCTGTTTGCGTTATGAAACTCACCTGTCCCGCACCGGAATCACCGAACTCATCAGATAAAACGGCATTCCGAACACCATAAAGTACACATATCGAAACTCTGTCGCCACAGGCGTGGCAATCAGTACTGTCAGAAGTATGGCCACGCCCGGCAGATAGAGAATCAGTTTCCTTTTTTCCTTTCGTATTATCACATTCCCGATACAGAAAATCATTACCCAGCAGGCCACGCCCATGCTCCATAAGGTGCCGTAAAGGGGAACCATGCCGCCCAGTTTGATGGAAATCTCCTTTGCCTTTACTACCAGAGGGCCGCGGATGAGCGGAGTGTGGGAGACTCCGAGGCTGGTGGCGCTGATGCCCTCGGCTTCGGCAACCAGATAAAAGGAATCGGGATACCAGTACCCGTAGGTCTGATTGATGTAGGCGGTCATGTAGTCGCCCGGGTAGCGGAGCCCCAGCTTTGCCCAGAGCTTTAAAAATTCGCCCTTATGTTCAGTCAGATAGTCAAGGTTCCCGGCCCGCACCAGATTTTTGATGTTATCCGCATAGTGGGGGTCGTAGAGCTTTTTGATGTAGGTGAGGTCAACCACCTTTTCGATTAATTCCAGTTCTTCCTCCGCAAGGGGACGGTCGTTACAGATAACCGCTGTGATTTGCTGGATGGGAATGGAAAGGGATTCCGCAAAATCCGGCGGCGTCACGTGGAAAGCGTTCATAACCGGATATTTGATAATCACCGCGGTCAGCAGAATGCCGAACAATGCGGGAAACATGGTCTTTGCCTTCTTTCGGAAACAGAAAAGCAGGAAAGGAAAGCATAAAAGAAAGGCGTACCAGCCGTTAGAGCGGAACAGGCACAGCATAAGGCCGGTCACGGTAAAAACACAGAGGGCGGGGAGATTTTTGGAGCCCGGGGAATCTGCGCCGGAGCTATCCTTTTCAGGGGTTTTTTCAAAATCAGGGGATTTGTCGAAATTAGGGGCTTTGTCAAAATCAGGGGATTTGTCGAAAAGCAGCCGGAAAAGGGAGCATACAAACAGCATTACCGCGGCGGCAAAGGGAATGTCCTTCCAGATGGTCACGGAGAATACGGCGTGATAGGGAATCAGCGCGTAAAACAGCGTGACAACAAAGCAGACGCCGGGTCTTACGAGGAAACGCCTCAGGGTGCTTATAAAATAGCAGACGCTTCCCGCCAGAAGGCACATCTGGAAAAAGGTGTAGAGGGAAAGGGCCACCAGCATGCTTCCGGTGAGCCGGTAGCCGATATGATAAATGAGCCCAATCAACAGGGTATGCACCCAGGGGTGGTGGTTGCTGTAGGGAATAAGCCCCAGCACCTGCTCAAACTGGTTGACGCTGTCAGGCGTCATAATTCCCGGATACTGGTAGAGAAAATAGGGGAGCCAGCAGAGCATACACAAAAGGAAAGCGCATAAGCCTGTATGCTTATAATAGAAGGAATACAGTTTTGGAGAAAGGAAGGTCCGGGGAGAGGGATTTTCCTTTGAAAGGCGTCCGGGGGCTACAATTTGCCCCTGCGGACCCGGAAAGCCGCCTGAAAAAAGAATTCTGGCAGCGCCATTCTTATCCGCGGTAAAAGAAAACAAAAATTTCAGCAGGTAATAAAAAAGAAACAAATAGCCGCAGAGGGTTGAGGCAATAATTCCCATTCGAAATAAGGGGTTGGTGAGGGTTTCTATATAGCGGGGATAGTCCACGGACATATAGAAAGCGGAAAAAAGCACCGAGATTACGGCGCAGGTACGGGTGCAGGAGCGGTTTTGGAAAAAGCCGGCCTTTTTCGCCCTTTCATCCGCCGTGCGGAAAAAAAGAAAGCAGAGCAGAAAGAATATGAGGGTAAAAATATTTCCCGGCTCCATATGGCCTGCCTTCATAACCGCCCAGGAGGAGAAGAAACTCTGGGCGGCGTATATAAAAATACTATGCGGCTTTATTTTCATAGCAATATCTCCTGTTCGAATGAACAAAATTGTGGTAAAATCGTTAATACACTAATATGAAAATAATAATTGATAGCGGCAGGTATGTCAACCAAAAAGAACAGGAGAAAGTGGAAATATGGCAACGTTCAGTCTGTGTATGATAGTGAAAAACGAAGAAAGGGTTCTGGCGAGATGTCTTGACAGTATTTGTGATTTGATGGACGAGATTATTATTGTGGATACCGGCTCCGGCGACAGGACGAAGGAAATTGCGGGGAGATATACGGACAGGGTATATGATTTTGAATGGACGGGAAACTTTTCGGAGGCAAGGAATTTTTCCTTTTCTCTGGCAGGCTGCGATTATATCTATTGCGCCGACGCGGACGAGGTGCTCGATGCGGAAAACAGGGAAAAGCTTCGTATATTAAAGGAAACGATTCTGCCGCAGGTGGAGATTGTCCAGATGTATTACGGGAACCAGCTCTGCCACGGGACGGTTTACAATTTTGACAGGGAGCTTCGTCCCAAGCTGTTTAAGCGGCTTAGGACCTTTGAGTGGATAGAGCCGGTGCATGAGACGGTTCGGCTCTTTCCGGTGGTCTTTGACAGCGATATTGAAATCACCCATATGCCGGAGGAGAGCCACGCGTCCAGAGATTTGCAGATTTTTGAGGGAATAATTCAAAGGGGAGAAATGCTCTCGCAGCGTCTTGCCAATATGTATGCAAAAGAGCTGCTCATTTCCGGGGAGACGGAATCCCTTAAGAGAGCGGAAACATACTTTACATATGTGGCGGACGACGGGGAAACGGAAGCAGAACAGATGAAGGAGGCTGTCTGCGTGGTTGTCAGGGCAGCCAGGCTTCGGGGGGACTATCTGAAAATGTACCGTTACGCCATGAAGGATATTGCAGGCGACGGGGTGAGCGAGGTCTGCTTTGAGCTGGGAGAATATTATTTTGCCAGACAGGAATATGAGGAGGCGGCCGTCTGGTTTTATAATGCCGCCTATGAAACCGGGAGCATATTGAACGCCCACCGGGGAGGGGACACGGCGCTGCTACGCCTTGCGGACTGCTATGAGGTGATGGGACTTGCAAAGCAGGCGGAAGATTACCGCGCCCAGGCGGCGGCGTGGCGTCTGCCGGAGTAAATCCCGGGGAAGAAAGGAGACGGAGCCGGGCGAAAGGGGAGAGGGCTCCGGTAAAAAGGGAAAAATCAGGCTTGTGCAATATATACAAATGCGATAACTGAAATTCGTTGAAAACGTAGAATTAGGATAAAGTGCTTGCATTGGAAAAATTTTTATGATATCTTAAATTCATAAAATGAAAACGTTACCGGTAATCAAACCGGTAACAATTTAAAAGGAGGATGTTATGGCAAAAAGAGTAATTTCAGTACTTTTGGCTACAGTAATGACAGTATCACTTCTTGTCGGCTGTGGCGGCTCGGGAGATTCGGGCAGTTCTGACGCAGGCGCCAGCACAGGCACAGAGAACGCTTCAGGTTCATCTGATTCAGGTGCGGCGGCATCAGGCGACTACAAGGGAACAATCCGTTTCCTCAACTTCAAACCCGAGGTATCGGATGCAATGCAGGAAGTAGCGGCAGCTTATACTGCTGAGACAGGCGTTGACATTCAGATTGAGACAGCGGCTTCAGGACAGTATGAGTCCACACTGACAGCAAGAATGGACAGCTCCGAAGCGCCCGCTATTTTCGTAGTTGAGACTGCAACTGCGCTTGCTACATGGAAAGATTACTGCAGGGATTTGTCCGACACAGACCTTTATGCTTCCGTGACAAACAAGGCTTATACCTATGAGGCGGACGGCAAGGTTTGCGGACTTGTTTACGTACTTGAAGGCTGGGGCATCATTGTAAACAGCGCAATCACAGACGCTTACTTTGCATCAGCCAACAAATCCACAGAGTACACCTCTCTGGATGAGCTTTATACCTTCGACGCATTGAAGGCTGTTGTTGAAGATATGACCGCTATGAAAGACGAGCTGGGAATCCAGGGCGTATTCGGTTCCACATCTTTGAAACAGGGCGATGACTGGAGATACCAGACTCACCTTATGAACATCCCTCTTTACTGGGAGTGGGGCGCAGACATTGATATCAACGGCGCGGTTCCCGAGTTCAGCTTCAAAGAGGCGTCTACTTTCAAGAACATTCTTGACCTTTACTTAAATAACTCCGTAACAGAGCCCAACCTTGTTGGTACAAAGACAGTTGACGACTCCATGGCAGAGTTCGCGCTTGGACAGTGCGCAATGATTCAGAACGGCGACTGGGCATGGAATACCATCCTTAACACAGACGGCAAGGTTGTGGAGAACGACAAGGTTCGTTTCATCCCGATTACCACCGGTGCGGCAGGAGAAGATAAGATGGGCCTTACCGTAGGCGGTTCCCAGGCGTTCTGTGTAAACTCTCAGCTTCCTGAAGAAGACCAGCAGGCAGCAATCGACTTCCTGACATGGCTGTTCTCTTCCGAGACAGGAAAAACTCTGGTTGCCCAGAAGCTGCAGTTTGTGACACCTTTCTCCACCATGGAAGGCGCAGAGTACACCAACCCTCTGTTCGGAAGTGAAAATGAAATTTCCGCAACAGGAAAGACTGCTTACAGCACAGTCTGTAACCTGATTCCCGACCAGACATGGAAGGATGACTTCGGCGCAAGCTTACTGCTTTACGCTCAGGGCCAGAAGAGCTGGGATGATGTTGTTGCTGACGCCGTTGCAGAGTGGGAAGTTGAAAGAAAGATTACCAATGAAGCAAACGGCTATTAAGAAGAATAGAAATTCTATTGAATAATTTCTGAAAAGAAAGCGCTTTGTTTATGGTTCGCAAAAAAAAATAGCCGCCATTTTAACAAAGCGCTTTTTAAAAAAGACGGGGCATTACTGTCCGGCATGAAAAATCAGATAAGAAATGTATGGGGAAAGGAGATAATCATGCAAAAGACCTACAAAAAGTATTTTCCGATTTTTGTACTTCCAACGCTTATTGCATTTATAATTTCATTCGTTATTCCTTTTTTTATGGGATTATATCTGTCATTTTGTAATTTTAAGACGATTGGCTCCGCAAAATTTACGGGCCTGTCCAACTATCTGTATGTATTTTCAGACACAAAAGGGTTCCTGTCAGCCTTATGGTTCACAGTGAAGATTGCAGTAGTTGGGGTGGTATCTACTAACGTACTTGCTTTTGCACTTGCACTTTTACTCACCAAGGGATTAAAGGGAACCAATGTATACCGTACGATTTTCTTTATGCCTAACTTAATCGGCGGTATTATTTTAGGTTATATCTGGCAGCTTCTGCTGAACGGTATCTTAATCAGACTGGTAGGCGCCGACCTTACCTACAGCGCCACCTACGGATACTGGGGTATCATTATTCTGTACAACTGGCAGAAAATCGGTTATCTGATGATTATTTATATCGCAGGTATCCAGTCGATTTCAGGAGATATTCTTGAAGCGGCTAAGATTGACGGAGCAAATTATATTCAGACATTGAAGAATATCATCATTCCGCTGGTAATGACGTCCATTACAACCTGTACATTCCTGGCTCTTACAGACTGCTTCAAGATGTACGACCAGAACCTGGCGTTAACAGGAGGCGCTCCTGCAGACCAGACCACCATGCTCGCCATGGATATTTACAATACTTACTATAACCGTACGGGCTTTGCCGGCGTCGGTCAGGCGAAAGCGGTGGTATTCACGATTCTGGTTCTGGTGATTGCGTTAATTCAGCTTCGAGCTACACAGTCAAAGGAGGCGGCATAAGATGCAGGAAAAGAGAAAACTTTCAAATACAATTATCTACGTTGTTCTTACTGTTTTGTCAGTGGTTTTTATAGTTCCCATTTTGCTGGTGCTTATGAATTCCCTGAAAAACAAGCTGTATATTTCCACTACGCCTTTTGAGCTGCCCAATGCGGAGAGCTTCAGAGGACTGAAAAACTATACCGAGGGACTTACGAAAATCCACTTTTTTGACAGTATCGGATATTCCCTCTTTATTACGGTGGTTTCGGTAATCCTGATTATTGTTTTCTGCTCAATGATTGCATGGTTCATTGTCAGAGTAAAAAATAAAATTACTTCCGCAATTTACTATATGTTTATTGCAAGTATGGTAGTTCCTTTCCAGATGGTTATGTACACCATGACAAAGACGGCAAACGTTCTCCATCTGGACAATTTCATAGGAATCAACGTCCTGTACCTGGGCTTTGGCTCCAGTATGGCAGTATTTATGTTTACAGGATTTATCAAGGGAATTCCCTTAGAGCTTGAGGAAGCCGGACTGATTGACGGCTGTAATCCTCTCAACATGTTTGTAAGAGTCGTATTCCCGGTGTTAAAGCCGATTTCCATCACAATCGCCATTCTGAACGCGATGTGGATTTGGAACGACTTCCTTCTTCCTTATCTGATTATCGGGACAAAGTACAGAACAATCCCGGTTGCCATCCAGTATTTGAGAAGCGGGTACGGCTCCATTGACTACGGCCATCTGATGGCTACCATCGTTATCGCGCTGATACCTATTGTTATCTTCTACTTTATGTGCCAGAAATACATCATCGAAGGTATCGTTGCCGGAGCGGTTAAAGGTTAAAAAACAGGAGGTTTGTCATGAACGTGGAATACAATCCGCAGTTAGGATTCAGAAGGACAATATTTGAGGGCAATTTTGATTTTCTGCTGCGGATTGCAGACTGCAGGGCGGAGAACGGGTTGACCTTTACGGTGGACACCTGGAAAGGCAGGAAAGCGGACGTGAAAATCTCTTTCCCCCGCAGGGACGTGTTCCGGTTCCAGATGTTTCCGTCGGGGAAATCAGAAAAAGGAGGAAATCCGGTTTTTGATTTCCCTGATGAGGGGGAAGCGGAGCTGAAAGAGTGCGGGGATTATTATGAATATGGAAATGAGCGGCTGACCCTTCGTTTCAGGAAAGCTTATTGGGAAATGTCCGTCTTTTTTGACGGAAAGGCCCTGACTAGGGAGCAGATTTTTGATACCAATGTGGACAACAGGTGGAAGTATCTTCCGGTCGGATATTCTTTTGATGAGGAAGGAAACTGGAACAGGGTATGGGAGAGCATGTACCTTTACTCTGACGAGGCTTTCTGGGGATTCGGGGAAAAGTTTACCGGGCTGAACAAGCGCGGGCAGAAGCTGAACTGCTGGCAGAAGGACGCGCTATGTACGAATTCGGAGGATTCTTATAAGGGGCATCCGTTCTTTATCAGCAGCAGAGGGTATGCGGTGCTTCTTAATACCTATACCCGGAGTGCTTTTGATATGGGCGCGGGCTCTCAGGTGAGCTATTCCATGAGCTGCGAGGACGGGGCGCTGGACTATGTGTTCTTTGCCGGTTCTGACAGGGACTATAAAGGGCTGCTTGCCGGCTATATAGAGATGACGGGAAAAATCCCCATGATTCCCAAATGGGCTTTGGGGTTCTGGATGTCAAAATGTTCCTACCGGAGCAGGCGTGAGATAGAGGAGGTCGTACTTCGGGCGGAAAAGGAGGATATTCCCATTGACGTCATTCATATTGACGGATGGCAGAAGAAGGAGAATTCCGGTCTGTGGGAGTGGGATGAGGAGCGTTTCCCGGACCCGGCAGGAATGGTTGCATGGCTGAAGGAGCGCGGCGTGCGGCTCAGCCTCTGGAATTATCCGTATCTGAGAGAGGATTCGCCGGCTTTTGAAGAAATAGAGAAAAAGGGGTATTTTATAAAAGACAGGAACGGAGACGCCGCCAGGTTTTACGCCACGGCGGACTCGGAAGTTCAGGCGGCGTGTTTTGATTTTACCAACCCGGAATTTCTGGCGTGGTATAAGGAGCGCGTGATGAAGGTGCTTGCCATGGGGGTGTCTGTTATCAAGACGGATTTTTCCGAGGCAGTACCGGAGGATGCGGTATTTTATGACGGCCGGGGCGGAATTCAGGGGCACAATAAGCTGACATACTTATATGCGGAAACGATTTACGGGTTTATGCAGGAGAGCAGCAAAAGCACAGGCATTATGCCCCTTTTATGGGGCAGGAGCGGATTTGCCGGCTCCCACCGGATTCCGGCGGCGTGGGCGGGGGATTCCTCCAGCGCGTTAAATAACCATGCGGCAATTTTGGGAGGCGGTCTTAGCCTTGCGCTTTCGGGGGTTGCGTTCTGGGGATTTGACATGGGCGGATTTTACAGCACGGACGCTGACGGGAACGAATGCCGTCCGTCTGACGAGGAATATCTGCGTTCCGTGGAGATGGGATTTTTTATGCCCTTATCGCGGGCTCACGGGAAAACGGAACGGGAGCCATGGCATTATTCGGCCCGGACACTGGACATTTTCAGAAAATATGATAAAATTAGACATTATTTACTCCCATATCTTTTCAGTATGGCGTGTGCTTCCAGCAGAGAATCGGTTCCCATGCTGCGGGCAATGCTTCTTGAAGAACCGCAGGATTTGACAGCAAGGGACAGGCAGCTTCAGTATATGCTGGGGGAAAGCCTTCTTGTGGCGCCGCCCTTTGACAGAGAACAGTATGAAGTTTATCTTCCCGGGGGGAAGTGGCTGGACACAGGCTCAAGGGAAATTCTTGAAGGAGGCCGTTTCATTACCGTTTGTCCTGATTTGGGAGAACTGCCTGTATACCTTCGGGAAAATTCCATTCTTCCTATGCAGAAGGAAGCAGTAATGCCTGCCAACGGACAGGAAAGCTTTAAAAATCTGGAGGTCTGGCTGCTTTTTGAAAGCGAAATGCATGATGTTTTCTATGATTATGATGAAAAAGGGGAATTATCGGTATATCATTTTCATGCATATAAGAAAGACGGAGAAGAAAACCTGTATATTGAGACAGATATGGACGTTGATGAAATCAGAGTATTTACATCAGGGCGTATTGAAAATATATATACAATGAAAGTCCCGGGCGGCGAATGAACAGATGGGAAGGCTTGCCGGTACAAACGTTCAGGCGTCGGGCTTTCACAAATTTGTAAAATAAAACCGGGAGGATGATTATGGGGGAAATTACAATTAAGGATATTGCAAGAATCTGCGGGGTCGGGGTCAGCACAGTATCCAGAGCCCTGAACAATCACCCGGATATCAGGCCGGAGACGAGAGAGCAGATTCAGAATGCAATTGACCAGTATGGTTATATCCCCAATAACAGCGCCAGAAATTTAAAGAGAATCGAATCGAATGCCATTGCCGTGCTGGTGAGGGGAGTTACCAATCCGCTGTTTAACGATATTATAAAGGTCCTGAACTTTCAGCTCAAAAGGCATAAATGGACAATGATTTTGCAGCAGGTGGATTACGAGGAAGACGAAGTAGCGATAGCGCTTGAGCTGATTAAGGAAAAGAGGCTGAAAGGAATTATTTTCCTGGGATTTAATTATTATCACCCGGAAGGGCAGATTGATAAAATCAGCGTTCCGTTCATTTTAGGTACGGTGGGGTCCATTTACGGCGACGAGGATTCCCGAAAATATTCCCATGTGACTGTGGACGATATGGCGGAAAGCTATAAGATGACGGATTATCTGATTAAGAAGGGACACCGTGAGATTGCCATTCTCTCTGCGGAGGAGGAGGCGTCTTCCATGGGGAAGCTTCGGATGGCCGGTTATATGAAAGCGCTTGCGGATAATGGAATTACCTATAATCCCAATCTGCGTTACTCCTATTCCGAAGGAGTCGAGCATTACTCCATGACGGACGGTTATCTGGCTACCCAGCGGCTTCTTGCGTCGGGCGAACCTTTCACGGCGATTTACGCCACCACGGATATCATAGCGGCGGGAGCCTACCGGGCGTTGTTCGAGGCCGGGCTTAAAGTTCCCGAGGACATCTCCGTGGTAGGGTTTGACGGAATTGAAATCGGAGATTACATCCAGCCCAAGCTGACAACGAATCTGCAGCCCGCAAAGAAAATGGCGGAAAAGATTTTTGAACAGCTCTATGATTTGGTGAATGAAAACTGCGGAAATAAGAATATAATTTTTAAAGGGGAATTGCTTGAGAAAGAATCGGTACGTGATTTAAATCAAAAGTAAAAAAATTTGCGGCATGGCTTTGGCCATGCCGTTTTAACTTTGCATGGCAGAACTGATACAAATTTTTAACATCGAAAGACTTGCAGGAGCAGAAGGATAATGTTACCATAGAGAGAAAATGTGGAATATCCGCGGAACTTAAAATAAGGAGCAGTACTCATGAAATGGGAAGAAAATGTAAGAAAGGTAACGCCTTATGTGGCCGGGGAGCAGCCAAAGCAGAGCAATGTGATTAAGCTGAATACCAACGAATGTCCGTATCCCCCATCGCCGGCGGTAAGGGAAGCGGCAAGGCAGGCGGATTATGAAAGCCTTCGCCTTTATCCCGATATGAATGCGGAAAAGCTGGTAAATGCCCTGGCGGAGTATTATCATGTTAAGCCGTCGCAGGTTTTTGCGGGAGTAGGCTCCGACGATGTGCTTGCCCTGACCTTTATGACCTTTTTCAACGGGGAAAAGCCGGTTTTATTTCCTGATATCACCTATTCTTTTTATGATGTGTGGGCGGAGGTTTTCAGGATTCAGTACAGGACATGTCCCCTTGATGAAAATTTCCGCATAAAGAAAGAGGATTATTTTGCGCCTAACGGGGGAATTGTAATCCCCAATCCCAATGCGCCCACCGGCGTTTTTGAGGATATCGGAATGTTTGAGGAAATCATTGCAGCAAATCCCGGTTCCGTAGTGATTGTCGATGAGGCCTATGTGGACTTTGGCGGAAGGAGCGTGCTGCCCCTTCTTGAAAAATACGAGAACCTGATGGTGGTGCAGACCTTTTCCAAATCCCGCGCACTTGCCGGGCTTCGGGTTGGCTATGCCATAGCGAATGAAAAGCTGATTGGTTATCTGAAGGATGTGAAATTTTCCTTTAATTCCTATACCATGAATATGCCGGCGATTGAGATGGGAACGGCGGCGGGTCTTGACGACGCATATTTTAAGGAAACCGTGGGAAAAATCGTAAAAACCAGAGAGTGGACAAAGGCGGAGCTTAGCCGGCTGGGATTTTCTTTTGCAGATTCCATGAGCAATTTTTTGTTTGTCACCCATAAGCAGATTCCGGCGGGCAGGATTTTTGCAGCTCTTAAGGAAAACGGAATTTACGTGCGGCACTGGAACAGGCCGAGAATAGACAACTATCTGCGCATCACCATCGGAACAGACGGGCAGATGCGGGCGTTGGTTGCATTTTTAGAAAAATATCTACAGGAGGAAAGTAATGATTAAGAATCTTTTAAAAGGTATGGTAATGGGGATTGCAAATATTATTCCCGGCGTCAGCGGAGGAACCATGGCGGTTTCCATGGGAATCTATGACAAGCTGATTCACTGTCTCACACATTTATTTAAGGAATTTAAGGAAAGCATGAAATTTCTGATTCCCATATTCCTTGGCCTTGGGATTGCTCTGGCCGGGCTGTCTTTTATTATAGAGCCCGCCTTTAAGTATTTTCCGTTGCAGACAAACTGTCTGTTTATCGGGCTGATTGTGGGCGGACTTCCGGCTGTCCTTACGAAAATAAAAGGGAAGGGCGTAAAAATAAGCTATATTATTCCCTGCCTCCTTTTTTTTGCTCTGGTAGTGGGGCTTGCCGCCATCGGCGAAAAGGAAGGGGCTGCCGCAGATTTAAGCTTCAGTCTCTGGTCGGTTATCAAGCTGTTTGTGGTGGGGGTTATCGCTTCCGCGACCATGGTAATCCCCGGCGTAAGCGGTTCCATGATGCTGCTCCTTATGGGGTATTACAATCCTATTGTGTCCGCCATTAAAAACTTTATCACGGCTCTGGCCGCCTTTGACATGGCGGGAATCCTTGAAGGCTTCGGAATCCTGATTCCCATGGGACTTGGCGTTGTAGCGGGCATTTTCCTGATTGCAAAAATAATTGAAATTCTTTTTGAAAAATTCCCCGCTCAGGTGTACTGGGCGATTATCGGGCTGATTGTGGCGTCCCCGGTGGCAATCTTTTTGCTTGGCGATGCAGGGACAATTAATATAGTGGGCATACTGACCAGCGCGGTGACCTTTGCCGTCGGTTTTGTCATTGCCCTGAAATTGGGAGATTAGTTTTGGAAGCGTATACGGATTTTGCCGGAGTGTATGATATCTTTATGGACGAGACCCCTTACGGCGAGTGGGCGGATTTTCTGGCGGAGACGATAGAGAAATACGGAGTTTCAAAGCCGGTACGGGGAGCTGCGGAGAGCGAAACGCCTGGCGCCGGAGAAGGAGAAGGCGGCGGTGCGGAGAGCAAAGCGTCTGACGCAGGAGAAGACGGCGGTGCGGAAAGCAAAATGTCTGACGCCGGAGAAGGAGAAGATGCGCAGCGCGGGGCGTTGCTTGACTCGGAAAGGAATCTGGTTCTGGATTTGGGGTGCGGCACGGGAACGCTGACGGAGCTTTTGTACCGGAAGGGCTTTGATATGATTGGCGTGGACAATTCGGAGGAAATGCTCGGGGTTGCCCTTGAAAAAAAGGAAAATTCGGGAAGTGAAATCCTCTACCTCTGTCAGGACATGCGGGAGCTGGACTTGTACAGTACCGTGGGAACCGTAGTCTGCGTTTGCGATTCCGTCAATTATCTTCTTGAGGACGGCGATGTGGAGGATGCCTTTGCCCTTGTGAACAATTATCTCTATCCCGGCGGGCTGTTTATTTTTGATTTTAACACCGTTTATAAGTATGAGCATGTGATTGGCGATGCGGTGATTGCCGAAAACCGGGATGAATGCAGCTTTATCTGGGAAAATTATTACCATGATGGGGAGCGGCTGAACGAATACGACCTGACCATATTTGTGAGAGAGGACGGGGAGCTGTTCCGGCGTTTTACGGAAACGCATTTTCAGAGGGGATATACCCTTGCGGAGATGAAAAGCTTTGTGGAGAAGGCCGGAATGGAGCCGGTTCTTTTTCTGGATGCGGACACCCGTAAGGACCCCACGGAAAAAAGCGAGAGAATTTATGTGGTGGCAAAAGAGTGCCAGAAGTAAAAACGGAGGATACAAAAGGTGGATTATATTGTCAGGGCAACGGCGGCGAACGCCCAGATAAGGGCTTTTGCCGCTACTACCCGGGATTTGGTGGAAAAGGCAAGAAAAGCGCATAACACAAGCCCTGTGGCGACGGCGGCTCTCGGGCGGCTTATGACTGGAGCGGTGATGATGGGGGTTATGGCGAAAAACGACGAGGATTTATTGACTCTCCAAGTCAGCGGAGACGGCCCTTTAAAAGGGATGACGGTAACGGCGGATGGCAGAGGAAATGTGAAAGGCTACGCCAACGAGCCCCTGGTGATGCTGCCGCCAAGCCCTAAGGGCAAGCTGGACGTGGGCGGCGCGGTGGGCAGAGGGTTTCTGCGGGTTATCAAGGATATCGGATTAAAAGAGCCCTACAGCGGGCAGACTGATTTACAGACCGGTGAGATTGCGGAAGACCTCACTTACTATTTTGCCACCTCGGAGCAGGTGCCCTCCAGCGTAGGGTTAGGCGTCCTGATGGAAAAAAATAATACGGTAAAGCAGGCCGGCGGGTTTATCGTACAGCTGATGCCCTTTACGGAGGAGCGCGTGGTGGCAAGGCTTGAGGAAAATCTTGCAAAAATCCCGTCGGTGACTTCCGTATTGGATGCGGGAAAAACGCCGGAGGAAATGCTGGGGCTTCTTTTTGGGGGGCTGGACATGGAAATTGTGGATACCATTCCGGCGCATTTTTACTGTAACTGCGATAAGAAAAGGGTGGAAAAGGCTATTATCAGCATCGGCAGAAAGGAAATCGGCGAGATGATTGCGGAAGGCAAGGAGATTGAGGTGAAATGCCATTTCTGTAATACCGCCTATGTGTTTACGGTGGAGGAGCTGAAGGAATTGCTGACAAAATGTAGGTAATGTGCGATTATGAGGGAATAATGTATGAAGCATGGATTTATTAAGACAGCGGCGGTTACGCCAAAGGTAAGGGTGGCGGATGCCGTTTATAACGGAGAGCAGATTTGTCTGGGAATCGAGGAGGCGTTTGAAAAGGGAGCCAGAGTGATTGTGTTCCCGGAGCTTTGCATCAGCGGTTACACCTGCGGCGATTTGTTTTTGCAGGAGAGGCTCCTTGACGCATGTAAAAAAACGCTGGCGGAGATTGCCGGGTTTACTGCGGGAAAAGGCGCTCTGGTGTTTGTGGGGCTGCCTTTTGAGTTTAAGGGGAAGCTTTACAATGTGGCGGCTGCTGTGGCTGACGGCGAAGTGCTTTGCTTTATTCCAAAGGCTTTTATCCCTTCTTACGGGGAATTTTATGAAGCCCGCCATTTTTATCCGGGGAACAGGGAAGCGGTCTTTGCTGATTTTGACGGAAAGAAAATCCCTTTTGGCTGCAATGTGCTTCTTAAGGCCCGGGAAATGGAGGGGCTTGCGGTCGGGTGCGAGATATGCGAGGATATCTGGATGCCCGACGGGCCGGCGGTTTCCCATGCCATGGCAGGGGCAACGCTTTTGGTGAATCTGTCCGCCTCCAATGAAACCATCGGAAAAGACGCTTACCGGGAAATGCTGGTGAAGTCCGCCAGCGCCAGGCTGATTGCGGGGTATGTCTACTGCAGCGGCGGCGGGGGGGGATACATCCACTCAGGATTTGGTCTTTGGAGGACATGATATCATTGCGGAATATGGAACCGTGCTGGCGCAGAGCAAGCGGTTTGAAAGCCAGATTTTATACGGGGATATCGATATCAATAAGCTGCGCATGGAGCGCAGGCGGATGAATACTTTTTCCTGCGGGCCTGATTCCTCTTATATGGAAATTCCTTTTTCCTTAAAGAAGGAGGAAACAAAGCTGGAAAGAGCTTTTCCGGCTATGCCCTTCGTCCCCTCCGATAAAAGCGAGCGGGACAGCAGGTGTAATGAAATTTTAATGATTCAGTCCATGGGGCTGAAAAAAAGACTGGAGCACACAGGCTGTAAAAAAGCGGTGGTGGGCGTTTCCGGCGGACTTGACTCCACGCTGGCGCTGCTGGTGACAGTGAGGTGCTTTGATATGCTGAAGCTCTCACGGAAAAATATCGTGGCGGTTACTATGCCCTGTTTCGGCACCACGGACAGAACCTATGCGAACGCCTGCCTGATGGCACAGACTCTGGGCGTCACGCTTAAGGAAGTGAATATTAAGGAAGCGGTTACGGTTCATTTCCGGGATATCGGTCAGGAAATGCAAAATCATGACGTCGCCTATGAGAATGCTCAGGCAAGGGAGCGGACGCAGGTGCTGATGGACATTGCCAATCAGGAAAACGCTCTGGTGGTGGGCACTGGGGATATGTCGGAGCTTGCCCTGGGGTGGGCCACCTACAACGGCGACCATATGTCCATGTATGGGGTGAATGCCGGGGTTCCCAAGACGCTGGTGCGCCATCTGGTAAAATATTATGCGGATACCTGCGAAAACAGCAAGCTTGAAAAGGTGCTTCTGGACGTTCTGGACACGCCGGTGAGCCCGGAGCTTCTGCCTCCTGTGGATGGAGCCATTGCCCAGAAAACCGAGGACCTGGTGGGGCCTTACGAGCTTCACGACTTTTTCCTGTACTACATGCTGCGGTGCGGCTTTGCGCCGGAGAAAATTTACCGGATTGCAAAGGTATCCTTCGCAGGCTGCTATGAGGACAGTGTGATTTTGAAGTGGATGAAGGTCTTTTACAGAAGATTTTTCTCCCAGCAGTTCAAGCGTTCCTGCCTGCCCGACGGCCCGAAAGTGGGAAGCGTTGCGCTTTCTCCCAGAGGGGATTTGCGGATGCCGTCGGACGCCTGCGTGAGGGTGTGGATGGAGGAGATTGAGGGGCTGCAGTAAATTTAAAAACGCTGTTGTACGCGTTATGTATGGAAGTTCCGGGGGAAATATAATTGGATATTTCCCCCGGAATATTGGCGGAAATCAGACATTTTCCTGCCCGGAGGCGTATTTTATAAAATACTTTTGAGCCGACGCAGCATCAAGGCCAAAACGCTTCTGCAGTTTTTCCATAATCCGGGTATCTGTAAAGCCTTCCTCCAGATAGTCCAATACCAGAGCTTCAATGCCTTGTTCCCTTCCTTTTTCCTCTCCCTTTGCTAAAAGTTCCTCTTCCCATTCCTTTACTGCCTGACACATGGTTATTTTGTCTCCTTCCCTGTTTTTATTTCTGAGTGTGATAAGATACGGCCAGTCAATCATCGTATTGACAGTGTCAAAGGTATCCTCGTCCATTTCCATTATTCTCTGTTCATTTTCCGAGCAGTATTTTCTGAGCGCGTCCTTATTTGTACTTCGTTTTATGAAGCCGATAAGCTCGCGGATTCCTGTTTGAAAATAGTTCTCATTTAAATCCTGCAATGTCACCAGATTTATATGATAATTTGAAATGAACTGTTTGAAAATTTCGTTTTCTTTTTCAAAGTTTAACATATCGTGGAGATTTACGCAACCGTCATATTCGCCAATACCGTGAAAAAATACAATCGTAGTGACGGGATTTAGCTTATCCTCTTTTCTCATCCCTGAAAGAAATTCTGCAGAGCTCATAGCTGGTGCCGGCTCTTCCTGCAAATTTGACTGCTTTTGCAGCTTTCGGATTTGCTCATATTTTGCGCTCAGCTCGCCAAGCTGCTTTTTGTATTCCAGGACGTCATATTCCATGCAGCGGACGGGCATGGCATAGTGGACTGATTCCTGTGCCTCCACCCCAATCAGAATATAACTGTCCTTCTGGCAGACCATTTTCAGAACGTCTCTTGCTTTGTCCTCTCTGGAATATACGGTCTGCCGCTCCTTCACCTGCGACGGATGAAGTACCTGCCTGCCCTGATACAGACTTCCGTTGATAAAGTCGGCAAAATGCTCCGGCTTTTCAAGATAACTGCACATAACGTTATTCTTTTTTCCCATTCTTCCTCCCTGTAATCTGTTATCGTTCTATCTCATTGGAAATACGGGCGAATCGGCCCTGATGAAGCTTGCAACTATATATTAGAATTTCCGGGAAATTTTAAGATTAAATTGACAATAACATGTTTTTTACGCAAAATAAAGAAAAATTGTATAAAGAATTTATTAAAAGTTTTGACGCCTTTTTCAGAGGCAGAAAGAAAATCTTCTCCTCAAAGTCATAATTCCCATCCCTAATTAATACTATAGTAAAAAGAATGTATCGGGGATAACCTATGAGCTCCAAAACCAAAATTGTTGTACTTCATCTGAAAGAATTAATATACACCGGCATCTTTGCCCTGCTGGGAATATTGTTTATCGTTCTTCTCATTATTATGTTTGTACCGAAAGATAAGAAGGAAAATAATGCGGTGGAAGCGCCTGCTCCCTCCTATGTACCCGGCATTTACACCACGTCGCTGGTTTTAAGCGACAATGCGGTGGATGTGGAAGTGACGGTGGATGAAACCAACATCAATGATATCCGCATCGTAAATCTGGATGAGGCGGTGGCGACCATGTTTCCTCTGTTAGAGCCCTCCTTTGACGATTTGGCGAATCAGATTCTGAAAAATCAGTCGCTGGATAACATCACCTATTCGGATGATAACAAATATACCTCCATGGTTTTGTTAAATGCCATAAAGACCTCTCTGGGAAAGGCTGCGGCTCCCACGCCGTCGGCAAGCGCAAGCCCGTCCGCCACGCCGCAAACTACATAGCAAAAGAACCGCCGCGGGATAGCGAAAACATAACGGAAGTCTGATTCTTTTTACGGGAGTCAGACTTTTTGTTATAATAAGCGTTTGTTACAATAAGCGTCAGCGTTTGTTACAATAAGCATAAGCGTTTGTTACCAGTCTGTAACCTCTTTCCGTTAAAATAGAATCAGGCAGAAACAGATAAGGAAAGGATGAGAGGAGTCATGGAAAAAACAAGGGAAATTCTGATAGCGAGAAATTTGAAAAAATATTACGGGAGCGGAGAAAGTCTGGTAAAGGCGGTGGACGGTATCAGCCTGTCGGTGCAGGAAGGGGAGTTTGTGGCCATTGTGGGAACCAGCGGAAGCGGGAAAAGCACGCTGCTGCACCTTTTAGGCGGCCTTGATTATGCGGACGAGGGAGAGGTTATCATCGACGGCATGGATGTGCTTAAGATGAAGGATGAGGAGCAGACGGTCTTCCGCAGGAGAAAAATCGGCTTTATCTTTCAAAATTATAATTTGCTGGCGGCGTCTGACGTTTACAAAAATGTAACTCTGCCAATCCGCCTTGACGGGAACCGCCCGGACGAGGCCTATATTGATATGATATTAAAGCTCCTTGGGCTGGAGGACAAAAAAGGGCGCAGACCCAACCAGCTTTCAGGAGGACAGCAGCAGAGGGTTGCCATTGCAAGGGCGCTGGCGGGAAAGCCGGCCATTATTCTGGCGGACGAGCCTACGGGAAATCTGGATTCCAGAACCAGCGCGGAGGTTATGGGACTTTTGCACAGGAGCGGAAGGGAATTTCATCAGACCATTCTGATGATTACACATAACGAGGAAATCGCTCAGTTGGCGGACAGAATCATTCATTTGGAGGACGGAAGAATCGTGGGAGGACAGGCTCATGGGACGAAATAAAGAGGGAAAGGAAATGAAAGCGTACGAGCAGAGAGCCGTCCGCCGGATTTTCCGCAATAACAACAAGGAAGCCGTAAGCGAGCTGGCGATGGACAATTACTATGCGCATAAAACAAGGAACAGGGTGGCGGTTCTGGCCATTGTCCTTACCACGATTCTGATTACGGCGATTTTTACGGTGGGTATCAGCTGGGTCAGTACTATCGTAAATTATGGGGAGTCTGCGCCCGGCCCCGGCTGTGAGGGCGCTCTTTCGGCAGGTAAGGAGCATCTTGAAAAGATTCGGGAGCTGCCGCAGGTGGCATACGCCGATTACACAAAGAAATGCAGCAGCTCTCCTCTTTTAAACGAGGAGTTTGCAGGCATTGAGGTCTGGCTTCTTGCGCCGGAGGAAAGCTATTTGGAGCACAATTTTGTAAAATTAATCGAGGGGCATTACCCGAAAGAGGCGGGAGAAATCCTGATTTCCGACGCCATGGTAAGGCGGCTTGGGCTGACAGGCGCAGCTGGCGGGGCGGCAGGTAGCGCGCAGGACGGTATGACTGCGGCGGGCGGCGGAACCGACAGCATGACAGGCAGCGGAACTGACAGTGTAGCAGGCAGCCCACTGGGCAAAAGGATTACTCTCAAAATGAAGGTGGCCGGGGAGGAACAGCCCCATGAGATGGAAGAAAAGGACTTTGATTTTACCGTTTGCGGGTATTTTAAGAATCCACTGGTCAGTCTGGAAAACGTTTATGATGAGATTTACACCACGGAGGATTTTATCAGGGAGCACAATCCGTCCATACTAGAGCGGGAAGGGCAGGTGTATATCCATCTGAACAATTTAAATCCCCTTATGATGAAGTCGGACGTGGTGGAAAAGCTGAGGGAGGTTTCCCGGGCGGCGGGATGCGGGGGCATACAGACCAAATATACCACGGACTTAACAGGTACGCTGATAGGGGTCTTTCCGGCTTTTCTGCTGGTGTGCCTGCTGATGCTTGGCGGCTATTTCCTGATTTACAATATTTTTTATATTTCGGTGGCGGCGGATATCCGCTGGTTCGGTATGATAAAAACCATCGGGACAACGCCCGGGCAACTGAAAAAAATTCTGCTGATTCAGATACGCAGGCTGGGAGTAATTGGCATTTGCGCAGGAGACGGGATTGGCTATCTGATTGGAAATCTGCTGGGGCCGGGGGTGATGAGCCATACGGTGTACGGACAGTTTTATGAAGCGCCGCCGGTGATTCCCATACTGCTTTTAGGAGCCGGATTTGCCTGGCTCACTATCAGAATCAGCGCCGGAACCGCTATGAAAACGGCATGTTCCGTTTCCCCTGTGGAGGCCGCCCGGTTTGAGCCGGGGAAGAAAAGAAATATTTTTACCATATTGTCTCTCACCTTAAGTATTATTATCTTTGTGGTGGTGAGCAACGCCACCCTTGGCTATTCCGTAGATAAGATGGTGGCCCGTTATAATCAGGAGCAGGGGCGGATTTTGCATAAGAGCAGTAAATGGCAGTTGGGCGAGGAGCCTTATGAGCCGATGAGCGAAAGTCTTGCAGAAGAAATCGGGGCGCTTCCTTTTGTAAGCGGCGTCGATGTGATTTACAGGGCAAGAACCCTGCCTGACTATATAGAATATGAGGGAGGCCGGCAATACCTGCATTCCCTCGGAAGGGTAAAGCTGGAGGGAAGGCTTGAGGAATGGCGCGAAGCAATGAAGGGCTGCCCGGAGTACGGGGAAATCTATTACGAGGAGTTGGAGAAAATGAATTTCAGCGAGACGGACGTTTTTCTGGAGGTTTTGGGACTTCCGGCGGGCCGGCTTATGAAAAACATGCCCTATCTGCAGATACTGGAGGGGGAATTGAACCCGGAGGAGTTTGCCACGGGCGAGTATATCGTCTGGCAGGAAATGCAGACCAATCAGGGATTGTCCGGTAAGGAATGGAGGGAAAAGCAGCTTCACGCCGGGGAGGAGCTCACACTGAAATTCTGGGATGACGGGACGGAAAGCTATGTAAGCCGTCAGGTAAAGGTGATGGCTGTGGTGGAGCGCACTGACCCTTTCGGGACAGCGGATATCGATTTCAGCAGCGTGATAATACCGGATACCATGTTCCGTGAGATTTATTCAAATTATGAAAAGCGGATTGCCTCTTTACAGATTATGGGAGAGACGGAATTCACAAAGGAGCAGAACGGGCAGGTTCAGGGAATTCTCGCCAGGGAGCACAACACCCAGCTTATGATGGAATCCCGCTATGTGACCAGAAGCGACGCGCAGTATAACAAAAACACCATGACCTTTGGCGGGCTTTTCCTGACGGTTCTTCTGGGAATTATCGGGATTTCCAATGTGATTAACACCCTGACCAGCGACGTGTTTGCAAGGCGCAGGGAGCTGGCGGCGCTGCAGTCCATTGGAATGACGGTAAGGCAGCTTAAGGGGATGCTTTTTAAGGAAGCGATGAAATATTGCCTTCCGGCGGTTCTTCTTGCGGTTCCCGCAGGCGGCGTCCTGGCCTTTATGGTAGCGGGCGACTGGACGTTTACAGGTTTTTCCCCGGCGCTTTTTATAGCGGCGTCTTTGGGCGCGGCGACGGTGATTTCGGGAATTGCCCTTGTGGTAACGGACATATTGGTAAAAAATTTAAACAGAAAATCCATTGTTGAAAGACTGCGGGAGATTGAGTAAAATAAACGAAAGCGGCTGCCAAAGCTCTGACAGGGACAGGGCTGCAGGCGGGGATATGGAAAGGAAATCAGCAGGAAAAACGACTGGGGGGAAAACAGATGCCGACAGAACTTCTGGTAGTGGAGGACGATGAACTTTTGCGGCGCGGAATCGCTTTTGCCCTGAGAAAGGAAGGGTATCTGGTGAGAGAGGCGGGAAGCCTTGAGGAGGCAAGGCGGGCGTGGCATGAGCGGCTCCGCCTTGTCATTCTCGACCTGAATCTGCCGGACGGCGACGGCCGGGAGCTTCTTTCACAGTTCCGGGCGGGCGGAGTGCCTGTGATTGTGCTGACGGCCAGGGACAGGGAGGAGGATGCGGTGAAAAGCTTTGATTTGGGCTGCGACGATTATGTCACCAAGCCCTTTTCCACCGTGCTCCTGCGCCGGAGGATTGCCGCCGTGCTGCGGCGGGCGGGAACGGGTAACGGAAATGTCTACTGTCACGGCGAACTGGTTTACAGGTTTTCGGAAAAGGAGCTTTTGCGAAGCGGACAGAGCGTGAAGCTTACCGGAACGGAGAGACGGCTTTTGGAGGTATTCTTGAAGCACCGCAATCAGGTGCTGACAAGGGAAGCCTTGCTTGAGCAGGTGTGGGACGCCTATGAAAATTATGTGGATGAGCGGACGCTTAAAGTAAATATCAGCCGCCTGCGCGAGAAGGTGGAGAAGGACGCCAGAAATCCCGAGTATATTTGCACAGTGTTCGGGATTGGGTATAAATGGAGCGACGGGCATGAGTAGCGGCGTAGGATTGGCAACGGAAGACTTTTGGGGGAGGATGAATATATTATGCGGACAGGCCGGCGGACGGGGCGCGCAGTTTTCCGTCTGGCTATTGGCTGCGGTTCTTTTGTTATTGTGCATTTGTCTTGCAGCGGCGCTCTGGCGCTGTCACAGGCTGACACAAAGAGTGCGGCTGGTAATGGAGCAGGTAAACGATGTGATTGAAGGACTGATTCACCATAAGAAGCCGACGGAGTTTTCAGAAGCCGGGGATACTCTTTTAGGGAAGTTTCAGCACGGTATTTTCCAGCTGTATGGAATACTCTGCTCTTATGAGGAAAGGGAGCGGCGGCAGAAGGAGGAGCTTGGAAGCGCCATCAGCGATTTGGTGCATCAGATGAATACTCCCATTGCCAATATCCGGCTGTACAGCGGATTTCTGGAGGATACGGAGCTTTCCGCCGGGGAGCGGCAGGCCTTTGCAAAGAGCATCGCCCGGCAGGCGGAAAAGCTTGCCTGGCTGGGAGAAAGCTTTGGAAAGCTCTCCCGCCTTGAAACGGGAATTATAAAGCTGCAGCCTGTAAAGCAGCCCGTGCTTCCGGCGCTGCTTGGCGCAATCGACCAGATTACCTTAAAAGCAAAAGAAAACGGAAACGATATCCGGCTTTCCGGCAATCAGAAGCTTACCGCCGTATTTGACCGGAAATGGACGGAGGAGGTTTTTTATAATCTGCTGGACAATGCGGTGAAATATGGAAACAGGGACAGCGCAATCACCACCTGCCTTATGGAGGGTGAGATTTATGTGCGGATTGATGTGGTAAACGAGGGACCGCAGATTCCTGAAAAGGAATACCCGAAGATTTTCAGGAGGTTTTACCGGGGAGAAGCGGCAGGGCAGCAGGCGGGCGTGGGGCTTGGACTGTATCTGGCGAGAGAGATTGTGAGAGAACAGGGCGGATACATCAAAGCTGCGGGCCGGCCGGACGGGCGGACTGTGTTTTCGGTGTATTTGCCCTGTTGCGATGCGGGGAGCCTTGAACGCCTGCCAGTATCAATTTTGCCGGAATCTGAAAATTGATTACCGTGACGGTAGTAAAAGGGGAATAGTAATTTTTTTAAAATTTTGATATAATAAGGAAAAGAAGGTGATTATAGATGGCTTCAGATGAGGAAAAAATATTTCAAAATGAATTGGAAATGGCAAAGAAACGTGACCATAAAATTATGATTACTGATGAGGCTATTGAAAAAGTACCGTTGGTCAGATATAAAGAGATACCTGAAAGTGAATATTTGATGTTACGGGAATTGGCGAAGGAAGTACTGACGGTCTCCAAAAATGATAATCATTCCAATGAGGTTGCGCTTACTTACAGCCTTGATTACAGGAAACTGATTGCCGAAGGTAAGGTGTTTATGGGGGTTGCGTTGGGGGATGAACATTCTAGTTGACCCTTGTATGAATACCGTGGCATATCATCTGATAACAGCCTCTTTTGATTGTATTGTTATTGTGCTCCATAACCATCCTTCCCTGTCAAAATTTTCACTGGAAGATATAAAGTTTTTTCTGGGCAACGGAACGGTTAAGATGATGGTGGTAGTTACAAATTTAGGAAACATTTCATATCTGGTAAAAAGGGATAGCTATAACCGTCATAAAGCGATAGGAATTTATAATCATGCAGTCAGTGTCCATAATGAGGGAAGCGGTCTGCGTGATTATCAGAAAGCAGTATCTTATTTTCTTTCAAATTGTTATGAAGCAAATATTATCTATGAAGACCGTTAGGAGGTGCTGACATGTCTGAGAGGATGATTTTAAGTGAAAAACCGGAAGATAACAAAGCGGCTGCCGAGTGGGGGATGAAGCAGGCAGAATTGATGAGGAAGGGTGAGGAAATTACGCAGAGGTTAGTGGAAAAGTATACACCTATTATTTTAGCGCGCAATACGCAGGAAACAAGCGGGAGAGAAAACGGAAATAATTATTAGAGAGATGCCGGACATAGATGCAGACCGGTCAATAGGCCTGATATATTTCGCCACCCGTTTTCGGGTGGCGTTTGTTTCCATAGAATAACGCTACATGCTTGCAATTCTCTTTAATGTATTGTTCAGCCCGAGGAGCACAAAAATATCGTTCTTCTGTACAGGGTCGTCTGCGTCCGGGTTGATGACAAGGGCGCCGCCCCGCCTGATGGCAACCACGTTCACGCCGTACTTTTTACGCAGATTCAGTTCTTTCAGACTTTTCCCAATCCAGCTGCCAAGGATATCGATATCCGCAATGGAATATTCGCTGGTAAGCTCGATTGCGTCAAAGAGGTTGTTGAAGGCAAGGGCGTTTGCGAGATGGACGCCCCTTTCCTTTTCGGGATGGACAATCTCGTCAACGCCGATTTTGGTGAGTATTTTTCCCTGTGTTTCGTCGTAGGCCTTTGCAATCACCAGGTCGATTCCCTGTTCCTTTGCCCAGATAGACGCCAGAACAGCGGCCTCCAGGCCGTGGCCGATGGAAATGATTGCGCCGTTAAAATTCCGTCCGCCCAGCTCCTTTAGGGCTTCCTCATTGGTGACGTCCACGCACATGGCGAGGGTCACGTACTCTGCAATCTGCCTTATCTTCTTTTCATCCCTGTCGATGGCAAGCACCTTGCAGCCGTTGGCCTCGAGCTGCTTTGCCACGCTGGTTCCGAATCTTCCAAGTCCGATAACGATGTATTCCTTTTGCGTATGCTTTTTCATTGATTTCCTCCATTCCAGTTCCGCTGCGGTTCTGTGTCTGTTCATTCTATCCGATAATAACCTTACTCTCCGCATGGGTAATATTCTCCGCCGGCGCGTTGCTGTTAAATGCCAGCGCAAGGGTGATGGGGCCGATTCGCCCCAGGTACATGGTCAGGGCAACGATTAATTTTCCAACCGGATTTAAGGAACCGGTTAACCCTCTTGACAGGCCCACGGTTGCGATTGCGGAGGTCATCTCATACAGCGTATCCAGAAAATTGCTCTGCTGGACTGCCAGAAGCGCCATTGTGAGCAGCAGCAGGGTGGAGAGGCTGAAAGTGACGATGGCCACGCACCGCCTGATGGTCTCGTCCGCTATTTTTCTGTGCATGATGGTGACGTCCTTTTTTCCGCGGATGTTGGCAAACATGGAGGCAAACAGTAAAATAATAGTCACTGTCTTTACGCCTCCCGCGGTTCCGGCAGGGGAGCCGCCGATGAACATTAATACCAGATAAGCAAGGCAGGAGACGGGCCGGAAAAGCTCCTGTGAAATGGTGGCAAAGCCGGCGGTCCTTAAGGTGACGGATTGAAAAAGGGCCGCCATGATTTTTTCAGGCCAGCTCATAATACCCAGGGTTGCCGGATTGTCAAATTCAAAAAGGAGCGTCAGAACAGTGCCGGTCACAATCAGGGACGAAGTGGCAATGATGACGAGCCTTGTGTGGAGATTGAGCTTTCGGGTATAGCCGCCTTCTTTTTGAAACCGGCCGGGAAAAAGGCTTCTTGCCAGCTCCCAGTATACCGGGAAGCCGAGGCCGCTTACTATAATTAAAAAAATTGTGGTCAGATTCAATATGATGTTGTCGCTGTAGGCGCAGAAGCTGTTACCGCCCAGAAGGTCGATGCCGGCGTTGCAAAAGGCGGATACCGCATGGAAAATGCCGTACCAGATTCCCCTGATTCCGAATTCGGGAATAAATACAAAGAAATAGCCCACAGCGCCGATGCCCTCAAGAATCAGCGTGATTTTGAAAATCCGCAGAGTCAGCTTTACCAGGCCGGTTAAGGTGTCCAGATTGTAGGCGCTTTGAATCAGCATCCTGTCGGAAAGGGTGATTCTGCGGTGGAAAACACATAAAATCAGGGTGGTAAAGGTGACGATTCCCAGTCCGCCGAACTGGATGAGAAAGAGAATCACCACCTGTCCGAAAGCGGAAAAGGTCTGGCCGATGTTTACGGTGGAGAGCCCTGTCACGCAGACGCTTGACATTGCCACAAACAAAGCGTCGAAAAAATCTATTTTCTGCCCCGGACGCAGGCTTACGGGAAGCAGAAGGCACAGGGTTCCGATGAGAGCCCCGGCAAGAAATCCCAGCATGATAATTACGGTTGTGGTCAGTTTATGTCTTTTCATAGTTCTCCGTTTTGCGCCGCCCGGCGCCTGTGAGAAAGGAGCCGGACATTTTTGCGCGAATACCTGAATTTTCCTTATTGTACAATAGTTTGGAGGAGATGGCAAGGAGGCTGTCTTCTAATCCACGGAAATCAATTTTCAGATTCCGGTGAGAGTATATGTCAGAGAGGATGTCAGCCGGAATGGTTCTTCGTGCTTTTAAGCACGTGTTGCCGCGCTTTCGCTCTATAAAAACGTAACGGATGCTAAGCTCGCGAGCTGTATAACAGCTCGTAACCTCGCTAAGCACCGACGTTTTTATAAGGACTCCTTAAGAAATATTCCGAACTGACATCCACTTTGGCAATATTCATTTCACCGGAATCCGAAAACACTTCCCGCCGCCCAAAAAACCTGATAAAATAGTTTCAGCAGGAGATTTTATCCCGGATGAAAGGAGACCCACAAATGGAGCAAATCATATTCCACATCGACGTAAATTCCGCCTATCTGAGCTGGAGCTCGTTAAAAAGGCTTGAAAACGGCGACAGTACCGATTTGCGCACGATTCCCGCCATCGTGGGAGGCGACATGGAACGCCGCCACGGCGTGGTGCTTGCCAAATCCATTCCGGCAAAAAAGTACGGCGTTGTCACAGGCGAGCCCATTGTAAACGCGCTCCGAAAATGTCCTTCCCTTGTAATAGAATCCCCCGACCATGCGCTTTATAACCAAAAAAGCCGGGAGCTCATGCATTTTTTGTCCGATATCTGCCCGGAAATCGAGCAGCTCAGCGTGGACGAATGCTTTATGGATTTTACCCCCATAAAAAACCGCTACCCCTCCCCGGAGGAGGCCGCGGAAACCATCAAAAACCAGATACGGGACAGCTTTGGCTTTACGGTAAATATCGGGATATCCGATAAGAAGGTTCTGGCTAAAATGGCCTCCGACTTTAAAAAGCCCGACCTAGTGCACACGTTATATTCCCGGGAAATCGATAAAAAGATGTGGCCTCTGCCTGTTTCTTCCTTATATATGTGCGGCCATTCAAGCGCAGAGGCGCTTAGGAAGCTGGAAATCAAAACCATAGGGGACCTGGCAAAAACCAGCGAGGAAATTATTGTCTCCCATTTAAAAAGCCATGGGCGGCTTCTCTGGGAATACGCCAACGGAATCGATGATTCCACCGTTGCCGCCGCTCCATCGGAAGCAAAAGGAATCGGGAACTCCATCACTCTGCCGAAGGACGTCACCGAGGAAACGGAAGCCTTTCACTACCTTTTAGCGCTTTCAGACAGCGTAGCCGGACGGCTTCGGAAAGCGGGACAGCTTGCCGGCATGATAAGCGTGGAAATCAAATACAGCAGCTTTAAAACCGCTTCCCATCAGATGACGCTTACAAATCCCACGAACATCTCGCAGGTGATTTACGACGCCTCCTGCCGATTGTTTCTGGAGCTGTGGAACGGCTCGCCCATCCGGCTTTTAGGCGTGCGTTCCTCAAAGCTTGCGGACCCGTCGGAGCCCTCCCAGCTTTCTTTATTTAATTTCGAACAGACAGACCAATCTGCAAGCCTTCCGGGGAAACCAAAAAACAGCCCCGTTTCTCCCTCCCGGGAAAAACTGGCTGCCCTTGATAAAACCTTAGATGCCATCCGGCAAAAATATGGAAGTTCCGCCGTTGTACGGGGAAGCTTTTTAAAGGATGATTAGGAGTTTCTGCGCTTTTTGACGCTGTAGCCAAAGGTGCCCAGCTTTTCGCCAAGAAGATAGTAGCCTCCGTGGGAATAGGCAATCGGGCATGATTTGTCCAGATAAAAGCGTCCCTTTTCGTCCATGTACGCCTCGTCCGCATGAACCGCAACAACATCCGCAAGATACATGTCGTGGCTGCCCAGGCGGAGCGTCTGTTTCACACGGCACTCGATATTCACCGGGCTTTCCGCAAGAAGCGGAGCCTTCACCGCCTCTCCCGGCAAAAGGTGAAGCTTCATATCTTTAATCTTATCCGTATCCCTTCCGCTTTTTACGCCGCAGTAATCCGCAGCCCGCGCCAGCTTCCGGGTAGTCAGGTTGATAACAAACTCTCCCGTTTCTTCAATCATTCCATGGGAGTATCTCTCAGGACGCACCGAAACAGAGACCATGGGCGGGTCGCTGCACACAGTCCCCGTCCAGGCCACCGTAAATATATTCGGCTTTCCTCCCCTATCTGCCACTGTGACAAGAACCGCCGGCAGAGGATAAAGCATATTGCCCGGCTTCCAGCTCTGCTTACTCATAAAAATCCCCTTAAAATAATCCTAAAATCCGCGCGAAGGTAACCGCAATATTTGTGAGCGCAATTACCATGGTTATAATGACGCAGACAAACATTGCCTGATTTTTCCGGGCAAGATTATTCTGTCCCTCCTGCAAAAGCGCCGTCTGCTTGTCCAGCTCCTCAATCATGGATGCCTGCACGTTCCTGTAAACCTTTACGTTATCGGTATGCAGATACTCCTCCAGATTCTGGAACAGCTCCGCCACTTTCGTCTGTATATCTGCCAAATCTCTGGTAAGCTTTTCGATATTTTCAGGGTTCTCCTTAATTTCCGCAATTTTGGCAAGTCCCTCGCTCAATGCCTGGTTGATACCGGCTATGGAACGCTCCGATGTCTCCTTGATTTTGGAAACGGACACGGACTCCACAGTTTCCAGCGTTTTATCCAGCTTTTCATTTGCCTTGGCGGTCAGCTCCTGTACGCCCTGGGCGCTCTCGATGTTTTTCAGATTCAGCTTGCGCATTTCCTGAAGGCAGTCGTCGTATCTGAGCATCTGGTCTTTGAATAAGGTGAGCTGCTTTTCCAGATTTTCAAGCGCCGCCGCGTCCGCCGCCGCATTCGCCCGAATAATTTCCTGTGAATTCAATTTCTGTGAAATTTTGTCCATAAAATTATCCATTGTTTTCCTCCGGGTGTATGATATTGTTTCCTGTATTTTTCTCTTTGTTTTAATATCATATCACTTTCGGCGTATTTTTACAATAAACGCTTAATTCCAAATCAAAAATAATAGCGCCGGTTCAGCCTGATAAGTCAATGTAAATAATATGCACGGAAATCGGTTTTCGGATTCCGGTGAATAATGCGGCTCAGGGATTGCATATGCGATAAAAGTGGCATATAATAAGAACCAAAGGAGGAAAGTGAAATGGTTTTAAAATCAATACGCAATCTTGTTGCTCTGTCTCTTGTAGCAATTCTTTTCATCATACCCGGTACGCCGGTTCACGCTGCACCTGACACAGATGTGACGACAGTTGCCGGCCTGTGCGGACACCATGCGGAGCATACGGCAGAATGTCTGGCAGGAACGCCGTGTTCTCATTTACATACAGAAGACTGCTACAACTTTTCTGCAAGCTGTCTCCATGTTCACACAGACGCCTGCCGTAGAAACTGTTCTCATATCTGCACCGAAACAAGCGGATGTATTACCTCGCAGCTGGCCTGCTGCCACGAGCATAACAGCGACTGCATCTACGCTGAGGGCAGCACCTGCAATTTTTCCTGCGATTCCTGCCATGCGGCAAACCAGAGCGGTCAGAGCGCGGGCTATTGCGCTCCCGTCAGACGCGGTAATCATCACGGCTCACACCATTCCGGCAGAAGACATCATTGTTAAGCAGCTATGCGGCGGAAGAATTTCTTCCGCCAAAATTTTTCTACAAAAAAATCTCGTCCCCGCTGTGGACATACACAAGCTTCTCCCCCATGCATTCCTTCATTATCTGATAGGGAATTTCTCCCGTACAGTGCCCTGTGTAAAATACGGTATTTCTTTTTTGAAGCTCTGTCCCGATTTCCCTTATCACCGACAAATCCTCCCTGGTATAGCCGGACTTTTTCTGCATGTGAAATCCGCTCACCACCGCGTCCGGCTCCGAGCCAAAAATTTCCCTATACCTGTCAAGAATATTCAAAATCCCGTTGTGGGCGCAGCCTGAAAGCAAAACCCGCTTACCGCCCTCGGACAGTACCAGATACTGCTCGTGTAAAAATTCGTCCTGATAATATTTTCCCTCTCTTTGCACCTTCAGCTCCCTGTTTCCCGAAGGCCACAATTTCCTCCCCCGCGCGCCGCCAAAAAGGAAAATTCCGTCATCGATTCTTTTTTCTCCATCCGTCAGCTCTGCCGCAGGCAGCTCCGAAATCCCCGGGTCAATTCCTATGTAACGGCAGCTGCCCGCCTTTTCATGGTAGTACGCCTCTCCCGCCAGACGGTGCATATAGATGACAGCCCCCGGATTTATCCTGTGAAACGCAGGGATTCCTCCCGCATGGTCGTAGTGTCCATGGCTTAAAATCACCATATCCACCTGCTTCAAATCCACCTCGAGCCGTGCCGCATTCCGGATAAAAGCATCGCTGGCTCCCGTATCCACTAAAATCCTGTGTTTTCCCGTTTCCGCATAAAAACTCAGTCCATGCTCAAAAAGGCAGTCCCGGCATCCCTTTGTATTTTCAATCAAATTGATAATTCTCATCTTTACCTCCCTGATTTTTAAGCCTGCGGACACAATAATAATAGCTCACGCCCAGAACCAAATCCGCGCCGAGCCACGCCGCAATTTCCGCATAAAAGATTCCCTGCTGTCCCATCAGCCTGGGGAGAAGCAGCGCAGCGGCGGTACGCATACAAAACTCCGCCAGACCGGAGAGCATGGGGAGCACCGTATTTCCCATTCCCTGAATACAGGAACGGGTCACATGGAGATAATACAAAACCGGCAGACAGATACTCATGATAAACAGGTAGCGGTAAGCAATGGCAAGGGTGGTTTCCACCGTCTTTGCCTCCCCTGAAATGAAGCAGAGCAAGATTGCCTTTCCGCCTAAAACCATCACGGCGGCAATCACAAGAGACGTCGCCATGGCAATTGCCATCGCAGAGCGGTATCCGGCGCGGACCCGCTGCGTCTCGCCTGCCCCCAGATTCTGCCCTGTGTAGGTTGTCATGGCAAAGCCGTAGGAGGTGGCAGCAACTTCCAGCATGCCGTACAGCTTATTGGTGGCGGTAAAGCCTGCAATAAATTCCACGCCGAATCCGTTAATCACAAACTGGACAATCATACCGCCCACCGAAATCACCGCGTTCTGGAACGCCATGGGCATTCCCAGATTCAACAGCCGCAGCTGCAGCGCCCCCGACAGGTTGCAGTCCTCGCGGCTAAGCTTGAGCATTTCAATTCTGATAATTTTAAAAAAGCAAAATACGCCGGAGCAGAGCTGTGCAATTACCGTTGCCGCAGCCGCTCCAAACACGCCCATATGCAGCACAGGGACAAACAGCAAATCCAAAACCACATTTAATATGGAAGCAAAAACCATGGCGTACAAAGGCGTTTTGCCGTCTCCCAGAGAGCGGAGCACCCCGGCAAAGAGATTGTATGCCATAACTACCGGTATCCCCCAGAACATCGTCCGTATATAAAGCGAAGCCTCCGCAAAAACTGCATCCGGCGTATTGAGCACGCCAAGCAGCCATCTTGCCAGAGCCTGCCCGGCTACAAGAAGTACAAAGGCGCTTACCGCCGCCAGAAAAGCAGAATTTACAATTACGTTGCGCAGCCTTTTGTAATCCCTGGCTCCGAACTCATGAGCCATCTGTATGGAAAAGCCCTGGGTAAATCCCTGGATAATGCCCTGAACCATCCAGATAATCCATTCCGCCGCGCCCACGGCCGCAATTGCGGAAACCCCCAGCACCTGTCCTACAATGGCAGCGTCCGCAATTGTATAGAACTGCTGAAACAAATTTCCTATCATTAACGGCAGCGCAAAAGAAATAATCAATTTTCCCGGCGAGCCGTCCGTCATACTGCGCACTGATGCCATTGTAAAAGCCTCCTGTTTCCTATTTATGCATTTTGCATATTTTTCCAGACGTTTAATTTTGTATATTGTAATAATTAACGATATATTTACATCGTGTTCATAATTTATTCATATTTGTGTTGTACACTATATTTAAATCAAACAAGAGACAACGTAATGTTTTCATTACACGCATAGATAAATTTTTTCATAATAGCCCAGGTGCAGCGATGTGCCTGGGCACTCCTCATTTTATCATAAAAATCCCGGATATTGAATATGGTACCCGGGGTGACAGCCTCTCTGACACATACCCTCACCGTTATCCGAAAATTGACAACCGTTGGTCAGGCATTCATTAACTTGCAGACGTCTATCCAGCCCGCAGCCCCGGAATATTTTTCAAGCTCGGGAATCGTAAGCTCTATCGCGCTGTTTCCGCTTCCGCAGGCCGGAAAAACCGTTTCGAACCGTTTCAGCGATTCGTCAAGATATACCTCCACACCTTCGTTTACCGCAAAGGGGCAAACGCCGCCTACTGCATGTCCCACCAGCGTTTCCGCTTCCTGCGGCGACAGCATTTTTGCCTTTTTGCCAAACTGCGCCTTATATTTGGGATTGTCGATTTTTACGTCCCCTGCAGCCACCACAAGTACTGCGTGGTCATCCACCATGAAGGAGAGCGTCTTTGCTATTCTCTGCGGTTCGCAGTTAAGGGCGGCGGCGGCAAGCTCCACTGTGGCGCTGGATTCGTCAAGCTCGCGTACACGCTCCTCCATTCCGTATTCTCTGAAAAATGCTTTTACTCTTTCTATTGCCATTTTCTTTTCCTCCTTTTGATACTTTCCGCCGCTCGGCGCACAACTGCAAAAAAACAGCCGACAGCCGTCGGCTATTTTTGATTTTCACTGATACTCAATACCTCTTCGTTTAAGGACAGCATCTTTGCGTCCAGTTCAGATACCATTTTGGCGCATTCAATCAGCTCTTTTTCGATATGTACCGGAACCATTCCTTCGAATTTGTAATTGATTTTATGCTCCAGGCTCGCCCAGAAATCCATAGCGACGGTACGTATCTGTATTTCTACTTTTGTCTCCTCAATTCTGTCGGATAAATATACAGGTATTGTCACCAGCATGTGATAACTCTTATACCCGCTGTCTTTGGGATTGATGATGTAATCCTTGACGCCAATCACCTTGATATCATCCTGATTCGTAATCATTTCCGCAATCTGATAAATATCGGAGGTAAAGGAACAGATTACCCTGACGCCCGCAATGTCGTTTACGTACCTGACCATATTTTGAATGGTGGACTCGTGGCCGTGCTTTTTTAACTTTTTGACAATACTTTCAGAGGTTTTGAGCCGGGATTTTATATGCTCAATGGGATTGTACCTGTGTACATGCTGGAATTCGTCGTTCAGGATTTCCATTTTTGTCAGAATCTGCTTCAGCGCAGACCGGTAAATCAGAATGACCTCCTCCCAGCTCCCCACGTCGCTGTCCCGTTCATCGCATAATTCCATTTTGTCACCCGCCTTGCCGCGTCCAGTATATTTTTATCCGCTTTTGAAACAGAGGCCGGAAAAATACTTTTTCTCTCCCTGCTCCTTTTTATATTCTATCATACTTTTGAATAATAATGTATATTATTCATGAAAAAAGTTTCATTTCATAAGAGCCGCCCTTTGTTGTGGGCGGTCTCATACCCACGGGCTTAACCCTGTTTAAAAGTCTATGTAAAATATCTGATTTTATTACTGATTTTTCATTTTCCTTATGATATGATAGTGCCATATTGAAATCGGGAAAGCATTGTGAATGTCCGGGAAAGCGGAGGCTGAATTTATGTTTAGATTATGGGCAAAAATTTTCAGGGATAATCGTTTAATTAAAGATACCGTTATCTGCAACGACTGCGAGGATACCCGCACCCATAAGGTTTTTCAGGCTTTGGACGACATTTGCTATGAGTTTGATTTGGGAAAGCCCATCTGGCTGGATGCCACCATCGCGGAATTTAAACGGCACGACAAGGCGAGATTCACACAGGATAATTTTATTGAGGCCATTGATTTTGACTATCTGGAAATTCATGTGATTGAGGAGGACTGATTTTCTTAAATTTGCATAAATTCGGTTGACACAAGAAACAATACGTAGTAGTATCATAATATATTACACATAGTATTCAAAACTACTTATTGCATATTCATTGTTTCAGGAGGTGTTATTTATGCAAATTACTATACGGGAACCCGGAAGCGCAATCACACATTTTATCGGTATGATGATGGCCGTCTTTGCCGCGGCTCCTCTTTTAATCAAGTCCGCCCTTTCCTCCGGCGGTAAAACTCTGCTGGCTTTAAGTATCTTCTGTATCAGCATGATACTGCTCTACGGCGCCAGCGCAACCTACCACTCGCTGAATCTCACCGGGAAAGCCCTGCGCGTTTTCCGCAAGCTGGACCACATGATGATTTTTGTGCTGATTGCCGGCTCCTACACGCCGGTCTGCCTGATTATCCTTGGCGGTAAAACCGGCTATGCCCTTCTGGCTGCCGTATGGGGAATCGCTCTCCTTGGCATGACGCTGAAAGCCTTCTGGATTACCTGCCCGAAATGGTTTTCCTCTGTGATTTATATTGCCATGGGCTGGGCCTGCGTTGCCGTGTTCGGCCCGCTGTGGCGGATTCTGCCTCATGCCGCTTTCGGCTGGCTCCTTGCCGGAGGAATTATTTATACCGTGGGCGGCGTGATTTATGCGTTGAAGCTCCCGCTTTTTAACCAGAAGCATGAATTTTTCGGCTCCCATGAAATTTTCCACTTATTTGTCATGGGCGGAAGCATCTGCCACTTTATTTTTATGTTCCTGTATGTGGCATAAATCTGCAGCAGGCATTCAAAACCGGTTCCGGCGGTAACAGGTACTGCCGGCTTGTTCTCAGGAGATTTCGGCCGGAAACCGCATGCTCACGCAGCGCCCCTTATCCTGTATTTCAAAAACCCCCTTATGGGCAAGCACGATTTGCTTTACAATGCGAAGTCCCATAATGTGGGGCTTTTCTTTTCCCTGAAAGCCTCCTCCTCCCCCTTTCTCACCGCCGCTCCCCTTAACGACTTCCGCGCCAAACGCCTCCCCGCCGATTTCTTTCTCCTCCATAAGGCATCTGACAATCTCATCATTGATTCCGCAGCCGTCGTCTCTTACAAGGACAAGAAAGCCGTCCTCTGTCCGCCGGGCCGTCAGCTCAATCCGGCAGCCTCCCGGATTGTGGCGGATGCTGTTGTTTAACAGGTTTCTCACCGCCCGTGAAATCAGCCGCTCGTCTCCTTTCACCTCAAAGCCCTCTAACTCCGGCTCAATATCCGGTATCAGCTCGTACTGCTCTCCCGGCTCCTCATTCATTATCTCCGCCGCAAGCCGGCGCAAAAGGGAGGCGGGATAAAAAGCGCTCAGCCGCAGAGGCTGCATATGGTACTCCAGCCTGGAGGTCAGATTCAAATCCTCAATCAACTGCCGAATTTGAAGGCTGTGGCTTCTTATCGCCGCCGCCTTTGCCCTGTATTCTTCATCAAGATACCCGCCGCTCTCAAGCTCGTCGGCGTATCCCATAATCATGGAAAGGGGCGTCCTGATATCATGAGACACGCCCGCTATCCATTCCGTCCTTGCCGTATCCCGCCGCTCTAACGCCTCCTTCTGCCTCTCAAGTACGTCGGAGGTGCGGTTAATCTGCGCCGCAAGGCTGGAAGCCGCCCCTTTTTCCATAAGATGGATTTTCCTGTTTTCGGACAATGCGCTGATGCCTTCTGAAAGCGGCCGCAGGGATTTGTAATAACGATACCCCAGAAAAAGTACCACCATAATCGCCACCGCCGCATTAAGCAGCAAAAAAATCTGCAAATATGCAAATGCGTCATCCATAAATTCCATGGAAATTTCAATCGGATATTTCCATACGCTTCCCTTTTCCCTGCCGGCCACCAGAAGTCCCTTTTTCGTCCGAAGCACCTTTACCGGATAATCTCCGAGATACCATCTGGTGAAGGCGGCCACCTCCCCCAATGTATAATGCTCCTTAAGCTCCTCCGGTTTCTTCCAGGAATAAACCACGTCTCCATCGTCATTTAGAACCATAAGGAAAATGAAATCTCTGGTTTTCAGATATTCCTCTATTTCTCCGGTCATGACAAAGCCGTCCCCGCCGTCTGCGCCGTCCACAATCTTTTCCAGTCCCCGCAGGCTCCTGGGAAACATGTTAATATCGCCTGCCACATGATAAATGCCGAATACCATCAGGCCGCCAAGATTCACAAAAATCAGAAATACCACAATTACCCAGGTGATTCCTATATATCTGCTGTAAATTTTCAGTAAATCCTTCATGACTTTCTCTGCCTTCATTTTCCCGGCGCCCGCTTATGCACCGCCTTCTTCCGCTTCGCCCATCCTGTATCTGCAAGCCTGTCCCTCTGCACCGCTTTGCCTACACCTTCAGCTTATACCCCAGCCCCCGCACCGTTATGAGGAAACGGGGCCTTGACGGATTTTCCTCAATCTTCTCCCGAAGCCGCCTGATATGCACCATAATCGTATTTTCATAGCCGAAATAATTGTCCTCCCACACCGCCTGACAGAGCTGGTCAAAGGTCACAATATTCCCCCTGTTTTCCCAGAGCTTGCGCAAAATCAGCAATTCCTTTGCCGTCAGCGGGATTTCCTTATCCGCCCATCTTGCCACGCCGCTTTTAAAATCAACCGTACATTCCCCCAGGACTAAAACCTCATCCCTGTTCGCCGGACTGCCCTTCGGGAAGTAGGTTCTTTTCAGTATGGCGCTGATACGGAGAATCAGCTCTCTGGGCAAAAAAGGCTTTACCATATAGTCGTCGGCTCCAAGCCCAAGCCCTAAAAGCCGGTCGCTGTCCTCATCCCTGGCTGAGAGGAAAAGCACCGGCACCTCCGACACGGTTCTTATTTTCTGCATCAGGGAAAAGCCGTCCCCGTCGGGAAGATTGACGTCTAAAACCACCAGGTCAGGTTCCTTTTTCAAAAAATAATCCTCCGCCTCCCTCACGCCGGCGGCACAGTCTATATGAAGGAAGCCTTCCCTTTTCAAAATTCCTGTTACCATTTTTAAAAATTCCCCGTTATCATCCACCAAAAGCAATGTACTCTCAAAAATGTATTTCATAACCGTCCCCGTTTCCTCTTTTTCTCTATTATAATATAAAACCTCCTCCCCGTAAGCAATCCGCCGCAGATTTAAGGTAAACGTAAGGCAGCTTTCATTTTCATGTAAGGAACGCCCTGTATACTCCTCTTAAACCTGAAAGAAAGGAAAACTACTTATGAACAGACAAAATTTTGTAATTGAAACGAAAAACCTTACCAAAGCCTACCGGCAGGGACGCACTCCCGGGCATACCCGGCAGGGTTCGGCAGACCGCACGTCCGTCAACGTGGTTGATAATGTGAACCTCGCCGTACCGCAAGGCTGCATTTACGGGTTTTTAGGCCCTAACGGCGCCGGAAAAACCACCACCATGAAGATGCTGCTGGGCCTGATTAAGCCCACAGCCGGAAGTATTTCCGTTCTGGGAACCACTCTGGCCTCCACAGGAAATGACCCCGGACAACGGACGGCAAACTTCGCGGGCAGTCCTTATATTAATGAAAAGCTCCGGCTGGCAATCTTAAAGCAGACCGGCTCCCTGATTGAGTCCCCCTCCTACTACGGCCATCTTACCGGGCGGGAAAATCTGGAAATCATCTGTACCCTGAAAAATATTCCGAAAAAGGAAATCGACGAAGCGCTTTCCATTGTGCGGATGGAAAAGCAGCAGGACAAGAAAGCCGGCCATTATTCCCTTGGAATGAAACAGCGCCTTGGCCTTGCGGGCGCGCTTCTCGGGCATCCGAAGCTTCTTCTTCTGGACGAGCCCACCAACGGACTTGACCCTGCCGGAATCCAGGAAATGCGGGAGCTGGTGCGCTCCCTGCCGCAGGCTTATCACATGACCGTCATGGTGTCCAGCCACCTTTTAAGCGAAATCGACCAGATGGCGGATTATGCCGGGATTATCAATAAGGGAAAGCTGATTTATCAGGACAGCCTTCTCCACCTTCATGAATACAGCCGCCGCCAGCTATGCCTTCGCACCAGCAACAATAACCGGGCGCTGGCCGTCTTAAATGAAAATCAGATTGACTGCCGGCTGGAAGAAGACTATCTGACATTCCCGGAGACCGCCGACGAGCGGACGGCGTATTTAATCTCCGAGCTGGTAAAGGAAGGCATTGGAATCTGGCGGGTGGAGGAGCGCCAGCATTCGCTGGAGGATATTTTCCTCAAACTTACGGGAAAGCAGGTGAGCCTATGATGAGATTATTTTTAACGGAATTGAAAAAGACCAGACGCCGCCATATCGGACTGGTTTATGCGGCGGCTCTCGGGCTCATGATAATATGGGCGCTCTGGGCCATGTCCAGAATGCAGGCGCGGAATGACGTCATCACGCAGCAGGGATATTACTATCTTCTTGCAAATTTTCCCCTTATGAATTCCTTTTTTCTTCCCGTTATCATAGCCTGCGCGGAAAGCCGGCTCTGCGATATGGAGTTGAAGGGGAACACCTTTAAGCTTCTGTGTACCATGCAGCCAAGGCACAGCATTTACCACATAAAACTGCTTTTAAGCTTTTTGTACCTGCTTTTCTTTACACTGGCTCAGACGGCCCTTATTTATATACTGTGTAGAATTTTCCATGTAGCGCAGCCTGCCCCTGCGGAAAATATCCTGTTTTTCCTTTTGTCCGGCCTTACTGTGGGTACGCTCCTGATTATCATACAGCAGTCCCTTTCCCTTCTGTCGGACAATCAGCTGTTTCCCCTGTTTGTGGGTGTGGCAGGGACCTTTTTCGGCATCTTCTCAGGCTTTTTTTCGCAGATACCCATCGCTTACCTGCTGCCATGGGGCTATTATATGGTTTTCTCTACCGTTGGCCTTTACTACGAGGAAGCCTCCCGGACCGTCACCTACTATCCGGTTCCTTTTACCGTCCCGTTTTATATCGGCTTTGTCGTGTTTGGAATCATCGCTTACCTGTTTGGTAAAGACAGATTTATGAAAAAGGAGGTCTGAAAAATGCTGACTGCCTGTATCAAAAGTGAAAATCTAAAAATAAGACGCTCGTTTATCTGGCTGGCCTTTCTGCTGATTCCCGTCATCCCCGCTGTTATGGGTACGCAGAACTACTTAAATAATCTGGGGCTCCTCAAAAGCGAATGGTACTCCCTGTGGACCCAGGTGACGCTTTTTTACACGGATTTTTTCTTTGCGCCCCTTATTGCCATCTACTGCAGCTACCTGTGGCGGCTTGAAAATCAAAACAAAAACCGGAACCTGCTTTTGACTGCGCCGGTAAAGGTAAGCAGTATTTTCTTCGGGAAGCTGATAATCATTGCCAGAATCACACTTCTGACACAGCTCTGGCTCTTTCTGCTGTACTTCCTCTCCGGCAGACTGACAGGCCTGCCCGGCTTTCCTCCGGCGCAGCTCCTTATTTATATGGCGCGGGGATGCCTTGGAGGACTTGTGGTGGCCGCCCTGCAGCTTTTTGTTTCCATGCAGCTTCGGAGCTTTGCCGCTCCCGTTGCCGTCGCCGTTGTCGGAAGCATCACCGGATTTCTGGCTTCCAACTCCCGCTTCGGGATTCTGTATCCCTATTCCCTTATGATGCTGGGGATGAACTCCAGCAAAAGCGAAGACATACTCGCCGGAAACGGAATTCTGTTTTTTGTAAGCTGCCTTGCCTGCCTTTTCCTTTTTTGCGGATGCGCCGTGCTGTTGCTGAAAAGGCAGGATGTGAAGGCTTAGGATTGCTTTTGCACTCCAAAGTTTACATCATGCACTCACAAAGGACTTCTCATTTTTCCTATCAGGAATTACAATAGAAAACAGATGGTAACACTGTCAGGCGGCGGATTAGAAGGGAGCGGCATCATATGACCACGGGAGAAAAGCTGGCGGCTTTGCGCAAAAGAAAAGGCATCACTCAGGAACGGCTTTCAGAAATCTTAAAGGTTTCCAGGCAGTCGGTTTCCAGATGGGAGATGGACGCGGCATTTCCCGAAACGGACAAGCTTATCAAATTAAGCAAGCTGCTGGAATGCAGCATCGATTTTTTGTTAAACGATGCGCTGGAAGAAGACCGGCTGACCGGGATTGCGCTGCGGGAACCGTCTGCGGAGGACTGCGCCCGGTTTATCAGAGAATGTGGATACTTTTTTCTGGCAACATGTGCGGACGGCAGCCCCGGCTTAAGGCCGATGGGAATGCTTTATGCGGACGAAAGGGCGCTGTATTTTGCCACCGATAAGCGCAAAAGCCTTTACGGACAGCTTATGGGGAATCCACAGGTGGCGCTGGCAAGCTACAATTTATATACCCGCAAATGGATTCGAATAAGCGGCTGCGCAAAGGAAGAAAGCTCTCTGGAAATCAGGGAGGCAATGCTGAACCTGTATCCTGTGATTCGGCAGGAATATACAAATCAGGATGAGATATTTTTTGTAATTTTTAAGCTGACGCCGGAAAACGTTACTATCAACTAAAGCAGCAAAGGAGCGGATTTTAACATGAAAAGAAAATCAGTCGGAACCAGTCACGGAATGATTGTACAGCCCACCTATATTATCGGCACTTATAATGAGGATGGCACGCCGGATTTTGCCCCAATCACATGGGTAAGTAAAACCTGCGAGAAGGATTTTGATTATCTGAACATCATCAGCATGTACGGCACAAAACAGACAAAGCAAAATGTGCAAAGAACCGGACAGCTCAGCATCAACCTCGCCACAAACGCAATGCTTGAATTGGTTGACTATTTTGGTCAAACCTCCGGGAAGAACGGAAAAAAAGATGCTGTTTCCTACACCTGGGATAAAGCCCTCTGCGTGGAAGCGCCAACCCTTGACGCAAGTCCCTGGGTCTGCGAATGCGAGGTGGAAAGGACAGTCACTACCGGAGAGTCGGACACCTTTTTCTGCCGGGTGAAAAACGTGCAGGTGGACGAGCAGATTGATGTCGAAAGTAACGGAATCGATTTGACTGCATTTGACCCCGTGATATATTCGGGAAACTATCATTCCATCGGGAAATATCTGGGCGCAATCGGGGATTTTTATAAGAGCGAAAAATGACAGGTACGCCGTTTTTCCGGTCTGGACAGAAGGGAGGTGATTTTACCTTGGAAAAGCTGACAAAAGAGGCAGAAATGATTATGACGGAACGTTTTGGAAAGGACAATATCATCGCGCTTGCCACAACAATTAACGGCATTCCTTATGCGCGCAATGTGAACGCTTTTTATGAAAACGGGTCGTTTTATGTGATTACCCATGGACTTTCCAATAAAATGAAGCAGATTGAGCAGAATCCTCTCGTCGCAATTGCCGGAGACTGGTTTACCGCTCACGGAACAGGCGTTAATCTGGGATATTTCGAAAAGCCGGAAAATGCGGAAATCGCCGGAAAGCTGCGAAAGGCTTTTGCGGAATGGATTGATAACGGGCATAACAATTTTGAGGACACAAATACCTGCATCCTCTGCATCCGGCTAACGGACGGGATTCTGTTTTCCCATGGGACAAGGTATGAGATTGATTTTAAGACAACTGTGTAATCGCCTTGTCACAATAACCGGCAAACTCGCCACAACAACCGGCAAACGGGGATGGGCATAGAGACCATTGCCCATCCCCATTAAAGGTCTTTTCTCAATTTTCTTTCCAGTATCTTTCTACCAGCTCCTCCGCCTGATTTGCATAGTCAGGGAATTTGCCGCGAAGTTTCATAACTGCATTTTCTTTCGTATCATGATATTCCTGATATATTTCTATAACGGCCTTTATGCTCTGCTCCGTCATTTCTTCGGTCACCTTGTTTGTCACTTCTTCGGTTACTTTGTTCGTCACTTCCTCCGTTACTTTTTTTGTCACTTCCTCGGTCACTTTGTTTGTCACTTCCTCCGTTACCTTGTTTGTCACTTCCTCCGTTATCTCTTTGGTTACTTCTTCTTTCACTTTCTCCGTAACCTCTCTCCTTACCTCCTCCTCCATATCCCTCTTTGCATCCTCAACTATACCGTCTATCCAGTCGCCTAATGTCATATATCCCGCCTCCACTTCCGGCAGATTCTTCACCTTCTTCACATATGTGTCTATCTCTCTGGTTGCTTCATCCACCGCATTTTTGCTATCACTATTTTGGATATATCTTAACATGTTTTTTATCCCCTGACTACCTCCTTTTTTCCCTTTTGTGTTAAAATACAGAAATGTCAGGCCGTCGTCATACCCAAGCTCGGGTATCTCCTCACACCTGTTCCGTACCGTGTACATCATGTAATCATACCCGAATATGTCGTAATTCGTAATAGTTATTACATAAAGATTCGGTATTTCCGAAAAATCCTTCAGCCCCCTTTTCACATACCTCCCGTCTATCTTTGCCTGATAGTATCTGTTATGCCTCGGCAGGTGCAGCCCGTCCCGCAGGTGGGGTTCTATGTCGTAAACGTTCGTCACCGTCTCCTTATTGCAATCGTATTCTGTTATCTCCACATCCATACGGATTCCCCGTAGCTCCGGCGACGCCGCCGGGATTATCTGCTGTGCCAGCACACGGACGGTTTTCAGCTCCTTTCCAAGCAGAACTGACAACAGCAGCCGGTAAAACGGCTCCCCTCACTCC
>OFFJ01000130.1_pt1 | contig 60996 bp, 44 predicted proteins | sample 1521261 | NCBI WGS metagenome assembly OFFJ01 (sample SAMEA3504122, study PRJEB24116) | mouse gut metagenome | biome: mouse gut; feature: mouse-associated habitat; material: faeces | place: Denmark | collected 2011 | reverse complement strand
GATCAGAGAATACATCCTCTGGTTGCTAGTTCTATGGTGTCTTCTCTCTAAACAAATATTTATCTACATATTATCTACTTCTTCAAGCCATTCCCTTAACTTGTCCTGAAGTAATTTTTTATCCGGCAAATACAACTTATATTCTGATGCATAAATATTGGCCTCAGGTGGTAAAGTTAATTTTACCATTGCCTCTTTATTTTCTTTGCAAAGCAATATTCCTATTGTTGGGTTTTCAAATTCAGTACGCACCTCTTGGTCATAATAATTGACATACATCTGCATCTGTCCCAAATCCTGATGTCTGAGCTTTCCGATTTTCAGGTCAACAAGCACAAAACAGCGAAGTAATCTGTTATATAAAACAAGGTCAACCCGAAAATGTTCTTCATCAAAGGTAAACCTTACCTGCCTGCCGACAAAGGTAAAACCTTTCCCCATTTCCATCAAAAACTCCTGTAAATGGTCTATAATTCTGCTTTCAAGGTCGCTTTCGCTATATTCCGGCTTTTCTTTCAGACCAAGGAATTCCAATATATAAGGGTCTTTTATCACATCTGAAGCTCTTTCAACAACTTGCCCTTTCCTGGATAATTCCATCACTTTGTCTTTTTCAGTACTCAAAGCAAGTCTTTCGTATAACGCACTGTTAAACTGCCTTTTCAGTTCCCGCAGATTCCAGTTATTTTTACCTGATTCCATTTCGTAAAAATGACGCTCGTCTATGTTCTCAATCCTCATCAGAAAAAGATAATGCGACCAGCTAAGTGTAAAATCAGCGTATGCTGACCTGATTTGCCCGTCAGAAATCCGAGACACTGTTTCAGATTTTGTTTTTTGGGAAATCCGAGACACTGTTTCGGATTTTGTGTCGCGATAAGTCAGATAAAACTTACGCATATTTTCGAGATTATCCACCGAAAATCCTTTTCCAAATTTTGCATTCAGTCTTTGTGAAAGCTGTTTAAGTACGCCTTTCCCATAGCCTGCACGCACCTCGCCATGCTGTTGATTTTCCACAATGGCACGACCGATTTCATAATACGTGCGCACCATTACGGAATCGACCTGTGTAACGACGCGCTTTCTTGATTCTTCAATCAGAATTTCTATTTTTTGCACTAAAATATCTGTATCTGCCTGATTAACAATTTCCCTCATCACAGTACCTTTCTTTCCGAAAAATGCAAATCCGTACTTCCGCATACGTTCTGACGGTTCAACGTAATTACCTGTTCATCAGCAAACCTTTTATATCGCCAGCTGTCATTGCCTGAAGTCATACGTGATTGACTCTGCGGCGGCTTTTATACTCTGTCTCTCGCTGAAACCACTTTGCAGTCCGCTCTCACAACTCTGGTTATAGTATATCCGCTTCGCTTTTCAAACGCAATATTGACTTTCCCACATCGCAACTCTCTATTGCTTTCCGGCGCAAAGACCTTTAAAATATAACTAAAACCGCACCCAGACAAGGAGGATACAAAGATGGAAAAAATATTCAGGTATGACGATGTTCCGGTACTCGATACCACTTCCGGACAACTGAAAGGCTATTTTTATGACGGGGCATATATTTTCAAGGGAATCCCCTACGCTCACGCAGACCGGTTCCAGATGCCCGCAGAATCAAAATGGGAGGGCGTAAAAGAGGCCACCTCCTACGGCTTCGTGTGCCCGCTCATGAGCCAGGAAACCCCGAACGGAGAACTGCTTGTCCCCCACCGCTACTGGCCCATGGACGAGCATTGCCAGAATCTGAATATCTGGACAGACACACTGGACGGAAATGCGAAAAAACCCGTGGTAATCTGGCTCCACGGAGGCGGCTATTTTGCCGGTTCCTCCATCGAGCAGGAAGCCTACGACGGCTCTAATATGTGCAAACAGGGCGGCGTCGTTGTGGTCTCCGTGAATCACAGATTAAACATCCTCGGATACCTTGATTTGTCGCCCTTCGGCGAAAAATACCGCAATTCAGGCAACGCCGGACACGCCGACATGGTAGCCGCCTTAAAATGGGTTCACGAAAATATTTCCCTCTTCGGAGGAAATCCCGACAACGTGACCGTCTTTGGACAGTCCGGCGGCGGTATGAAAGTTGCAGATTTAATGCAGATTTCAGAGGCCGACGGCCTGTTCCATAAAGGACTGATTATGAGCGGCGTGGGAAACGCCACCATGCTTCCCTCCTGTACGGGCGACGGACGGGAGCTTGTAAGCGCTCTTTTAAAAGAGCTGGGACTGACGGAAAATGAGGTGGAAAAGCTGGAAACCATACCCTACCCTGAGCTGGTAAGAGCCTATACAAAAGTAAGCCCCTCCATTGCCGCAAAAGGCGGATACATCGGCGGCGCGCCCCTGGTAAACGATTATTACAAGGGAAGTCCCTTAGAATACGGACTGCGCGATGAGGCCCGGGACATTCCCGTTATGATTGGCTCCGTATTCGGAGAATTCTCTTTTGCACCGGCTGCCTTTAACAAAAAAGAACTGACCGGGGAAGCTGCCTCGGACATCATCAAAAAAGTTTACGGGGAACATACAGAGGAAATGATACAGGCATTTGCAAAGGCCTATCCAGGCAAATATCCCACAGACCTCCTGTTTGTTGACCGGGCAATGCGCCAGCCCTCCAAGCAGCTTGCGGCTCTTCACGCCGGAAAAGGAAACGCCGGTACATACCTATACGATTTTACGCTGGAATTTCCGTTTATGCACGACAAAATCGCATGGCACTGTTCGGATATACCGTTCTTCTTCCACAATACCGACAGAGTGGAAATCTGTGGCATTCCCGGCGTAAGCGATAAACTGCAGGAACAGATATTCGGCGCATTTATGGCATTTGCCAAAACCGGAGACCCGAATCATGACGGCCTTCCCGCATGGCCTCCGGTAACCGCGGACAGGGAGCCTACCATGATTTTTGACAGGGAATGCGAGGTCAGGATGAATTTCGACGACGCGTTATATGAGCTGATTGACAGTATTTTACCGCCTTTTAATCTCATGACCGCTATGGAGACACAGGATATCCAGCATTGATTCTTATTTCCAGAATTGGAACGGGCGGGACTGGTTACAGCTTCCCAATCCCGCCTGACTTTCAGATATAATTTTTATCAAAATAAAAGGGAGCATATCATATGGAGCCGAAAAAAATATTAACCGTAATCCCCATGACACAGACACAGAAAGACAGACTTAAACAGTTTCTGCCAAATGCGGAATGCCTCTATACAACTATCTTTGAGGTGACGCGGGAACAGGTGCAGCAGGCGCAGATTATTCTGGGAAACGTACCGGCCGATATGATACAGGCATCGGAAAATCTTGACTGGCTCCACTTAAATTCGGCGGGCTACGAGCCTTATGTGCAAAAAGGCGTCCTTCGTCCGCATACCATACTGACAAACAGCAGCGGCGCTTACGATAAGGCCGTGGCCGAGCATATGTTTGCCATGCTCCTGTCCCTCCAGAAAAAGCTGCACCTGTACAGAGATAACCAGAAGCAGCATCTGTGGGAAGACGAAGAGAGCGTTACCTCCATCACAGACGCCACAATCCTGATTCTCGGCGCCGGTAATATCGGAAAATATTTTGCCGGACTGGCGCATTCCCTTGGCGCATATGTAATCGGTATAAAAAGGACTCCCGGAGAATGCCCGTCCTGCATGGACGAGCTTCACACAATGGAAAAACTTACAGAGCTTCTTCCAAAAGCGGACGCGGTAGTTTCTTTCCTGCCAAGCTCCGACGAGACAAGAGGACTCTTTAATAAAGAATTGTTTGAACTTATGAAGCTGGGAAGCTTTTTCTTAAACGCCGGCAGAGGCGACCTTGTATGCACTGATGATATGTGCGACGCCCTGGAATCCGGTCATTTATCAGGCGCCGCTCTGGACGTAACCGAGCCGGAGCCCCTCCCGGAAAATCACAGACTGTGGGATATTCCGGGTGTGTTTATCACGCCCCACGTTTCCGGCGGCTATCATCTTCCTGAGACTCTGCACAATGTGGTGAATATCTGTCTGGAAAATGTGCGTCGGTATGCAGAAGGGGAGACCCTTTGTAATGTGGTTAACCGCTTTCACAGATAATATTTTTAACATGATTTCTCTTTGTAAAAAATCATATTACGCATTACGGAATTATAATAAAAGATTTTTATTTCAGGAACGCAATCAAAGAATCCTTTTCGCTTCTTCATATCTGCCCACAGTCGTTCCCAGCCCTTCACAGGCTTTCTCCAGCGTCACCTGAAAAAACCGCATAGCGTTCTCAATATCTGTCACAAGACGTCTGGCCTCGCCGCATTTTATTCCTTCAATAAGACCTTCTTTTTTACCCTCTTTCCTGCCTTCTCTTCTCCCAGCTGCAATCCCTTCCTGCTTTCCCTCTTGCCGTCCTTTTCTCTCATACTGGTCAAATAATTCACACACGCTTATCTCGTCCTCCTCTCTGATTCCCTGTTTCCTTAGCCATTCCTCCACGCCGTCCGTATCCGTCTCCCCTGAAAGAACCTTTATCATCTTAATCAATGCCGCCTTGTGGGTAATCTTCCTGTGGGAACGGTAATTCTCGCCCTCTGTCAGATAATCGACCACAATGCGCATATCGCTCTGGAATAAACGTCTTGTCTCTTCCGGTAAGCGCCGCATTTCGTATACGTGAAGCTGCACCCCGTCTATGTACTTCCACATCTCTCCGGGGAGCCTACGCTTCTCAAACATCCGCCGGATGCTGCGGCTGCTTCTCCACCTTTTGTTTCCCCAGTAAAGTACCAACTCAATAACGGGAAACGTATCTTGAATCTTTCCCTCGTACTGCTCCCTGTAAATGCCTCCCGTATATCCGGCCTTCCGCAGCAGCATCTTACTGTCCACCCCGGTCTGGTTCGCTATCAGGTACATCACCCTGACCCGCCCGTCAATCAGTTCATATTTGGTTAAATCCTCATACTGGTTCCTGAGCTGTTCCCGCCCCTGATAGATTGTCTCCGTCGGTCCCGGCCATAAACACTCTGCGTCCGTCAATGCCTGCCCCTGATACAGCAGCGCATTAATCGTATCCGCCGCAATATCAGGAAATGCCAGAAACTCTTTCTCAACTGTATCCATTTTTTCTTCGGCTGCGTTCACCCTTCCTTTATCCTCCCATCCGCAGAAGATAGTAAAAGGCGCCGAAGCTCTGTCTGTTAAAGCGGTTGCTGCCTGTTTAAAATCTTCTGCCATTTTCAGTTTGCCCGCCGGTTACTCCGGCGGAGTTTTCTCTGGAAAATAAGCATACGATTATCGGAAGATATCCGATAATAACAGATTTTAATCAGACAGGAAATTGGTTTTCCATACACAACAAACGCCAGCTTATTGTAACAACGCTGTCCCAGTTTATTGTAATAAGAATTGATTTACAGATTACATCTCTATATGCTTAATTTGATAATGACAGCATAGCACAGGGCGGAGAATTTTTCAATGGTATTTCGTCATTTTTATAAAATTGTAACAACTCGGCCATGCCACTCACAGGTCACCGGATTGTACGTACTGACTGACAATATTATGAATTGGCTGGTGGTTTATTTCTTGTCGGACATCCGCCCTGCACTCGCATAAGGAAAAATCCCGTGATTGCCAAAACAACCACAGGATTTTACCACCGTCATTTTTTGAGTGCATCGGGATACTGCCTTTGTACTTACTGCACCATCAGATTCGTATACCCCATCAAACTCTCGTCCACCGCCCTTGCGGCCTCCCGCCCTTCGCGGATTGCCCAGACCACCAGAGACTGTCCTCTGTGCATGTCTCCTGCGGTAAACACATTTTTCACCGAGGTCTCGTACCCTCCGGGAGCGGTGTCCACGTTGGTTCTCTGGTTTACCGCCACCTTGAAAGCATCGGTCACATACTTCTGGCTTCCAAGAAAACCTGCCGCAATCAGCACAATCTCCGCCGGGAGGCTCTGCTCGCTTCCCTCCACTTCTTTCATTGCCATCCGTCCGCTCGCCTCGTCCTTTTCCCAGCGCAGCTTCACGATTTTCACAGCTTTCAGGTTCCCGTTTTTGTCTTTCACAAACTCCTTTATCGTGGATTCGTAAATTCTGGGGTCATGGCCGAACAGGGCAATGGCCTCCTCCTGTCCGTAATCTGTCTTGCAGACCTTCGGCCACTGTGGCCAGGGGTTGTTTTCTGCCCGCTTATCCGGGGCTTTGGGCATCATCTCAATCTGGGTCACGGATTTACAGCCGTGGCGGATGCTGGTGCCCACGCAGTCGTTTCCGGTGTCGCCGCCGCCGATGATGACCACGTTTTTATCCCTGACATTCACGAATTTCCCGTCCTTAAAATCCGAATCCAGCAGGCTTTTGGTGTTTGCCTTAAGGAAATCCACCGCAAAATAAATTCCCTTTGCGTCTCGCCCCGGCACGTTTATATCTCTGGGATTGGAGGCTCCGCAGGCTAAAATCACCCTGTCAAAGTCTTTTAAGAGCTTATCCGCCTTCATCTCCTTCCCCACGTCCGCGCCGGTTACAAAGGTAACGCCCTCTGCTTCCATCACCTTGATTTTCCGCTCCACAATCTGCTTTTCCAGCTTCATATTGGGAATGCCGTACATGAGAAGCCCGCCGATTCTATCGGAACGCTCGAATACGGTAACGCTGTGTCCCCGCTTGTTTAACTGGTCCGCCGCCGCAAGACCGGAGGGACCGCTTCCCACTACCGCCACGGTTTTTCCGGTTCTCACCTTCGGGGGCTTCGGCAGGGCATAACCTTTTTCATAGGCATTTTCAATGATGGCGTACTCATTTTCCTTCGTGGCAACCGGCTCTCCGTTTAAACCGCAGGTGCAGGCGGCTTCGCAGAGCGCGGGGCATACTCTGGATGTAAACTCCGGGAAGCTGTTGGTTTTCACAAGCCTGTGGTAAGCCTGCTCCCAGTTTCCCGTATAAACAAGGTCGTTCCACTCCGGCACCAGATTGTGCAGAGGACATCCGCTGGTCATGCCTCCTATGGTCATTCCCGACTGGCAGAAAGGCACGCCGCACTCCATGCACCGGGCTCCCTGCAGCTGCTGCCGCTCCATGGGGAGATGCTCGTGAAACTCCCTGAAATTTTTAATTCTCTCTTTCGGGGGGGTATCCTTCGACACTTCCCTTTTATAATCCATAAATCCTGTTGGTTTTCCCATAATTTCCTCCATTTATAGTTCCGCAACTGCTGTTTCCAATTCCGCCGTCCTTTACGCCTGCGCCTTAATCGCATAAAACGCCTCAATCTGAGCCTGCTGCGCGCTGAGTCCCTTTTCCTCCATCTGCACGATACTGGTAAGCATCTTTTCATAATCATGAGGAATAATCTTCTTAAACTTCGGCAGATATTCCTTAAAGTTATCCAGAATCACTTTTCCCTTTTCGGAATTGGTAAGAGCCACATGCTCCTTAATCATTTCCTTTAACTCCATTACGTCGTACTTGGAAGTCACTTCATAGGAGGAAACCATCTCTTTATTCAGCCGGATATAAAGGTCTCTGTCCTCGTCCAGCACATAGGCAATGCCGCCGCTCATTCCCGCCGCAAAATTCTTGCCGGTTCTGCCAAGCACCACCACGCGTCCGCCGGTCATGTATTCGCAGCCGTGGTCGCCTACGCCCTCGACAACCGCAACGGCGCCGGAATTTCTCACGCAGAAGCGTTCCCCTGCAACGCCGTTTATGAAAGCCTTGCCGCTGGTGGCTCCATAGAGCGCAACGTTTCCTATAATAATGTTCTCCCCGGCCTTAAAGCGACTTCCTTTCGGGGGATAAATCACCAGCTTGCCGCCGGAAAGTCCTTTTCCGAAATAATCGTTGCTGTCGCCCACAAGTTCCAGGGTAAGCCCCGCGGGGATAAACGCGCCGAAACTCTGTCCTCCCGCGCCGGTGCAGAGCACCCGGTAGGTGTCCTCCGCCACATTATCCCCAAGGCGTCTGGTAATTTCCGAGCCCAGAATTGTTCCAAAGGCTCTGTCCGTGTTTTTCACGGCGACCTCAATACTGCGACGGCTTTTTTCGCTGATGGCTTTATTTAACTGCTTTAGCAGCACCCGCTCGTCCGCCGTGTTTTCCAGTTTGAAATCGTATACCTGTCTGGCGTCAAAGGTTACCTTTTCCTTCCCGCCTGCATAGGGATTTTGGAGAATCAGGCTTAAGTCGATTTGCTTCTGCCTCTCGCTCAGATTATCCTTTATTTTGAGGAGCTCCGTGCGTCCCACCAGCTCGTCTACCGTGCGCACGCCCAGCCTTGCCATGTACTCCCGAAGCTCCTGGGCAATAAAGCGCATGAAATTCATCACGTATTCCGGTTTGCCCTTGAAGTTTTTGCGCAGCTCCGGGTTCTGGGTGGCCACGCCCACAGGGCAGGTGTCCAGATTGCAGACACGCATCATCACGCAGCCCATGGTCACCAGAGGCGCCGTGGCAAAGCCGAATTCCTCCGCCCCCAGGATAGCCGCGATGGCAACGTCCCGGCCGCTCATCAGCTTTCCGTCGGTCTCAATCCGCACCTTATTTCGAAGTCCGTTCATAATCAGCGTCTGATGGGTCTCCGAAAGCCCCAGCTCCCATGGAAGCCCGGCGTTGTGAATAGAGCTTCGGGGCGCCGCGCCCGTGCCGCCGTCATAGCCCGATACCAGAATCACCTGAGCCCCTGCCTTCGCCACACCGGCTGCCACCGTGCCCACGCCAGCCTCGGAAACCAGCTTCACGCTGATTCTGGCGTTCTTGTTGGCGTTTTTCAAATCGTAAATCAGCTCCGCCAAATCCTCAATAGAATAAATATCGTGATGGGGCGGCGGGGAAATCAGGCCCACGCCGGGCGTGGAATGTCTGGTTTTGGCAATCCAGGGATAAACCTTGCCGCCGGGCAGATGCCCTCCTTCTCCGGGCTTTGCGCCCTGAGCCATCTTAATCTGAATTTCGTCCGCACTCACCAGATATCTGCTGGTGACGCCGAACCGTCCCGAAGCCACCTGCTTGATAGCCGAGCACCGGTTTTCTCCGTCAGGGCCGGGAGTGAGCCGCTCCAAATCCTCGCCGCCCTCGCCGGAATTGGACTTTCCATGGAGACGGTTCATGGCAATCGCCATGGTCTCGTGGGCTTCCTTTGAGATGGAGCCGTAGGACATTGCCCCGGTCTTAAATCTCGTAACGATGGTATCAACGCTCTCCACCTCGTCGATTGGCACGCCCTTTTTCGGGTAGTTAAAATCCATCAGCCCCCGGAGATTTTTTACCGAATCCTCGTCGCAAACCAGCGCGGTGTACTCCTTGAACATCTCGTAGTCCCCCCGCTTCGTGGACTCCTGAAGCAGATGAATGGTCGCCGGATTGTAAAGATGCTCGTCGGCGCCGCTGCGCATCTTGTGGTGCCCCAGACTGTCCAGAGTCAAATCATTGGCAAGCCCTAAGGGGTCGAACGCCTGTGAATGCAGGGCGTCCACCTGCTTTTCAATATCCCTGATGGTAATGCCGCCCACCCGGCAGACGGTGTGAGGGAAATATTTGTCTATCACTTTACTGTCGATTCCGATAGCCTCAAAAATCTGGGAGCCCTCGTAGGACTGGATGGTGCTGATTCCCATTTTGGAGGCAATCTTCACAATCCCGTGCAGGACGGCGTTATTGTAGTCCTCCACCGCGGCGTAATAGTCCTTATCCAGCATATGCCTGTCAATCAGCTCCCTGATGGATTCCTGCGCCAGATAGGGATTGACGGCGCATGCGCCGTAGCCTAAAAGGGTGGCAAAATGATGCACCTCCCTTGGCTCCCCTGATTCCAGAATCAGCGCCACGCTGGTTTTTTTCTTCGTCACCACCAGATGCCGGTTGAGGGCGGATACTGCCAGGAGGGAGGGCAGCGCCACGTGGTTTTCGTCCACGCCCCTGTCCGAGAGAATCATAATATTCACCCCGTCCCGGTAGGCTCTGTCCACCTCCACAAAAAGCCGGTCGATGGCGCGCTCTAAGCTGGTGTTTTTATAATAGGTAATGGGAATGACCTCTACCTTGAAGCCCTCCTTTTTCATGCTCTTAATCTTCATCAAATCCGTGTTAGTGAGAATCGGATTGTTTACCCGAAGCACGTTGCAGTTTTTCGGAATCTCCTCCAGAATATTTCCGTCCGTTCCCACATAAACCGTAGTGGATGTGACAACCTCCTCCCGGATAGCGTCGATGGGCGGATTTGTGACCTGGGCAAAAAGCTGTTTAAAATAATGAAAAAGCGGATGGCAGGTGGCAGAAAGCACCGGCAGCGGCGTATCCACCCCCATTGCCGCAATGGCCTCGCCGCCGTTTTTCGCCATGGGGAGAATGCTGTTTTTTACCTCCTCATAGGAATACCCGAAAGCCTTCTGCATCCGTTCCAGTTCCCCGGACGTAAACTCCGGCACCCGCTCGTTAGGGATTTTCAGGTCATGGAGATGCACCAGATTCCTGTCAAGCCATTCCCCGTAGGGCTGCCTTGAGGCGTAGGTTTCCTTCAGCTCGTCGTCGTCAATCACTTTTCCCCTTACCGTGTCCACCAAAAGCATTTTTCCGGGACGGAGCCTTTCCTTTACCAGAATTTTCGAGGGCGCAATATCAAGTACTCCCACCTCGGAGGAAAGAATCAACTGGCCGTCGTCGGTAATCATGTAACGGGAAGGGCGAAGTCCGTTCCTGTCCAGCACCGCCCCCATAACATCTCCGTCGCAGAATAAAATAGAAGCCGGCCCGTCCCAGGGCTCCATCATGGTGGCATAATATTGATAAAAATCCTTCTTATGCTGGCTCATGGTGGTATTGTTTGCCCAAGGCTCGGGAATGGTAATCATCACCGCAAGGGGCAAATCCATACCGCTCATTACCAGAAATTCCAGCGTGTTATCCAACATGGCAGAATCGGAGCCCGCCGTATTTACCACAGGAAGCACCTTGTGGAGCAGCCCCCGCAAATGCCCGGATTCCATGTTTTCCTCCCGGGCCAGCATTTTGTCCGCATTGCCCCTGATAGTGTTAATTTCCCCGTTATGCACGATAAATCGGTTGGGATGGGCCCGCTCCCAGCTTGGATTGGTGTTGGTGGAAAAACGGGAGTGCACCATGGCAATAGCCGATTCGTAATCCTTATCCTGCAAATCCGCAAAAAAGGTGCGCAGCTGCCCCACCAGAAACATCCCCTTATATACGATGGTTCTGCTGGAAAGAGACACCACATAGGTATCGTCCAGGGACTGCTCAAAGACCCGCCTTGCCACATAAAGAAGCCTGTCAAAGGCCACACCCTTTTCCACACCCATGGGCTTTTTGATAAAAGCCTGCATGATGCAGGGCATACACTCCACCGCCTTGTGCCCAAGAACGGAGGGATTGGCAGGCACATCACGCCACCCGAGAAAAGTGAGGCCTTCCTTTTCCACAATAATTTCAAACATCTTTTTCGCCTGATTCCTGCGCAGCTCGTCCTGCGGGAAAAAGAACATGCCAACGCCGTACTCCCGCTCTTTCCCGATAGAAATTCCAAGAGGCTTCGTCACCTTCTCGAAAAATCTGTGGGGAATCTGCGTCAAAATACCCACGCCGTCGCCGGTTTTCCCTTCCGCGTCCTTACCGGCGCGGTGCTCCAGGTTCTCCACAATCTTAAGGGCATTCTCCACCGTCTCCCGGGTTTTTGCGCCTCTGATATTTACACACGCGCCAATCCCGCAATTATCATGTTCAAATTCCGCCCGATACAAAGGTGCGTCGGGACGTGTTTTTTTCACATCAAACATAGCTTCTCCTTTCGCTTTATGCGCCGCACTCGGCTTACGCCTCGCTGTCGCGGCAGTCACCGGATGTGTGCGCATACATTCTTGCGAATGATACGCCCGCGCACGGCTCGTTGCTCGCGCAAAAAGGTCGCAAAGGGCTTGTAACTCGCGCCTTTGCGACCTGTAAGTAAGAATATACACCTGTTTTCTCTTTTTGTAAATATAAACTTTTTGGGGATTTGTCAGATTATTTGACTTTTCATTGTTTTTATATATTTTGTCAGACTTTTTTCTTTTCTGAACTGCTATTTTAAGCTAATCAATCTTTTTCACCCGATATTCTCCGCAGTTTTTAACCGCATCGCTAATCAAATCGTCGGAGATATCTTTTTCCAGAAAAACTTCTATGTATTCCTCCGAAAGCTCCTCCCTGAACGCCACATCCGTGACCTCGTTTATCCCGCTTAAGGCTTCCTTTATCCTCTCCCGGCATCTGTCGCAGTTGATTCCCTCCACATACACCGCCTTGTAATCCATGCGCTCAATCTTGAAAATCACAGGCCGCGTTCCGTCGGAACAGCAGGTTATCATGATTCTCTCATCGTTCATCCAGCCCCGCATAATCGCTCCGCCCTGCAGTCCTGTATAAATATATCTGCTAATGGCGTCCCACGCCTCGGAACAGTGGGGAAAACGCGTTCCCCCGGCTGTTCCGTCCGCAGGTTTGGCGCTTTGCCTGAGGGTATTAAGTCCCATATGCCAGAAATCGTCGGCATTGCCGTATCTCTCAAAAATAAATTCATCCCCAATCTGATAACAGGGACATTCCCCGGAAATCGGGTCTGCGCAGTATTGCACCTGTAATTCGGGGTAAAGCTTTTTGTCCAGTACCGTTACTTTTACTTTATGCTGCATAGTTTTTCCTCCTCTACCTTCTTTTTTTCCTGTTCAGATTAAATTCCTCCTCTGCCAATTCTATACGCTGCTGTATCTGTTTCTCCGTAGGCAGCTGCTTCCTAATTTCTTCTAATTTAATATTATCATAAGATGCCACGCCAATCGGTGTCTGGATTCCCTGAAATGCCCATTGCACTTCCGTCTGTTCCTTATCTTTACAGATTAATAATCCTATTGTAGGATTTTCATCCGGAGTCCGAATAAGTTCGTTCACTGCATTGACATAGAAATTTAATTTTCCGGCAAACTCCGGTTCGAAAGAAACAGCTTTCAGTTCAACTACCACATAACACTTGAGCCGAATGTGATAAAATAGCATGTCGATTTTACGTGTTTTTCCTGCTACTACAATTTCCTTTTGTCTTCCGATAAATGCAAATCCTGTTCCCAGTTCTAATAAAAATCTTGTAATATTCTGTTCCAGCGCATCTTCTAAATCCGCTTCATCATAATCCGGAGACAATGTAATAAATCCTAAATCATAAGTATCTTTTGTAATCTCCTGTGCAAGTTTTCCCTGCGCAGAAGACAATTTCTCACTAAAGTTAGTAATGGCCGTACCTGCTCTGCCATATAAACCAGACCTGATATAATTCTGAAGTGTGCTTCTGCTCCACCCTTCTGCTATTGTATGGTTCATATAGAATAATGCTTCCTCTATAGATTTGCATTTTGTAATAATGTCAATATGATGTCCCCATGGAACATATGCAAAAAATAGCGGAAACGAAAATTCTCCAATATCCTGTTGGAGTTTTTCAGCATTTATATTTTTTCCGTACTGCTCTATTCTTGATTGAATTGTTGAAGTCTGTGTTTCCATTTCTCCAACAAGCCGTTGGAGTTTTCCATCATCTTTCCCATTATAAAACGTATACCATTTTTTCATATACCAGATATTGGTTGTACTAAAACCTTTTGTATCTGGAAACTCATTTTTCAAATCAAGGCTCAGTTGCTCAACAATACCGCTGCCTCACTTTTCTTCCACTTTACGCATAACAAGTTCTCGTCCAAGCTGCCAATTAAACAGGAGCTGCTCGGAGTTCACTTTTACAGCAGCCTTTATCTGTGTAGTTCTGAAGCGTTCCTTAATATTATGAATCCACTGCACATAGTCGGAATCTAAATGTACGTCATGCGACCTCACGACAATTGGCTTTTCATTTCTTTTATCAGCCATTACTTTCTTCGCCTTTCTTCGATACTGTCCATTTTCTCCTGTCCTGCTATTTTCCTGAATCATAACCGCATCATAACCATTCCGGTCATGATTCCTATCCCTTTTCTTCATTCTTCTTTAAATTAAAAAGGAACCCCGCCGCACCCGCCAGACACACCGCAGAAACGCCTATACCCACCGGACGACTCATATCTTTCAAACCGCCGTAATAAGTCATCACATACATACTCACATTGGCTACCCCATGAAACAGTACCGGCACGGCAAAACTGCCGCATATTTCATAGCACCAGGCAATCATAATCCCCAGAATCGTCCCGTAAACCGCCTGCACCGGATTTCCGTGATAACAGCCAAAGAGCAGCGCGGAAACGCAAAGCGCAAGGGGATAGTTAAAACACCGCTTCATCCTGTTATAAATCATTCCTCTGAAAACCGCTTCCTCGGCAAGAGGCGACACTACTCCATATAAAAACAAGCCCGGAATAAAGTTCACACTGTACTGAGCCTGCGACGTTTCCTCATAGGATTTGGAAATACCGGTCATCCCCAGAAGACTCATCAGAAGATTCAACCCCATTGCCGAAAGAAAAGCAATCGCCGCCACCACGCAATATCGGGTCAGGCGGGCCGTCGCCCCGCCGCCGTCAGCTACGCCTTTACAGGTTGGCGTATCTGTTTTTTTCACTTCCTGTCTGCGGATATTGTCAGGGATATCTGAACTTCCCCTTTCTCCGCCTGCAATTTCCCTTTTCACCGCCTGCCGGATAGCCGCCACGCCACAGACAATCGCCAACCCGTTTATCACGCCGCGGAACGTCCCGGAATTTTCCGTAAAAAATAACGCCAGCGCTTCCTTTCCCGAAAAGATACCGCCGGCTCCCGCCCAAAGCAGAATTTCCGCCACGTCATGAACAACAAAATAAACAAGAAGGGGCCAGAGCAGATATACCGTCTTCTGAAAGGAGCCCCAGCCGGATAACTCCTCCCTGCTCCACCGCATGTTCATTCTTTCCCAAAAATTTTTCATATGCTACCACTCCGCCACTTTCCCGACACCATTTCTTCCCTGCTTATGCGCTGCGCTTTCTGCCCACATTCCATGTTTTTCTCCGGTTCGCCCCATTTGTCCTTTACATTCCGTGCTTCTGCCCGCGCGCCGCGCTTTTCTCTGAATCTCCGCGTCACGTTTCCTTCTTATGTCCCGCAAAGAAACTCCGCAAGCTCCGCCACCGTCTCTGCAATGTACTCGGCTCCGGCCTCCTCAAGCTCTCCTTCTCTGGCAAATCCAAAACCCACGCCCACGCCGGTAAGACCGTAAGCCTTTGCGCCCTGAATGTCAAATTTCCTGTCTCCTGTCATGGCGCACCTGCCGTGCCGCTCTGTGACCGGCATAGTCAATATTCCCAGCTGCCCGAGGGCTTCCTCCACAACTTCCTCTTTTGTGCCTCTCGTTCCGTCCAGTTCACTCCCCACTACAACGTCGAAATATTTTTCGATGTCAAAATGAGCCAGAATCTGCTTTACGAAGCCTATAGGCTTGCTGGACGCCACCGCCAGACGCATTCCTCTCCTGTAAAGGCTCTCCAGCATCTGAGGGATTCCCGGATAAATCTGATTTTCAGAGATTCCCACGGGTGCAAATCTTTCCCGATAAACAGCAATAGCCCTTTCGGCCTCCTCCCCTGTAAAACCGTAAAACTCCATAAAGCTGTCTTTCAAGGGCGGGCCGATAAAGGGCTCTAACTTTTTTAAATCAGGTTCTTCTATGCCAAAGGCCCGCAAGGCGTGCTGCACCGATTTGGTGATTCCCTCTCTAGGGTCCGTCAGCGTGCCGTCCAGGTCAAATAAGCAATAATCAAACATAAAAAGACTCCTGTTTATTTTAAATTCAGTTTTGCAAAAATATCTCCAAGGCTTGTCCCAAAGCTCTCTTTTGAGCTGTACTTAGCGGTATCGACACGCTCCGTCTCCTCCACTTCCTTTTCTTCCGTGGCGGCCTTAATGCTCAGGGAGATTTTTCCGTTGTCCGTGTTTAAAATCTTAACCTTCACCTTATCGCCCACGTTCAGCACCTCGGAGGGCTTTTTGATTCTCCGCTGGCTTATCTGGGAAATGTGTACCAGACCGCTTAAGCCGTCCTTTAAATCCACAAAAGCGCCGTAAGGCTGCAGGCTTTCCACCGTGCCCTCCATCACCGTGCCGGGAACCAGCATGGCAATTTTATGGTCGTGGGCTTCCTTTTCCTGCTCCCGCAGTATTTCCTTAGCGGAAAGCACCAGTTTTTTCTTCTCCTTATCTACGGTAATGACTCTTACAGTCAACTCTTTTCCCTGATAGGTATTTAAGTCCTCCACATAAGAAAGCGCCAGATGGGAGGCCGGTATGAATCCCCTGATTCCCTCCACGTAAGCAATCACTCCGGCATTTACCACTCCACTAACCTTTACGGTCAACGCCGTTTTTTCCTCAAGATATTTGTTCAGGACGTCCCATGCAAGCTCCGCGTTCGCTTCCTTCTTAGACAAAAGAATATTTCCCTGCCCGTCGTCCATTTTTACCACAGACGCCTCAATCACATCCCCGATTTTCACATCGTCCAGAACGGAAAAGCCCGGGTCGTCGCTCATATCCGCCGCTTTGATAATCCCCTGTGTGTAATACTTCAAGTCCAGAGATACCTCTTCTTCATTGACGTCAATCACCGTTCCCTGAATCACATCCCCCTCATTAATTTTGCGAAAAGACGCTTCAAGTTCCTTCTCGTAATCCTTCATTGTTTCTTCCATAATTCGTTTGTCCTTTCCTTTTGCTTATTTCCCCATATATTTTCACAGGACAAGCCCGCTCTTCTTAAGCGGAAGAGCAGGCATTGTCCTGGTGAGAGGTCGAATATTCTAAAAATCAACTTATATTTCTTTCAGAACAACAACATTTTAACACTTAACAGCCGGAATTACAATAGCCAACATTATTTCAGCTTCCAGATATCCCTGTTATACTCTGCAATCGTCCTGTCTGATGAGAAGAAACCCGCCTTTGCAATGTTCACAAGCATCATCTTTTTCCACTTTTCACGGTCCTCGTAATCCGCAATCGCCTTGTCTTTCATTACAATATAGTCTTCCAAATCAAGCAGCGTCATAAACCAGTCCTTATTAATCAGCTCCTTGTACAGACGCTCCAGATTCTCCTTATGCCCCGCCTTAAGCGCCTTATCGCTTATAATAAAGTCCACGGCTTCTTTGATGACCGGACTCTTTTCATAATATTTCTTCGACACATAGCCCGGCTTGCCCTGCTTTTTCTCCTCATAATATTCGATTACCGTATCGGATTTCTCGCCGAAAATATAAATATTATCATCGCCCACAAGCTCGTGGATTTCCACGTTGGCTCCGTCCGATGTTCCAAGGGTCACGGCTCCGTTTAACATAAACTTCATATTGCCTGTGCCGGAAGCCTCCTTGGAGGCAAGGGAAATCTGCTCGGAAATATCGCAGGCCGGAATCAGCTTCTCCGCATAGCTGACATTGTAATTCTCCACCATAACCACTTTCATGTAAGGGCTTACCTCGGGGTCGTTGTTGACAATCTCCTCCAGAACCAGAAGCAGGTGGATAATATCCTGTGCAATCACGTAGGCCGGAGCAGCCTTTGCGCCGAAAATGAAGGTCATGGGCCTTACCGGCTTTTTGCCGCTCTTGATTTCCAGATACTTGTGGATAATGTAAAGCGCGTTCATCTGCTGGCGCTTATACTCGTGAAGCCGCTTAATCTGGATATCAAACACGGAATCGGGGTCCAAATCAATGCCTTCCCTTTCCTTCACATATGCGGCAAGCTCCTTCTTGCGGTTCATCTTAATCTCCGCCAGACGGTCAAGCACTCTCTCGTCGTCCGCAAATTCCAGAAGCTTTTCAAGCTTATCGGCATCCTTCTTAAAGCCGTCACCAATGGTCTCGGATAGGAAGCCTGCCAGCTCCCGGTTACAGCTAAGGAGCCATCTTCTGAAGGTAATGCCGTTGGTCTTGTTGTTAAACTTCTCGGGATACAGCTCATAAAAAGCATGCAGCTCGGTGTTCTTTAAAATTTCCGTATGAATCGCCGCTACGCCGTTGACGGAAAATCCGTAGTGGATATCGATATGGGCCATGTGAACCCGGTTGTCTTTGTCGATAATCTGCACCGCCGGGTCGTCGTATTTTGCCGCCACCCGTTTATCCAGCTCCTTAATATAGGGAACAAGCTGGGGAACCACCTTTTCCAGATATTTAAGCGGCCATTTTTCGAGAGCCTCCGCCAGAATCGTGTGGTTCGTGTAAGCGCAGGTCTTGCTTACCACCTCGATTGCCTCGTCCATGGAAAATGCCTTTTCCTCCACCAGGATACGGATTAACTCCGGGATTACCATGGTGGGATGGGTATCGTTAATCTGAATTACAGCGTAATCGTACATTTTGCGCAAATCATATTTCTTTTCTTTCAGTTCCTTTAAGATGAGCTGCGCCGCATTGCTCACCATAAAATACTGCTGGTAAATCCGAAGCAGATGGCCGGCTTCATCGGAATCGTCGGGATAAAGGAATAAGGTAAGATTCTTTTCAATATCCTCCTTGTCAAAATCAATCCCCGATTTCACGATATCTTCGTCCACCGACTCGATGTCAAAGAGCCGTAGCTTGTTAACACCGCTGTCATACCCGGCGACATCAATGTCATAAAGCCGTGACACCACTTTCTTTTTACCGAAATGTACATCGAAAGAAACGTCAGTCTTTGTGAGCCAGGAATCATTTTCAATCCAGTCATTCTTTTCCGCACACTGGAGCCTGTCTTTAAACACCTGCCTGAAAAGGCCGAAATGGTAATTTAAGCCGATTCCTTCCCCGGGAAGCCCAAGGGTTGCAATGGAATCCAGAAAACATGCCGCAAGCCTTCCAAGACCGCCGTTGCCAAGAGACGGCTCCGGCTCGCACTCCTCAATCTCCGCAAGGCTCTTTCCGTTACTTTTCATAATCTGGTCAACCCTGTCATAAACGCCCAGATTAATTAAATTGTTGGATAACAGCTTTCCGATTAAGAATTCCGCAGAAATATAGTAAATCTTCTTTTCTCCGTCATTGTGATTGGAAACCGTCATCAGTCTTTTCGTGTATGTCAGCAGTACATAATAGGCTTCCTGATTGGAAAGCTCTTGTAATGACCTGCCGAACATTTCCTTTGCAACTTCTTCCATCTGCTGTTCCATATTTAAAACCAGAACATGCTTTTTTAAATTCGTTCCTTCTGCCATAATCTCTCCTCACAATAATTTCAATTTTTCGCGACTTTCATATTAAATTATTCCAAAATTTACATGTTGCATACTGAGTGTAACATAAGAAAACGTTTTCCGCAAGTGGATATTAAAAAATTCTATTGTAAAACAGAATTTTCAACAAATAATATCCAGATATTTCATCCTGTCCAGATAATGCGGAATATCGATTCTTTCCCCTGTTTTCCCGTCCATTAAAAGCTGCAGCTCCTCCATGGCCGCTGCGGAAATCCCCGCAAAATCCTGATGCACCGTGTTCATCTGCTTCCCCACATAGCCCATCAGAATAATCCCGTCAAAGCCGCAGACAGGTCTGAAAATGTCCATCTCGGTCAACGCCTTCATTGCGCCGATTGCCATCAAATCGGACGCGCACACGATAACATCATACTTTTCGCCGTATTTCATGGTGATGTTCCTGGCCTGGAGTTCCGAAAACTCTCCGTTTTTAACTGTCATCACCAGCTTTAATTCGTCAACCAGCTCTTTCATTCCCACAAGCCTGTCTTCCGTGGCAAATCCGTCCTTTTTTCCTGTGATATAAAGAATCCGCCTGCCGTTATTATCCTCAATGGTTTTCCTTGCCACGTCATACTGGGCCTTAAGCTGATTGATTCCCACAGAGGAAGTATTTTCATTGACAAAGGGCGCGTCAATTACCACACACTTGAAGTTCTGCCTTTCCACCAGCTCGCGGAGCACATGATTTTCCCTGCCCATACCATAAATAATCAGGCCGCAGATGCTCTGTGACTGAAGATATCTGGTAAGCTCCTCCACGGTTTTATTTTTGAACATGGAAAAAAAGAGCGTAATCACGTCCAGATTCAGCTCCATCGCCTTATGGATTGCCCCCTGGATATACTGCATGTTAATCTCGTCGATTGCCTGGGTCTTCTGGTTCAAATGCATAAGAAGCGCCACCCGCCCCGACTGTTTGGAAGAAAGGGCGGCGGCTACAGAGTTGGGGACAAAATTCAGTTCCTCTACTGCTCTGTTTACCTTGACTTTTGTCTCCTCACTGACATTAGGATAACCGTTTAAAACCTTTGACACCGTGGAGATTGCCACCCCGGCCGCCCTTGCCACATCCTTAATTGATACCATTTAATTCCTCCATGCCGCCAATGACCCGCAAGCCGGAGCCAAGGCGCAAATTTGGTGTGTGAAAATCTACTCTTCACACTCTGTCATCCTGATTTCACCTCCCGCTGCTATTACCATATCTGTCCGCTCTCCCTGAATGTATACCGGTAATACCAACATCTCTTCTCCGACAGCTCCGCTGATGCTGACGGAATATTCCGGCTGGCAAAGCCTGATAAATGCTCCCCCCTGACTTAAATTCCGGGCGTAAAAGCTGTTGAGACAGTTTAAAAGCTCACCCGCCGCATTCATGGACTCCTCGTTTACCTCTGTGTATTTTTTCTTTTCAAATGCGGACACCGCCGCAAGAAGCGAATTTCCTTTTCCGAAAATCCCGCTGGAAAATCCCGGCTCGCCTTCCACCATCTGAACCGCGCCGTTATCCACCGCGCATCTGTCCGTAACAAAAGCTTTTTCCAGATAAATTTCCGTATCGATACAGCGGGAAAGCATACGGAGCGCCGACCCGGCAATATTCAGATATTTCTCACAGCCAATCGGCATAAAAAGCGGAAGAATCCTGTCAATATCATCGCTTTTCAAATCCTCTATATCCATCAGCGTCAGGTTATAATCCGTCTGGAAATCAAGCATATACTGCTCCAGCTCTTCCATTGTCATCAGACGGTGGTTCTCCAGCACCTGCGCAAACGCCAGATAGGCATTTTCCTGCTTATGCAAAAGCATCTCCACATCTTCTCTGGTCAGATAGCCCTTTTCCACAGCGATATCGCCAAAACGTTTATCCGTCACTGTCTGAAGCCTGTGTACCTTCTCCGTCTCCTCCTGCGTCATCAGCCCTTCCGCCACGGCAATAAGTCCCAGCTTTACGCGAACCTGCCCCTGTTCTAAAATCGCAATTTCCAATTGCTTTGGCGTAAGAAGCTCCCGCTTTAATAAATAGCGCCCTACAATACCTGAAATCATCGTTTTCTCCTTTGTCGTCCGCATGTAAAATCCTGTAAAAGGCTGACCCTGCGGCCAGCCCTTTTGACTTTTACTTTCTTACAAGATGATAAGGAACACCGTTTACAAAAACAGGGAACAGCTCGCCCATAATAAGCGGCCTTGCATACTCCTCATAACCGTCGTTAAGCCCGCAGCCGTCTTCCGTAATCCACTCCGCCGGAACAGGTCTCTCCACATTTGCAATCGCATGAATATCATAAGCGCTTGTTCCGCACTGATAAGGGTCGTCTCCGTTTCTGTCCAGAGTAATCATCATGCCGGTCTTACCTTCTTCCGCCGCCAGAACCGCATCGTATCCAACCTGGAACGCCTCGTTGACGTCGGTAAGGGAAGCAAGATGGGTAGCCGAGCGCTGAAGGGTTGAAAGCTCGATTGCCCTTGTCTTTAATCCGGTTTCCTCCGCAACCTTCTGCGCAAGGAAAGCTGCCGTACCGGACATCTGCTTGTGTCCGAACGCGTCTACCGCCACGTTTTCATTTGCAAGCTCGCACACATAACGTCCGTCCGCGATATGGATACCCTCGGAAACCGCAATCACTACGGAAGACTTTGTCTCCGCCAGATGTTTTACCTTTGCCATGAAAGCATCCATGTCAAACACCTTCTCGGGAAGATAAATCGCGTCCGCGCCTGTGCAGTCGTCGCCTTTTGCAAGGGCTGCCGCTGCGGTAAGCCATCCTGCGTTACGTCCCATAATTTCCACGATACAGATAGTGGGCTTCTTTGCACCAAAGGACTCGTTGTCACGGATAACTTCTTTTAAGCTGGTTGCAATATATTTAGCCGCGCTGCCGTAACCGGGGCAATGGTCGGTAACAGGAAGGTCATTGTCAATAGTTTTGGGAACGCCCATGAATCTCTGAGGCTTGCCGTGAGCCGCCGCATAATCGGATAACATTTTTACCGTATCCATGGAATCATTTCCGCCTGCATAAAACAGACATTCGATATCATGCTTTTCCATGATTTCAAATACTTTCTCGTAAACGTCCTCATGCCCTTCAATCTTGGGCATTTTGAAACGGCAGGAGCCAAGGAATGCGGAGGGTGTTCTCTTTAAAAGCTCGATTCCCGTAGGCTCGGCAAGATAATCCTCAAGCTCAATCAGCTTGTCTTCCAGAAAGCCTTCGATGCCGTGAACCATTCCGTACACCTTGTTAACGCCGATTTTCTTGGCTGCTGCGTATACGCCTGCCACAGATGAGTTAATTACAGCCGTAGGGCCGCCTGACTGTCCAACTACAATATTACCTTTCATTTCATTTTCTCCTTTATTCTGAGTACTTTTGTTATCCTGAACTTTTCCAGTAGAAGTATAGCAGATTCCATTTTCGCTGACAAGGGGGTATTGACTTTTTATGGAAATCGTTTTCGGGATTTATTACAACTTTTAACTTTAACATCATACTCTATTAATTTTCAAACCGGCATCAGAATATGTATTTACATTTATTGAATCGACAACTCCCCCCGTCTCCTTATCAATCACCACAATATTTAATCCGATTTTATTCATAGAATAATCTATATTGTCAACTATAATTTCACTTCTGTCCCTCCCCGGCGTTTCGGTAAATCCTCTGCTTTTTACCTTAATCTTACAGTATTGCAATGGCGTACAGCACACTTTTAATTTGTTATCCAGATATTCCACACTATAATTGGGATGCCCCGTGACAAACTCATAATTCAAATTAAGCTCCTTTATCGATTTTTCATCAACCTTGATCGCTCCTCCGTCTATGACCGCCACATAGCTGTTTCTCCATTGTACATCTGCCCGCAGAGGCAAACCGGAGATTTCCAGGAATTTCCCCCAATGTGTGGCACACTCATCTCTGCCGGATAATATTACCACATATTTGGAGTCTGCTTTTAACACGGCAAAATATTCACGTAAATTATTAATCTCCCGCAACTTTGAGTTTGCGGAAACAATATTATTTCTTGAAAGAACTATGTCAAGCCATGTCTTTCCGGCTTTTAACTGTGATACAATTTCTCTTTTTTTCTCTTCCTCATAGGCATAATCTGTCCTTACCTTATTAAGAAGGTCCGTTTTCTCACGCAAGGACTTCAACAATTGCAGCATGACTCTTGTGGAATCATTGCCGCTTTTGGGCTTTACTTCGGTATTTAATGCCGAATGCAGCCAGTTTTCTGATTCCATCCTTTTCGCTGCAATACGCTTATATACAAAATCATAATCTATCTCAGTAAAAATATTGGCTTTCCCCAATAATAGTCTACTGTCCTCATAGAACAAAGACGGACATTCTATCAATTTTGCTAATGAATCAAAACGTTCTTTTGCTCTGTTTTTAATTGCCACAAATTTTTTCCCATATATGATTGAAAAACATACACCATGGAACGAATCGGTAATCACACAGCTGGCATGCCGGAAATATTCAACCCAGTCTACAAATTCCGGTCTTACAACATTTTCATCCATATTCATTGCTCTCTTATTTGCTTCAAAATTTCCGTACAAATCCAATATCACAACAAGTTTCTTATTCAGATTTTTTGCTGCTTCAAGAGCAGCCTGCCTTTTATATGGCGTTATATCCAGTATATATGCAAGTATATATTCTTCGTTAAATTTGAGTTGTGATTTACTGCTAAGTTCATCCCAAGCCTTTCTGTCACATATAAACACAGGGTCTATTACCTGCTTAGCCTGAAGACCGAACAAATCCCTGCACATATCAACTCCATAGTCTTCACGCACAGATATTGCGTCAAATCGCTTTAAATGATGAGAATACACTGCTCTCACATCTTCATCTATCCCTCTTTTGGCACCAAAAGAGGGGGCATAAGATATCATCCGCTTATTTTCACTTGCAAAACCCAGCAGCATAAATTGAAAAAATCTGTCAAATTGATTCATGCTCCAATTCCAGGACATATCCGAACCAACAACAAAAGTTTCAAAGCACTGATTAACCGCCTGCCAATCATCTTTCTCCATAAAGCCACTGCACAATTCCATATATCCTCGGGCAAATTTTATAGCTTCACTCCCCATAAAACACAAATGGTCCATGACAGCAGTTCTTTTCCCCATATCCTTAATCGCCCTGTAAAGAGCATAGTTTGTTGCAATGCTTCCATAATTATTGGACATAAAAAGCATAAGCCCTACATCAAATTTATGCAAAGATGCATAGACAGCACTTTCAAATTTCATCTCAGTACAATCATTAAAAAATTTCCGTCGTTTGGCAAAATTACTGTTACATGTAGACGGATGAAAAATATTTTCATTTAACAGCTTAATGTTACAGGAATTTTCCATATCTTCTCCATATATTTTCTGAGCGTAATACTCGTATTCCGTTCCAGAAAGCGAATCCTGAAATAAAGCAATGCCTTTATTATTATTAAGAAGAACAACTGACACTCCCTTTCTGTATTCAAAAGATAAATTAAGGCTTCCTGCCGCCCATAAATCTCCTATTGTCATATCCCCCTGACGCGGAAGCCTGCTATATTGGCATTGAAAACATGAAGCACGTAAATTAATATCCTGTAGAAAAGACTGCATATATACACTTGTATTATTATACGATGTTCTGACTTCTCCATTCTTCAATTTTACTTTGAGCAGAGAAGCCCAACCTTCCCGGCTACGAAACTCAACATCCTTAACATAATCAATACCTCCAAAAGAATTCTCCAGATGTTCCTGAAACATTTTGGGAGAAGGGATTCCGTGGCACAATACATCTACTGTGTAAAGATTATCATAGTCTTTTCCCAAAAAACGCAGCAATCCGGCAATCTGACATGGGCAGCCACTATATAACACATAATTTCCCTGTTCCAGAAGCTCTTTTGTCCTTTGAAAAATATCGTCTGTAGAACTCTGTAAATACTTAGAGCGCCGTATTTTGTCCAATTCTTCCATATTATGTACGATAATATGCTTCACAAAAAAATCCGAATCATAGGCTGCTCCTACAACATAACCTCCTGTTTTTATGATATGCTCTGCAAGAAAGGTAAATATTCCACCCGAAGAACTGTCATAAAGTATCTTCTCTTCCGCTGAAAAAGCATAAATATCGGGATTCGAATTATTTGAATACTGGCAATTTACAGATGGACATACCTGCCTGCATCTCCCACAGGAAATACATTTTTCTTCATCTACAACCGGCTCTAAAAAACCTTCTGTATTTTCCTTCATTTCAATTGCCCCTGTCGGACACTCATTAAAGCAAGCGCCACAGCCATAACACGATTCCATATTATCAAGGATTTTCATATCTCACCTCATCTAAATTACAGAGAATAATCACTCCACGACACCTTTATCTCTGAATAAGAATCAGAATTTCAAAAAATTTTATCCAATTCCCTCCATAATTTTTCATATTCAGCATCTCCATATAATTGACTCCGCCCCAACAAATAACCTCTTGCCAACATTTTAAGAAACCTCCTTCTATCAGGATTACCCTTTTTCAGATAAAATACCGTAATATCCTTATACATAATAAACCGCTCTTCTTTTGTCTTTTTCATCCACTGTTCTTCCAGTGTATTTTTTCGAATAACTCTGTCATATTCATACAGGAAGTCATTAAGGTAACAAATTCTATCTGTAAAAGACAAAATATACGGAGTCCACGCTTCATCCTCACCCAAAAAAATTTCAGGAAACAATCGTTCTTTCACCAGAGAAGAGCGGTATAACTTATTCCAAACCGCTACAGAAAATATAAGCCCTTTATCAAAATGCATCTGGAAAAAGTCATCTGCAGTTACAGCAATATCCTCTTCCAATGGATACTCTATAAATACCTTATAACCACTTTCTTCTATCCGATATACAGATGTAACCGCAATATCACAGTCATTTTTCTTTGCAGAATAATATAATTTTGCAATCATATCAGGATGGAGCATATCATCACTATCCATGAAAGCGATATACTCACCTTCTGCATACTTGATTCCAGTATTCCGTGCCACTCCAACTCCAGCGTTTTTCTGATGTATAGCTATTATATTCGGATATTTCTCCGCATACCAATCAATCACATCCGCAGTATCATCCTCACTTCCATCATCTACAATAATTATCTCCAAATCAAGAAATGATTGCGCCAGCGTGATGTCTATACTTCTGACAATATAATCCTGCGCATTATAAGCAGGAATAATCAAACTAACATCAGCATGGGTATATTGCTGCTCTTGAAGATAAATCGGTTCTGATTCTACTACAATCCCTTTTCCTTTCAATGTATCAATATATGCCTTTATAACAAACTCATCATTTCTTCCATACCCCTGAATCAGAAAATAATGCTGATGCATATTCCTTGTTTCATATATCAGTTTCCCAGACATATCATAAACCAGAAATCCATTTGCCTCCCCATGATAACTCCATGATAATGCCAGATTCCCTCCATAAGATTCTTTTACTGCTATATATGTAAACGCCTGCTTTCTCAATTCATATATCTTTGCCGGTGTAATAATTTCCCCTGCATCTTTCCGGCACACTGCCTGCACTGCATCAACCAGACATTTTTTAGTATAGTAGCCGTTTCTCAAAGCCGGTGCAAACTGCCCAACACACCGGATATATTCCAGATAGTCCGATTCTGTCATGGATTCTATCATTATTACCACTTCCTCCAGCGAATGCACAACCAGTCCTAAATGGTTTTTTTCTATCAGCATCTGATTTGAAATCCCATCCGGTACAATGACAGGAATTCCCGCCGCAAGGTATCTGGCAAGGTGAAAGGAAGTTTCATACTCCATACACCGCCTGGAATCCTCATTCTGATACCAGACGAGACCAAATCCGCCCTTTGATAACGCCGAAAGCAATTCTCCTGAGGTTAATTTTCCCATATGATACACGTTATACCTCTGGTTTACTGAAACATCGTACAGTTTTAAAGGAATTGTACCATTCCACTCATTCATTCCCACAAAACCACTATCACATGCAAAATGGATTTCTTTACGAAACTGCGGAAAACTAAAAAAATTCAGGTCAGTTATATAATCCCACATTTCCTGAATGACGAATTTCATATCCCTTTTTATTCCGTTATCCGATAAAAAATGACGCATTGCCAAAGATGGTACAATCAAAACATCGGCCTGATTATATAATCTTATCGTTTCTTCCAGTATCATCTGGTTAGATTCCCTAATGAGAATTTTGGCGTTATGAACAAAAATTACCACCCGGCTTTGATAAACTTTTAAGCGTCTTACCAATTCCCATTCATACCGAAACCCATTTCCCGTTGGGAACTGGCATATAACAATATCCCCGCCACAAATCCCCGCAATAATTCCATCAAGCCTGCCGTTTAAACTTTCCCTGCTTTCGTTTGCTCCATTATACCGAAATATCCCCATCTCCCGGCAGCCAAGCCGGTGCGCAATTTCAGCGGTCATCCGCTGTATATACTGTGATGTGTCTTGTAATGGTAAGCCGTTTAACTTTGTAATATATATATTCATATCACTCCCCCATATGCCCCCAAGCCTTCAATGCTTTGATACATTTCGCTTTCACATTCAAACCAAAGTCCGGCATATAAAGCAACATCCGAAAACATCGGCTTGTCTCTATAATACCATGGCTTTAAGAAGCCCAGATAATGAATAATATAAGCATTATCCCGAAGCTACAATGTTACATCAACAAAACGCTCGTCCTGATTAAGGGTTGGGTCACTCATCTCTGGATAGCTGGCAAAACGGATGTTTCCCTTAGATAATGCTTCCGTATCTATCTTCCAACACTCCGGCGGCAAATTATATAAAGAACATGGCACATATTGAACCTTATCATAATACATATGGTTTAGCACATCCTGGTCAGGACATGGATATCGACTATCCCCCCTATAAAAAGCATCCAAAATATAATCAACGCTGTTCCTTCGCCTTAAATAGTTTAAATTCATCAGCATAAATCCTGAATTAAAATATCTACTGTTATGGGGAATTGCAACTCTGCTTCGCAACCATTCATAAGTCTCTCTTTTATGTCCTTCTATATCCTCACAGACAATAAAAGGACATGTATCACTCATAGATGTCCCATAAACTTCTGTTAAATCCTTTTTTATCAACATATCCGCATCTAAATATAAAATCCGTTCCATATTTTGAGGCAGCATATTTACAGCTAAAATACGATAATAGATTTCATGAGAAAATCGTTCGGTTACTGATACTCTTGTTGCAAACTCTCCCCCCATGTCAAGCGGGTGTAAATTCTTTTTTTCAAAATTGGAGACTATTTTTTGTAGTCTTTCAATATCCTCTTCTTTCAGGTCATGATACGCAAGATATATATCAACCTCCATGTCTTTATGAGTCCGGCAAAGAGAGTATACCATTACTGACGTTGGCTCCATAAATTTAGTGTTTGCAGCAATCAGAATATTCATGCTTATCAATTCCAACCTTTCCTCAAAAAACATTGGCATTTTTATATGACTCAAATATCAAAATATAATTTAATCTTCAGAAAGTTTCATCTATCTCCTCACATAATTTCATATATGCGGTATCACCATATATTTGGCTCCACATTAACAAAAAACGTTTTGCCAGCTTTTTCAACATTTCTCTTCTTTCAGGATTTCCAACTTTCAAATAAAATGTGACTATATTTTTATACATCTCAAAGCGCTCCTCTTTCCCTTTATACAGCCATTATGTCCCAAGAGTCCCTTCACGAAAAGACCTATCATATTCATATAAAAAATCATCATTATAGCAAATCCTCTTTGCATAAGACAAAATATATGGAGTCCACGCCGCGTCCTCGCCTAATAATATTTCCGGAAATAAACGTTCCTTTATAAGAGAGACATGATATAACTTATTCCAAACCTCTACGGAAAAGATAACATCGTTATTAAAATGCATTTCGAAATAGTCTTCTACTGTTACAACAGCATATTTTCCATTAAATACTGCACGTGTATCCCATATTCGTTTTTTATCTGACGTACAGATGTGATTGCAATATCGCAATCGTTTTTTTTGCATAATTGTACAATCTTATTATCATATCAGGATGAATCATATCATCACCATCCATAAATCCGATATACTCACCGCTTGCACGTCTAATTCCCGTATTCCTTGCCGCCCCTACTCCACCATTTTTCTGATGTATGGCTATTACATTTGAATATCTTTCCGCATACCAATCTACTACATTTGATGTATTATCCGTACTTCCATCATCTACCAGAATAATCTCTAGGTTAAAAAATGATTGAGCTAATGCAACATCAATCTCCCTGACAATATAATCCTGTGCATTATAAATCGGTATTATCAAGCTCACATCTGCATAACTATATTGCTTTTCCTGAAGATAAATCTGCCCTGATTCTGCTACAATCATTTTTCCCTTCAATGTATCAATATACGCCTTTATAACAAATCCGCTTTCTCTCCCATATCCTCTAATCAAACAATAATGTTGATACAGATTTCTTGTCCCATAAACCAGCTTCCCATATATATCATAAATCTGGAATCCATTTGGTTCCCCAGAATAGCTCCACGAAAGAGCCAAATTTTCCCCATAAGATTCCCTCAATACTGTATAAGTAAATATCTGTTTTCCTGATTTATATATATTTGTTGTTGTCGTAATTTCGCACGTATTTTTTCTGAATAATGGCTACGCTGCATCAATCAGACACTTTTTAGTGTAGTAACCTCTTCTTACTGCTGGTGCAAATTGACTGACATAACGAGTATATTCCTGATATTCCGACTCTGTCATAGATTCTATTACTGCAATTGCTTCATCCAGAGAATTCACAATCAATCCCAAGTGGTTCTTTTCTATCAACGTCTGATTTGAAATTCCGGCGGGCACAATCATGGGAATCCCTGCGGCCAGATATCGGGCAAGCGGATACGAAATGCCATATTTCATACATTGATAAGACTCTTCATCCTGATACCATACCAATCCAAACCCACCCTTTGATAGCGCAAAGAGTAATACTCCCATGTTTTTCACATATTGTCACTGTTTTTCCGAAGCCATATATACTTTTAGTGGAAGCGCATCCTTCCAATCATGCATACCTTCATAACTTCTGCCGTCTGCAAAATAAATCTCCTTGTGAAACTAAGGAATGCTATAAAAGCTACTATACTGTTATGCAATCCCACATTTCCTGAACAACAAATTTCATATCTTTTTTTATCCCATTATCTAACAATAACTGGCGCATTTCTATAGATGGAATAATTAAAATCTCGGCCTGATTATATCCAAAACAACTTGGCTGGTTTTCTGAACAACAACTCCAACATCATGAATAAAAATTATGACTTTACTTTGATACATCTTCAAGCGTTTTACCAGTTCCCATTCATATTTAAATCCATTTCCTGTTGGAAACTGGCATATCACAACATCATTCCCCAAATCAATTCCTGCAATAATACCGTCAAGCCTGGCGTTCAGGCTTTCCTTACTTTCTCCTGCTCCATTATAACGATATATGCCCATCTCCCGAAAGCCCAACTGATGCCCAATTTCTGCTGTCATCCGCTGCATATACTGTGATATGTCTTGTAAAGGTAAACCGTTCAATTTTGTAATGTAAACATTCATATTTCTTTCCTTCCTGACTGCCTTATATCAAAATCTTTCTATTTGATACCTATTCCTCTGTCTTCCTGAGTGTTATACAATATGATTTAATTAATCATATCCTGTCTCATAAGCATCTGGACAGCATCTATCAGAAATTTTTTCGTGAAATATCCATTTCGGATTAATGGCGAAAAATTGCTCACATATCTTACATATTCCTGATACTTTGATTCCTCCATATTTTTAACCTTTTCTACCGCTTCGTCCAAACTATCCACTATCAGCCCGAGTTGATTTTTTTCAATCAAGTGCTGATTAGAAATCCCCCTGGGAATTATTACAGGAATTCCTGCTGCTAAATAGGTACTAAGCTTAAAAGTATTATTATATTTCATATATTGATGCCAATAATCGCTCCCATACCACACCAGACCAAACCCCCCTTTTGCAAGTTCCAATAACAAACCTTCAGAATTTAGCCACCCCATCGCCCGTACATTTTCTCCTGTACACTGTTCCGATGCATATACCTTCAAAGGCACATCAAAATTCCATTGATTAGGAAATAAAAATTTAGATGGTTTTCCTGCAAAATGAATCTCTTTTTGAAATTCCGGCATTCGTAAAAACTGAATGTTCGTAGTATAATCCCACATTTCCTGCACCACAAACTTCATATTTTCCCTGATTCCATTATCCTGTAAAAATTTTTTCATAGAAAAGGACGGTACTATAAGAACTTCTGCAGAATTATACAGATTTATTTCATATTCCAGTTCAAAACGCCTGTACTCAAACATAAGGGACCTTATATCATGTATCACAATAATTACCTTTCCACCACTTCCTTTTATCCGCTTAATCAACCCTTCTTCAAACTTTAGGGGATGCCAAGTTGGGTGTTGAAAAAAAATAATATCCCCCCAAGATATACTGGCAATGATGCCATCGTACCTGGCACTCAAACTCAATTCACTCTCCTCACTTGAATTATAAAAATAAATTCCCATATTTCTGAATCCAAGTTGATGCGCAATATCCGAAACCATCACCTGTGAATATTCACCCATACCACCCAATGCATTTATACATGTTATAAATACTTTCATCACTATTCCTCGCACCATATAATAACTAATAACTTTTTTCTATTTGTTCCCACAGTTTTTCATATTCATCTTGTCTACAATCACCCTTAAGCCCTAACATATACCTTTTTGCCAGTTCTTTAAGCCGTTTCCTCTTTTTCGGATTTCCATTTTCCAAAAAAAACAAAATTATTTTTTTACAAACTAAAAAATGCTCTTCCTTAGAGTAGCTCACCCATTTATCTACAAGTGTCTTACTACGGATAGTTCTGTCATACTCATATCCGCGCTCATCAAGATAACAAATACTGTCTGCATATGAAATAATAAATGGACTCCAAGCGTCATCGTCACCTACAATTTCAGGAATCGGCAACTGTTTTACAAGAGAAGTACGATATATTCTGTTCCAAATCATCACAGAAAATAGCATCTCATTTATAAAATGCATATCAAAAAAATCATCAACAGATATGGCAGCATCTTCTTTCAGCTCATATTGTACTGCCACCTCATATTCGTTATTCTTTATCACATAGATAGAAGTAATCGCAATATCACAGTCATTCTTTTCTGCAGAACTATATAATCTTGCCATCATCTCAGGGCGAATCATATCATCATTATCCATAAATCCAATATATTCTCCCTTTGCATACTTAATCCCTGTATTTCGTGCCGCTGCAACACCTCCATTTTCACGATGAATTGCTGTTATATTTGAATACCTCTCCGCATACCAGTCAGCTATATCCGAGGTGCGGTCTATGCTCCCATCATCTACAATAATGAGTTCCAATCCTGAAAGTGACTGTGCCAAAGCCGTGTCTATACTTCTGACAATGTAATCTTCCGAATTATATGCCGGCATAATCACACTGACGCAGGTATGGTCATATATTTCCGCCTGCAAATAATTAGGTTCCGATTCTGCCACAACCATTTTCCCCTTCCAGGTATCTACATAGGCTTTCACAATGAAACCACTTTCTTTCCGATACCCCTTGAGCAAAAAGTAATGTTGATACATATTTCGTGTCTCATAAATCAAATTATCAAATGTATCATAAATCAAAAATCCATCTGCCTCTCCATGATAGTTCCATGATAATGCCAGATTCCCCCCAAAGGATTCTTTCAAAACCGTATAAGTAAATTCCCGTTTTCCCAAACGATATACGTTTGCCGGTGCAGAGATTTTCCCCGCATTCTTTGTGCATACTGCATGTACTGCATCAACCAGACATTTCTTAGTATAATAACCCTTCCTCACAATTTGTGCAAATTGTCTGACAGACCGAATATACTGCTGATATTCTGCTTCCGCCATAGTTCCCACCGCTTCTATCGCTTCATCCAGAGAATTTACCACCAATCCCAGATGATTTTCCTCTATTATCATTTGATTGGAAATTCCAGCAGGCACTATAACAGGGATCCCCGCTGCCAGATATCGGGCGAGCGAAAACGAAACGTCATATTGCATACAATGCTTGGAATCCTCATCCTGATACCACACCAGTCCAAAGCCTCCCTTCGATAACTCTGAAGTCAGGTTTCCTGGAGGCAGTTCTCCCATATGATATATATTTTTCCCTTGTTTCGAAGAAGCAGCATACAATTTTAACGGCAATCCCCCATTCCAGTTATCTATTCCCGCAAAGCTGCCGCCTAAAAAATGAAATTCTCTGTGGAACTGCGGGTCACTGAAAAAATTTATATCCATTGCATAGTCCCACATATCCTGAATGATAAATTTCATATCTTTACGAATCCCATTATCTAATAAAAACTGACGCATCGCCAATGACGGTATAATCAAAGCTTTTGCCTGATTATATAGCTCTATTGTTTTCAACATCTTATCATGGTTAGATTCACGGAGAAGGCCTTCCATCGTACTGTTAAAAATCACAATCCGACATCGATACAATTTTAAACGGCTTATCAGTTCCTGCTCGAATCTAAAACCATTCCCCGTTGGGAACTGGCATATCACCACATCTTCCCCCCAGCTTAGCCCTGCGATAATTCCGTCAATTCTGCTTCTCAGACTTTCGATACTCTCAGTTCTCCCATCATAACAAAATATCCCCATTTCCCGAAAACCAATCTGAGCCGCAATTTCAATCGTCATCCATTGTATATATTGCGAAGGATTCCATAAGGATAATCCATTTACTTTGGTAACATATATATTCATTTCAACAACTTCCTCCACTTTTCTTTAACTACCTCACAAAGATAATCCTTAGCTATTTCATAGGAATGTTTGTGAAATTTCTCCAACTTCTCCTTTTCATCAAAGAGCTTTACAATCTTATTCGCCATATCAAACACCAGTTGTCCCTCTTCACTTTCAGCATGACTAAAGTCAACCAGATATCCGTTTTTCTCTGGGTGAATAAACACCTGATTTCCATACTTTACGTTTAGACCAATCACCGCCGTACCTGAGCCTATTGCTTCCATGACAGACAGACCTAAAGTTTCCCCCAAAGATGCAGTGATAAAAGCTTCATAATTTTTATATATTTCTGTCACATTCACATATCCCATAAACCTGATATATGACTGCGCATTATGAGACGTCACCAAATCCTGTAAATATTTCGTATGAGCGTCTGCACCTCTTCCATATATATCAAGAAAAATTTTTGAATTTATATCGTGTGCTTTTATAATGCTTTTTATAATCCAATCCACTTTCTTTGACGCATACAGTCTTGAAACCGTCACTAAAGAATATGGCTTTCGCTTCGTTTCCGGATATCGCAGTCTGTCAATCCCTCCCGCAGGTATAACCTCAATTTCAGGAACACTGCATCCATATTCACAAAGCTTGCCTGCCAGTTCTTTTTTTTGGCCTACTGTAGATACTACCATTGTCTCTATCCTGTGAGAGTATTTAAACCAATCGTAATATTCGTCATTCAAATATAATCTGTCGGTATCTTCTCCTTTTTCAAAGAAGTGTCTGGAATGAAAAATTGTGATAAGCCTTGCTCTGCTTCCGTACCGCAACATTGACTGCATAAATCCTGTCTGTGTTAATCTATCTAACAAAACTACATCTTTTTTTGTCAGATTCAATTTTTTAATAAACTCTGCAAAAAATTCCTGATTCGTACAAATTTTTCCGTTTGGAAACAGATACCACTCCTTTTCTCCCTCTGAGAATATCTGTTCATAAGCTACCGCCCCATCACTGTTAATGAATGAACGTCGCACGCGTTTTGCATACATTCCGGTATTAGATGATGCCGTCACATAGTAATCTACATATAGCATTTTACCCATATAATTTTCTGTGCGCACCAAATAACATCCATCTCTGAAATAATGAATTGCACTGCAAAAATCCGGATTCATTTCATCACGCAAAATGGAAGCAACCACAACACTGTCTTTTATCAATTTAATATTTCTGCCACTACTTACAATATCCGTATAGGGGAACCTCTCCTGCAGTTCTCTTAGTTTATCTTCTACTCTAACAGATGAGCCTAATATATTGCTATCTGTAAAATACTGATGGATGCTGAGCATCTGGCTTACATTAATTCCTGTTTTCTCATAATAGTCTATATCCCTGCTGGTTGGCAATTCAGTGAATATGAATTTAATAGGTTCCGATAAATCATTCAGCATTTTAGCCCGATAACCTTGCGCATTATCGATTCCATTCGGCGCAGTCCAAACCAAAAGTTTAAATATATAAACTGCCATTATTTCTTATCTGTCTTGAGAAGACACCCTTTCTACATCATTTTAAATTGCTCTTAAACATATTTCCCAATACTTCTGATTATCAAGCAATATTTTTGACCCACCAAGTAACAGTGTCTCATTTTTCTTTTGAAAATAGCAATCTAATCCACTTCTCCCTAATTCTATCAGCAAAAAAATTTTTACCAATCTCATATGATTTTTGATGAAATTTTTTCAGTCGCTCTTCATCTTTGAAAATTTCAACTATTTTATCTGACATGTCATCTATCAGCCGACTGTCATCACCACTAACATAACCTGTATTATAATCAACTAAATAACCATTTTCTCCTGAACGTATAAACAGATGATTGCCATACTTCACATCTAATCCTATAACTGCATCCCCAGCTCCAACCGCTTCCATAGTAGACAGGCCAAAACTCTCCCCTAATGAAGCGGAAATAAACACTTCATATTCTTTATAAACTTCGGCAACATCCATATATCCCATAAATTTAATATATGATTGGGCATTATCAGCTGAAACTAACTCCTTAAGTGATTGAACATCCCCTCCACTGCCATATATATCAATTGAAATATTAGAATTTTTCCGATGTGCTTTTATCACGCTTCTTATAATCCAATCAACTTTTTTGGGAGAATCAAGACGTGAAACAGCTAAAAGGGAATATGGTTTCCTGTTTCTTTCTGGATATCGTAACTGCTTAATTCCACCTGCTGGTATCACTTCAACAATCGGAACGGTACAATTATATTCCTGAAGTTTTTGTATTAATTCTTCTTTTTGCTCCTGTGTTGACACTACCATGGCATCTATCATTTTAGAATATTTAAACCAATAATACTGTTCTTTGTTTAAATACAAATCATATGAGTCTTCAAACTTTTCAAGATAATGCCTTGCATGTAGTACCGCAATAAATCTTGCCTTTCCTCCATACTGAAAAAGCGGCTGTTCATAATCAAAATATGATGGCCTATCAATTATAACTGTATCCTGCTCTGATAAATGCAATCTTTTAATAAATTCTGTCATCAATTGCATCTTTGTACAGCAAAGCCTTCCCTCTGGGAAATGATAAAGTTCTTTCTCTCCCTCATAAATCTGGTCATAAGCTACGGAACCATCTCTGTTATAGAAAGTACGTCTTACCCGCTTTGCATAACTTCCATTGTCTGATTTTGCAGTCACATAATAATCTACATAAAAAATTCCATCTGTATACGTTTCTTCACGAAACAATTTTGCATTATCAAAATATAAAATTTTGCTACAACATTCTACCTTATCTTCATCCGACACAACTGTGGCAAGAATCACACCATCTTTCAGCAAACGGACTTCATTCCCCCGATAATCCAAATGTGAATAATGCAGATTTTTCTTTAGTTCTTTCAGCTTATCTGTTGTTTTAACAGATGAGTTTAATATAGAATGACCTGTAAGATAGTGATGCAAACAAAGCATTTGACTTTCATCAATCCCCGCCTGTCTATAGCGATTAATATATTTTTTCCCTGGCAGTTCTGTAAAAATATGAAAGACAGGCTGTGAGATATCTTTCAACATTGAGGCTCGATAACCCTGAGCGTTATCTACACCACTGGGGACGATTCCTACCAACAAACTGAATACATAAATTGCCATTTCCTATTTTTCCTCTTTCTCCAACAATTCCAACGCACCCTTCCAAATCTCAAACTTGTTATTCTGCTGTTCCACTAATAGTTCCTCCATAATATCAGGATTATTTAACGTTTCCCTTATTTTAACTATCATCCCCCTACTACCCTGTTCAGGAAAAATTAATCTTTCCACCAACACCTTTTTGTTGTGTACGGTATTCTCAAACCCCATAATTAACAAATTATGCCAATGAGCCATATTGACCGCATCATATATTTCCCGATAATGATTAATATCCAGATAAAAATCACATTTCCCCCACAACTGCTCCAACTCCTGCGGACTGACCTGTGGATAGATTTTCACATTGCTTTGTTCGCCCAGCCTGTTGATTTTATCCGATACCTGCGTGTTTGCCGCTATGTGAAAAATCATTTCCGGCAATGCCTGAATTAATTCCTCTACCCCTTCAATCCTGTCAGATGCCGTTAAAATCAGAGCCTCGCCCTTTGCCTGATTAACCGGATAGCTTTCCGGAATCGCGCAGAATCTATATCCATTTTCCCCGCCCATATGAATATACTTATCCAATAACGCCTGCTCTGAAAACAGGATAAATTCCCATGTACTCTTTCCATCCGGTTTAAAATCCAGAAGCTTGAACTGTTCTTCATTCTCCACAAACAGTACATACTTATCCTCTAATCCCGCCTCTTTCACATAATAGTTAATGAACTGATTCTGAGAAGTAAAAAAGTTCTTCACTGCGCCTCTTTCCAGCAATGTAATAATACCATTTTGGGGCTGTTCCACAATAACTTCCTGATTCCTGTCTGAGTAATATACTTTGGAATCCACGCCGCCTTCCCGATTACGAAATTCGCCTGCATACTTCAAGCCGTATTTGTTATAGTAATCGATTTTATAAACCCAGCCATCTTCTGTATGCCACTCTACCCGCTGTACGTTTCTGTTTTCATACGGCACCGTAAAATAGATAGAAGCCTTTTTCGTATCCATGTCGTAAATTCCGCCAACCGCAGAATTAATTAAAAGTATTCTCCAATATTCGGGTACCTCAATAAAATCGAAAAACAATTCCTTTTCAACCAGCTCGTTATGTGTCTGACAATAGACAAAATATTCATAGGGCGATAATATTCCATTTGGCAAAAAACCGTCATCTTCCAGTACAACAATCTTTCCATCCAAGCCAAGCGCCCTTATTGTTTCCTGTAGTTTTTTCACATTGTCCGTGTTTTTGTCACAAAGAAAAATCACCTTATATCCTCCCCGTAGCACTGTTTCGGAATATCCAATCCTCAAAAATTCCGCGTTTTTTATATCACTATCCCCTCATACCTCTCCTTCGTCTCCGCCATAGCCGCCTCATACTGTCTCCCAAGCCATCTCTCTAACACATCCCCGTCTTTCATGGCCTTTCTGACATCCACAATCATGCGGTGCGCGTCATTCGCCGGATAAATATGCGCCTCCGCCACATAATCTCTGTTATGGGCGGTTTCCTCAAAGGCAAAAATCAGCTGGTTATTCATAAACGCCCTGCGTACTGCCGAAACAATCTCATTCCCGTGATTGATATCCAGATAAAAATCACATTCTCCAAATAATCCGTCCAATATCGCCTGCTTCACGTTTGGATAAAGGCTCACGTTTTCATAATTATCCATTTCCATGAGCTTGGACGACATTTCCGTAAGCGCCGCGATGTAAAAATGCATCTCCGGTATCGCCTTTACAATTTTTTCACACTGTTCGATATTATCGGAATTCGTACAAATAAGTGCCTTCGGTTCATGCCCGTTCTCTTTTTCAAAAGAATAAATAAATCCCATTTTATGCGTCATATCCTTATTTGCGCCAAGGGCAATCAGCTTGTCATAGGACTTACGCTTCTGCACCATAACCGTCGCCGTACGGCTTGCCTGTCCCCTGAAGATAACCTGCATATTTCCCGGAATATCCTGCCGGACAGGCTCCTGCCAGAATAAAATATCCTTCTTTTCCTGCGCCGTGAGTCTGTTTGATACAAAAAACGGCGTTGACAGGGAGTTAAAGAAGATTCTGCTTTGGGCATAACCGGCACGCTCAAGAAAATACACAACAAAGTCCGTCTTTGTGTGGAAAATCCGTACTTCATTGTCATAATTTAAAATGATATCTCCGGTAGCAAAGTTCTCGACAATAATTTCCTCCCCTGTAACTGAAAAGTAAGACTTGCTGAATTTTTGTCCCTTTGCGTTAAAAACGGTTCTGGCAAAAATTGCGCCATAGCGGTTATAATGGTCGCTGGCACGTACGGCGCCCTTCTCGTCATACCAGTCCACAATCCTTACGCGGCGCTTGTGGGCAGGCTCCGCATAAAAAATCTTCGCCCTCTCCTTATAGAGGTCATGCACGGAGCCGCTGTTGTTATTCCCGCTGATTTCCCAATAGGCAGGAACCTTTATTTCGTTAAAATATTTCGGACGCGCCTTATCCCCAAGGGCTTCTTTGTAACTGCCAAGGAAAAATCCATAAACCGATACCACATCTTCCGGCAGGAAGCCGTTATCCTCTATCACAGTTGCCGGAAAATGGAAGCCTGCGGATTGAAAAGAGGCATGAAGGCTCTGGCTGTCTGTTCCATAATTATCAAAAAGCAGTATTATATCTTTCATTTCAATACATTCCTCCATTTCTTCTCCACTTCCGTTGTCAGGTATGTCTTTGCCTTGTCATAGGAATGTTGATGATACTTCTCCATATCCGCTTCCGTAAACAGACGGATAATACACTCTGTAAGCCTCTGCACCCTCTCCTGCTTTTCCATCTTATCATGCACCGGAATCAGGTAGCCGTTCTTCCCATCATCAATAAAATTCGGATTTCCATAACGCACATCAAAACCGATGATGGGAAGTCCCGAACCGATTGCCTCCATGAGGCTTAAGCCAAATCCCTCGCTGGTGGAGCCTGACAGATAGGCCTCATAGTTCTTATATATCTCCTGCAGGTTCTTCTGCCCGCACAAATGTACATATTCTTCACAGTTCAGACGTTTTATCTGCTCTTTGAGTTTGGTTTCCTCTCCGCCTTTCCCGTAAATATCCAGAGAAATATCTTTAACCTGCTTCCTTGCGGCCGCCACCGCATCAATGAGCCAGTCCACATGTTTTTCGCTGGCAAGTCTGGAGGCCGTAATCAGCGAATGTTTCTTTCTGGATTTCTCCGGAACCTTTAACTCGTCCAGACTTCCCACCGGAATCGTCACTACCCTTGGGCTTGCTTCCATATACTTCTTAAACTGCTGCTTCAAAAGGCGGTTCTGGACGTCCGTGGAGGTAACGTAAAACTTAATGCGCTCCCGCTGTGAAAACGCATACTCGTAATAATTGTTCCACAAAATCGCTTCCTCGTCCGTGCCTCCCTCGCTGAAATGGTCTGCATGGATAATAATCCCAATCTTCGCCGGGCCCGCATTCTGCATAATCGCCTGTCCGATTCCCGTGGTCCGGTCAATGATAACCACATCCTTTTTCGTCAGATTCAGACGCGATACCATATAGCCTACCAGTTCTTCTTTTGAGCAGATAAGCTTGTCGGGAAACTGATACATCACCGCATCGTTATCTGTAATTTCTTCATAGGCCACTGAGCCGTTTTCATTAAAAAATCTGCGGTGATACAAATGAGCCTTATTGTCCAGAGGCGCATAATATTCCGAGTAAATCCGGCAATAAGTATAATAATCCTTTCGAATCAGGCAGCCGTTTGACACCATCTCCACCCTGTGCACTCTGTTTTCTTTCTCATTAACCAGATAAGCCACATAATAGGTATTGGTTCCCGGAAATGTATATTTCACCTTTCCGCCGTCTCTTGCGCCGGAAAACTGCCTGTTGCCAAAAGTCTTTTCCAGCATTTTCAGCGTAAACGTAACAGGCGACGTCCTACAGTCCGTGAAAAACGTATAAAGCCAAATTACTTCGGAATCCAGAAAGCCAATGTTTTCCGCCATGTGCTGGATATTGTCCTTTGGAAACATATCAGTGAAAACAAATTTTGCCTCCTGCCCTATACGCCTAAGCAGCTTTGCCCTGTACGCCTGAGCATACTCAACACCGCTGCTCGCCCAGCCGATTCCCAGATTAAAATTATATACCATGACCGTTCTCCCTCCTCTGCAAAAATCCTTCCCGGATTTCCTCTTTCTTTTTCTGCTGCCGCTTTAGCAGCTCCTCCACCATGGCAGGATTTCCCTTGAGTTCCTTTATGGCGGAAACCATTTTTTCCCCTTCGTCCTCCGCATAGATACATTCGCCTGCCATAAGCTCCCGGTGATGGGCCGTATTATCAAATCCCATGATAAGCATATTTTTCATATGTGCTGTATCCACCGCGTCATATATCTCCCGATAATGGTTGATATCAAGATAAAAATCACAGGTATTCCACAGCATATTCAAATTCTGCACACTTATCTGCGGATAAACCTTTACGTTATCCAGCTCCGCCAATCCGCGAAGCTTATCCGATACCTGCGTATGTGCGGCTATGTGAAACATCATATCAGGGAGCTCGCCAATCAGATATTCCAGATTTTCAATCCGGTCGGAAGCCGTCAGAATAAGCGCTTCGCCCCTTGCCTGATTTTCCCGGTACTGTTCCGGCATCGTATAAAATCTGCCGCCGTTTTTCCCGCCCATACCGATATACTTATTCAGCAGCTCATCATTTGCGAACCAAACAGACGTCCACCTGTTTCTCTCATCAGAAGCAAGCGAGAAAAGTTCAAAAGTTTTCTCCTCCTGCACAAACAGGATTCTTTCATCTTCAAATCCCGCTTCTTTCAGATATTGGGCAACGAATCCGGCATAAGAATCGAACAGTCCCCTGACTGCTCCGTTTTTTAGCAGAGAAATCATGTGATTTACCGGCTGCTCCACCACAATCTCCTGATTTTTGTCAGAGTAAAACACCCTGGACTCCACGTTTTTTTCCGGAGAGAGAAATTCACTGGCATACTTCAAACCATACCTGTTGTAATAATCAATCTTATATACCCATCCGTTCTCCATATGCCATTCCACCCGCTGCACATTCCTCTTTTCAGCAGGCTCCTTAAAATAAATCCTGGCTTTTTCCCGCCCCATATCAAAAATGCCGCCCGTCCAGCCGGTCAGCCGAACCTCCCAGAATTCGGGAAGCTCGATAAAGTTGTAAAACAAATCCTTCTCCGTAAGCGCTTCCTGTCTGTCCCGATAGACAAAAAACTCATATGGCGACGTCACGCCGGACGGCAAAAAGCCGTTATCCTGCAGTACCGCAATTTTTTCCTCGCATCCCGTGCCGCGCATGGTTTCACGCACTTTCTCAACGTTTTCCGTGTATTTATCAAAAAAAATCAGCATTTCATACCCTTTCATTTTTTTGACTGCCTTATTTACTCCGCCAGCCTCAGGTAGGTTTCCTTGTCCTCCGCCATAGCGTCTTTCAGCTGCATTTTGAGATGCCGCTCCATCGCTTCCTTATTATCCATAACCTCTTTCACATCCGAAACCATCCTGTCAAATTCCGCTATGGGATAGACATGGGCATCCGCCACATACTCCCTGTTGTGCGCAGTTTCCTCAAAAGCAAAAATAACCTGATTGTGGAGAAAAGCCTGATACACCGCGGAGACAATCTCCGTCCAGTGGTTAATATCAAAGTAATAATCGCAGGACATAAAAAGCCTGTCAAAGGTATCCGCCTGCGCTCCCGGGTACAGCGATACATTATCATACTTCCCCATATCCATCAGCTTCGGCGACATCAGCGTAACCGCCGCGATATGGAAATGCATCTGCGGAAATTCCCTGACCAGTTCTTCACAGTGTTCAATCCTCTCGGAATTGGTGCAAATCAAAGCCTGCGGCCTGTGTTCATTCTTCTTTTTAAAATCGTATACATATCCCAGCCTCTGCACCTTGTCAGGATTCGCTCCCAATTCCAGAAGTCTGTTGTAGACACTTCTTTTCTGCACCATAACCTTTTCCGTACGGGCGGCCTGCCCGCCAAGAATTATCTGCATGTTCCCCGGAATTTCCCCTTCCACATTTTCCTGCCAGAACAGCACGTCCCGCTTTTCCGGAGCCGATAGCCTCCCGGAAATCAGGAATGGATTCGCCAGGGAATTATAAAATACCTTTCTGTTCTCAAATCCCGACCGGCGGAAGAAATAAACTATCATATCCATTTCCGACCGGAAAAACTTCACCAGCTCGCCGTCATTGACAATCAAATCGCCGGTAACGCAATTTTTTGTGATTGCTTCCTGTCCTCCTGCGGAAAACCATGTCTTTCCGAGCTCTTTTCCCTGTCCGTCGTAAACGCTTCTGGCGCAGACTGCGCCATAGCGGTTATAATAATCCCGGAAGCGGACAGCTCCCTTCCTGTCAAACCAGTCCACCGCCTTTACCCGAAATTTCTTCGGGGACTCCCAGTAATAGATTCTGCCCTTTTCCTCGTGCTGATAAGTGATTTTTCCATAATCACTTTCACCGACCCCCGCGTTGATGCTCCAATTATCCGGCACTTCAACCTCGTTAAAGAATCTGGGCTTACCGGTTCCTGTCTTTCTGCCTCTCTCTCCATAATAGCCCAAAAACAAATCGTATGCCGACATGGCTTCCTCCGGCAGGAAATCGTTGTTTTCCAGTACAACGACAGAGCACTCACATCCTGCCAGCCTAAAGGAATCATACAGACGCCTTCCGCCCTCGGAATAACTGTCAAACAGTAATATCGTATCGCTTAACATAACAGGTTCTTCCATCTCTCCTCTACCTCCTTTGTCAAATAGGCTTCCGCCTTTTCATAAGAACGCTTTCTGAAAGCTTCCATATCCGCTTCCGTAAACAGCCGGACAATTCCTTTTGCCAGTTCATCCACGTTTTCCCATGGAACCTTGTAGCCGTTCTCCCCTTCATCGATAAACGCCTGAGCCCCATAGCGCATATCATAGCTGACGATGGGGAGCCCCGATCCGACAGCCTCCAACAGGGTAACGCCCAGCGTCTCCACATAGGAAGCGGACAGATAGGCATCATATTCCTGATACTTTTCATCCAGCTTCTGAAATCCGCACAGACGCACATAATCCCCGCAGCCAAGCCTGTCAATCAGCTCCTGCAGCTTCCCTTTTTCCCCGCCCTCTCCATAGATATCCAACGATACGTCGGGTACTTCCCCTCTCGCCATAACCACCGCTTCTATCGCCTGATTCATCCTCTTTTCCGGAGCAAGGCGTCCCGCAGAAATAAGGGAATGCTTTCGTCTGTTCTTTTCCGGATATCTGATTCTGTCAAGACCCACCACAGGTATCGCCCTGATATCTGGCTCCGCCCCCTGGTACTTCTTAAGCTGTTCTTTGAGGAGATTTCTCTGGGCGTCCGTATTGGTGATAAAAAAACTGATTTTTTCAGAGTGGGCAAAAGCATATTCATAAATTCCATACCACAATATATGGTCGTCATAATAATTCCAGAAATGGTCCGCATGCATCACAAGACCAACCCTTGCAGGCGCTGCGTTCTGAATAAAAGCAGCTTTCTCTATCATTCCCGGCTCCACGTCGATAAGAACCACATCGTCTTCCGTAAACTCCAGCCGTTCCATCATATATCCCAACAACTCTTCTCTGGAATAAAGCAGCCTGTCCGGAAACTTATAGAGCACCCTGTCCCAATCCGCTATCTCCTCATAGGCCACGCTTCCGTTTTCATTGAAAAACCGTCTCAGATAAAGCTGCGCCTGACCGTTCACCGGCATATAGTACTCTGAGTAATTTCTGCAATAAGTATAGTAATCCTTCCTCACCAGACAGCCATTAGAAATCATCATGACCCGGTGCACAAAATCACTGTTCCCGTCCGTCAGAAAAGCCTTATAAGAAATGCCCGAATCCGAAAAGCGATAGGTTACGGTATTTTCCTCTCTTGTGAATGTATAGTTTTTCTCCTCAAAGGAATCTTCCAGCTGCTCCAGCGTATAGGTAACCGGAGATATCCTGCAGTCCGTAAAGAAACCGTACATCCACATCACTTCGGAATCCAAAATGCCAAGATACGATGTCTCAGTCTGGATATTGCGGTCGGGAAAGGTAGTGGCATACACAAATTTCGCTTCCAGTCCAAGCCTGCGGAAAAGCTTCGCCCGGTATGCCTGCCCGGTTTCCACACCGCCTTTCAGCCAGTAGTAAAAGTGATGGAAATTATAAATCATGCCGCTTTGTTTCCTTTCATCATTCATACAACAGATTAAAAACAGCGTCTGTCAGCAGTTTTCTTGCAAAATACCCGTTCCGAATCAGATTGCCAAAGGAATCCGCATTCTGCGCCATCCGGCTGTATTCCTCCGCCGTCATATGCTCCAATTTATCCGCCGCTTCCTCTAAGGAATCCACTGTCAATCCCAGATTCTTTCTCCGAATCGTGTCCGCCACCGAAACGCTGTTATGAACAATTACCGGCAGGCCAGCCCCGAGATATGTACCGATTTTGCAGCCTGTATTGTATTTCATGTACTCTTGCCATACCGGGTCGTCATGCCAGAGCAGGCCGAATCCGCCGCTTTTTCTGAGCGCGCCCGCAAGGGAATTTTCGTTGTTAAACCAGCCAAGGAAATCTATATTTCTGCCTTTCGCCCAGTCATACTCTCCCGGCTCCGCCGTGACAGCCAGCTCGACCCTGTCATTATTCCAGTTCCGGACAAACGGACGCGGTATGGATACAACGTCTGCCGTAAAATTAATCCGTCTGCGGAATTCCGGTTTTTTTGTCCCCTCAATGTCTATCAGAGCGTCCCACATCCTCTGAATCACAATTTTTTTCACGGCAAGTCCGCGTGCCTTAAGAAAATCCGCCATATTCTGAGACGCCACAATGATTAAATCCGCACGGTTAAAAAACGCAATATACCTGTCCAGCTCATGAAGTATTTTCTTTTCCATCAGAGGAGGCACATCATGAATAAAAAATATCTTTTTCAGTTCCCTGTAACCGTTAAAATGCGACACAAAAGTTTCATCGAATCTGATACCGTTCCATGTAGGCAGCTGGAAAATGACAATATCGCCATGGCTGACAGAAGCTATGATACCGTCCAGCCGTGTCCGTAACATATCGGGCGTATCGGAATCCATGGGATACTTATATATCCCTAACTCATTATAGTGGAGGTCTCTTTTCGCGATACCCGCCGTCATCTGCTGTGCTTTCCCGATTGTGCCCCCTATACCGTACAGGTTTGTAATATGAACTTTCATGCCAGTATCTCCCTCCATTTTTTCTCTACTTCCGTTTCCAGATAACGTCTCGCCTTTTTATAAGAGTGTTTTCGAAATGCCTCCAAATCCGCTTCCTTAAAAAGCCGGATAATTCCATCAGCCAGCCCGCTTACTGACATATCGGAAATCCTGAATCCATTCCCCCCTTCATCAACAAAGTTCTGTATTCCATATGGACTGTCGAATCCCACAACAGGAAGCCCGAAACCGATTGCCTCCAGCAAGGTTATCCCAAAAGTCTCGCCATATGACGCCGAAACATATGCCTCATAGTTTTGGTAAATATCATCCAGCTTCTGAAAACCGCACAGACGCACATAGCCGCTGCAATTCAGTTCATCAATCAGCTTCTGCAATTTATCTCTTTCCTCTCCCTCGCCGTAAATATCCAGAGTCAGCTCCGGAATCTCTTTTCGCGCCATCACTGCCGCTTCAACCGCCCAGCCCGTGCGTTTATCAGCCTCAAACCGTCCTGCAGTCATAAGAGAATACTTCTTTCTGGCCTTCCGGGGCCTACGGATTTTATCCAGACATGCCACCGGAATTGTCTCAACCCTGCAGTCGATACCTTTATAATACTGAAGCTGCTCCTTAAGAAGCTTGCTCTGTACCTCCGTATTCGTCACAAAGAAGCTGATTTTTTCCGGATGGGAAAAGACGGACTCATAAGCTTCATTCCACAAAATAAAATCTTCATCACTAAATTTGAAATGGTTTAAATGAGCGATAAACCCTATCCTTGCCGGGAACGCGCTTTGTATGAAAGCCGTCTTATCTATAAATCCCCATTCGCCGTCAATCAAAACCACGTCTTCCTCCGTAAGCTGCAAACCGGACATCATATATCCTGCCAGTTCTTCCCGAGAATAAAGCAATCTGTCTGGGAATTTATAAAGTATTGTCCCTCCCTCTGCCAGCTCTTCATAGGCTATGCTTCCATCTTCATTAAAAAACTTTCTCTGGTACAAATAAGCCTGCCCGTTCACAGGGGTAAAATACTCCGTATAAATCCTGCAATAAGTATAATAATCCTTTCTTACCAGACAACCGTTGGAAACCATCACAACTCTGTGTACAAAATCACTTATTTCATCTGTCAAAAACACTACATAGTAAGCATTTAAATCTGGAAACTGATACTTTGCCGTCATGCCGTCCCTTGAAAAAATGTAATCTTCTTCCCCGAAAGTATTTTCTAACTGCTCCAACGTATAAGTGACCGGAGAAGGCTTACAGTCAGTAAAAAAGCCATACATCCACAAGACCTCTGAATCCAAAAATCCCATCTGTTCTGTTTCATCCCAGATATTATGCTCGGGAAAAGTAGTTGCAAAGACGAATTTCGCATCCAGACCTAAATTTCGAAAAATCTTTGCCCGGTGAGCCAGCCCCATCTCCACACCGCCTTTGAGCCAATAATTATAATGATGAATACTATAAATCATATCAATCTGCTCCCTTGCAATATTCCATTGTCTCCTGCAACAATTGTCCCCATTTATCTTCGACTATCTGAGCAGAAAATCCCTCTGCAATTCCATAAGAACGCTCCTGGAATTTCTCCAGCCGCTCCCTGTCTTCAAAAACCTCGACAATCCTTTCCGCCATATCCCCTATTATTCTCTCTTCCTCCTCACTGTCATGCCCTGGCGTAAAATCAATCAGATACCCGTTCTCCCCCGGGTGAATCAACAAGAGGCTTCCATATTTCACTGTCAGCCCTATCACTGCATCGCCCGATGAAACTGCCTCCAGAATGGAAAGCCCCAGCGTTTCAAAAGTCGATGCAGTCATAAACAGCTCATAATCCTTATAAACCTCCTTCACATCCTTATGACCCATAAATCTGATGTAAGACCCTGCCTGATGGTTTTCCACTGTTTTTTTCAAGGCATTCAGATAATCTATACTGCCGCTCCCATAAACGTCAAGCGAAATCCTGTCGTTTTTCTGATGCGCTTTTATTACACTCCAAATAATCCAGTGTAACCTTTTATGCGTCTGAATTCGGGAGACTGACAATATAGAATAAGGCCTTCTCTCCCCATCCGGATAACGCAGTTTATCCACCCCGCCTGCCGGTATCACCCTGATATCAGGTACACTGCGGCCATATTCCAGAAGTTTTTCCGTCAATTCTTCCTTTTGCTGCTGTGTGGAAACCACAATGCCATCAATCATTCCGGTATATCTCATCAGATAATTGTAGTCCTGATTGAAGTTTACCGTATACGCGCTCTCCCCTTCCTCAAAATAGTGTCCGGCGTGCATAACGGCAATCATTTTCGCTTTCTGTCCTCTCTGAAAAAGCGGCTGTACATAATCAAACTGAGCGAAACGGTCGATTAAAACAGTATCTTCCTTAGACAGATTCAGTTTCCTTACAAACTCCGCAATAAACTCTGACCTTGTAAGAATTCTGCCGTCCGGAAACAGATACTGAAATTTCTCATCTTCAAAAATCTGCTCATAAGCAACGGAACCATCTCTGTGATAATATATCCGTCTGGTTCTTTTTGCATAAGGTCCCCGCTCTGATTCTGCTGTCACAAAGCAGTCTGCATATGCCAGTCCATCTGTATATACCTCCGTGCGAATCAGCTTACTTTGGTTAAAATAATGAATCTCCAATAAATAATCCTGATTCCCGGAAGCCGGAACCATGGCTGCGGCAACGGAGCCATTCCGCATCAGTTGAATCTCCATCCCTCTGTAAACTATATCTGTAATCTGCAGGGCTTCCTCTAATTCCTCGAGTTTATCCTTTACCTTAACCGTCAGCTGTAAAGCAGAATGATTCAGAAAATAATGATGCATACTGAGCATCTCTTCTTCTCTGATTCCAATTCCCTTATAAAAGTCGATATCATGTCTCCTGGGTATTTCGGCAAAGATATAGTGAACCGGATAAGGAAATTTTCTCAAAATTCCGGCGCGATATCCCTGCGCATAATCCACACCGTTGGGCGCATATCCCACCAGAAGACTGAATACATAGATTGCCACTTTCTATCCCTCCGTCCCCTCTTTCAAATCTGATTCCCGCATAAGCTCTTTCCAGTCCTGTCCGTGTTTAGCCGCCAGCGCTTTCAGCCATTCAAGCCTTTTGGGATTCCCGTTCATAAGGAAATGCCTGTTTGCCGCACAAGCATCTCTATCCAATTCTTCTTTTGATTTCACTTTTCTTTTATGCACAATTGAACTGTCATAAATCAGTCTGTCATATTCATAAAACAAACCGTTCAGGTAACAGATTTTATCCGCATAGGATAAAACAACCGGCGTCCACGCCTCATCCTCATAGGAAAGCTTTGGGAATAAATGAGCCTTCACAAGCGATGCCCGATATAGCTTACAAAACACAACCGTTCCGAATCCGCATTCCTTCAGATAATAATCCCGGAAAAACTCATCCGTTGTCACTGCAATATCTTCTTCCATAGGATATTGCAGTAAAATTTCATAACCCTTGTCGGTAATCTGATAGGCGGAACCGACCGCAACATCACAATTATTTTTCCTGATAGAATCGTATAACCTTGTTACCATATCCGGACGCACCGTATCATCACTGTCCAGAAAACAGATATATTCTCCATGCGTATGCTTTATCGCTGTATTGCGTGCCCCGGAAACATATCCGTTTTCCTGATGAATAACAGTTACGTTAGAATACTGCGCTCCATACCAGTCCAGAATTTCCGATGTCCGGTCCAAACTGCCGTCATTCACCGCAATAATCTCCAAATCAGGAAACGATTGCGCTAACGCGCTGTCCATACTTCTGGCAATAAAATTCTCCGCATTATAGGCCGGTATAATAAGACTGACCTTCGGCTCTGTATATTGGTTCCCTCGCAGACAGGCTGGCTCTGATTCCGCCACAATCAGCCGCCCTCTCCCGGTTTCCACGTAAGCCTTTACAACAAACCCCTTTTCCGTCTCACTATCTATAGCCCCCCGCCGGTCTTCTTTTTCAGTTGGTGAATTTTCTACCAGGAGGTAATGTTGGCGTACATTTTTCGTCCTGCATTTCAGGTTCCCCAGACTATCATATATAAGAAATCCATCCGTCTCTCCCTTATAACTCCAGGACAAAGCCAGTTTCCCGCCATAGGAAATATTCAGCACAACATAATCAAATTTACATTCCGGAAGGGTATATTCATTTGCCGGTATCAACATTCTTCCGGCATCCTTTCTGTAAAATGCCTGCATTGCCTCCATCAGGCATTTTTTTGTATAAAATCCCTCTCTCAGAGCCGGGGTAAATTGTTCTGTGCAGCGGACATACTCCTGATATTCCGCCTCGCCCATCGCGTCAATCAGCGCCTCCGCCTCGTTCAGCGAATTTACCACAAGACCAAGATGATTGTTTTCAATCAGGGCCTGATTTGAAATCCCTGCCGGAACAACAACAGGAATCCCCGATGCAAGATATCTTGCAAGGGAAAAGGACACATTATACTCCATGCTCCTGCGCTCATTCTCATCCTGATACCATACCGCGCCAAATTTCTCTTTCAGCAGTAGAGAAGCCTCTTCCCTGTCTCTCCCGGTATTATGCAAAAACTGCATCCTGGCAGTATCATCCCACATTTCCTGAACAATGAATTTCATGTTCTCCCGGATTCCGTTTTCCCGTAAAAACCGGCGCATCGCCGGTGACGGCACAATTAGTACCTCCGCCTGATTGTACAACTCAACTGCGCTTTTAAGCGCAGACAGATTTTCCTCCTGTACAAAAATCGCAATCCTGCTCCTGTACATTTTCAGATGATTTATCAGTGACCATTCATATCTTAAGCCGTTTCCCGTGGGAAACTGACAGATTACAATATCCCCGGCATTGATTCCGGCAATAATGCCATCCATTCTGGAATTCAGGCTCACGTCAGGCTCATCCCTCCAGCTATAACGATATAATCCCATCTCCCTGCAACCCAGCTGATATGCGGCTTCCGCTACCATACACTGCTTATATTGCACGGGGTCGCTGAAGGATAATCCATTTATGCGGGTAATATAGATATTCATGTCGTTCCTCCCCCCTGTCCTTTCCCACCGTATCACGGGAAAAGGATATGCAACCAGCCCGCCTCGTCCAGAAAGATATCGCTTAGCAAAATATTCCGCATGGCGTTCGCATAAACGGCAGCCTGCATTTTCCCGAAAGATTCAAAGGACTCGTTCTGGTACTCAAAGAAAACGTTCCTCTGAGCGGTAGACCTGCCGGAAACGGCAGCCTGCAGCTGCTGCATATAATCCACCTGCTCAACCCATGCGTCATCGACGGCATTCAGCACGGCAACACGCATAAATTCGTTCATTCGCTTCGTATTGGACAGCTTCTCTTCCTGCGCTTTCAATACCTGACGCACCAGCTCCATAAGATATCTCTCTATCGCTTCTTTATCTTCCAGCGACAGCTCTGTCGCCGCCTTGTCAATCTTATAAGAAATATTGTCCAGAATATACCGGTTCAGGGTACGCCTGTCGATGCCCTCCTCAGAGGATAACAATCTCTTTATATTCCCCTCAGCCATACGGAGTATGATTTCCTGAGGCAGCTCCTCTCCCTGCAGAAGCTTATCCCTTGTGGCATAAATCAAGTTCCGCTGCCGCTGTATTACCTTATCGTGGACAACGGCGGTTTTCCTTCCCATGACAGCAGATTCTTCGCCTGAAGTCTGTGCCTTGTTGATGATTTTCTTCAGCTTTCGTTTACGAATCCGCCTTTTCTCTTCTATATACTTTTCATAGGCGGGATTTTCCCCCACCACATCATCCTCCAGAGATACAAAGAACTGGCTGCTTCCCACGTCTCCCTGCCTGCCCGCGCGCCCTCTGGCCTGCCGCTCCATACGCACGTTTTCCATACGTCCGATACCTATTACCGCAAGACCGCCCAGCTCCTCCACGCCTTTTCCCAGCTTGATATCCGTTCCTCTGCCTGCCATCGTTGTGGCTACGGTTACCGCGTCCCGCTGGCCTGCTTCCCTGACAATCTGCGCCTCCCAGTAAGCATTTTTTGCATTTAAAACATTATGAGGAATTCTCTTCCTCATGAATATCTGTGATACCTGTTCCGTGTTCTCGATATTTGCCGCCACAATCAGCACAGGACGTCCTGTCCGATGTATCTTCATGGCGGCTGCCGCCGCCGCATGAACCTGCCGCTTCGTATTCCGGAAATACTGGTCAGGCAAATCCACTCTTTTTGCCGGCCTGTTTGGAGGAATTACCAATACTTCCACGCCATACACATCACGTAGCTCTTCGGTGGCGTCCGCAAGGGTTCCGCTCATCCCTGCCAGCTTCGGAAACATTAAAAACAAATTCTGGAATGTTACGATAGCAACTGCACGGCTCTCCTGTGTGACCGTAACCCCCTCTTTTGCTTCCAGCGCCTGATGCTGTCCTCCGCGCAGCTTCATACCGTCCAGTGCGCGCCCTGTACTGCTGTCCATCAGAAGTACTTTTCCGTCCGGCGTCACCACGTAGCTCTCGCCTTTCTCATGAAGCTTATGGGCGCGGAGTGCCAGAATCACATGGCGGTTAATCTCAAAGTGCTCCTCTCCATAGAAATTGTCAATCTGGAAAAAGGTCTCCGCATACCGGATTCCATCTTCCGTAAACCACACCTTCCCGTCTTCCAGCATGTAATCCCGTTCTTCCTCCAGCGTGGTGACAAAGAAATCCGCCACGGCGTAAAGATTGGACTGCACACGGGGTGACGCTGAAATAATAAGCGGTGTCTGGGCAGCATCCAGCAGCACGGAATCCGCTTCATCGATAATCACATAATAATATTCCCGAAGGAAACGGTCTTCCGCCTTTTTTGCCAGATTATCCATCAGATAATCAAAGCCAAGTACGCTATGTGTGGTATATACAATATCAGATGCATATACGATTTTCTTTTCCTCATTCCCGAATTCCTTCTGTCCCTTCGCCGGAACGCCTGCCGCAACGGTAAGGCCCATAAAGCGGTATACCGCCCCCATCTCCTCCGCATCTCTTGCCGCCAGGTATTCATTTGCCGTCACCAGAATAACGCTTTTTCCTGTCAGCGCATTCAAATACAGAGGCAGCGTTGCCACCAGTGTCTTTCCCTCGCCGGTGTTCATCTCCGCAAGGCATCCCTGATGCAGGGCAATCCCTCCTAAAATCTGTACGTCAAAGGGCGCCATTCCCAGAATCCGGTAATCTGCTTCACATATTGCCGCAAACGCTTCCGGCAGAATGTCGTCCAGAGTTTCCCCTTCCGCCAGCCGCTCCTTAAATGTCACAGTAAGATGGGAAAGTTCTCCATCAGAAAGCGCCGCCATCTGCTCTCCATAGCTTCTGACCTTATCCAGAATTTTATTTAGTTTCTTCAGCTTCCTCTTCCTGCTCATCTTCGACTTCCTGAATTTCAACATAATGAAAATGAAACCGGGTAATCCCTCCGTTCACCAATTCCATCCTATAGCTATATGTCCTCAAAGGACACTGAAAATAAGATACCTCGTCCCGTATGGCGACACGCCCTGCCACAGCGTCGTATTTATCACAAAATATCAGCTGTATCAGCCACGTCTCATCCTCCGGGCAATCGATATGAACCGTAATACGATATCTGCTCTCCCCGTCTATCATAGGCAAAGCCGGTTCAATTCTCTGCATCTGGTAATAAGTTTTGGAATACCACTGCTTAATCACTGTCCCGGGGGGCATCAATAAATTCTCAAATTCCACGTCATCTTTTGCATGGTAAGATATTTCCGAACCATATAAATAGGTATTGGATGAATATTCATTCCAGTAAACAGTCCATTTTTCTCCCGTCATTGCCCCATCCTTCTTCCGAAATCCTCATGCAGCATCTTTCTATACTGTCCAAGGAACCAGTTGATGATTCCCGGCGTATTATCATTATGCCTTCCGTGAAGCCCCTTTCCATAGGCCTGCACGCCGTCCGAACCCAGATAGGAAAGCATGGTGGCATACGCATCCGTATCATAGTCGTCTTCTATCATATACGCGACGGCAAACTTTGAATTTCCCCAATCCGCCGCCTGAAATTTCCTCCAGAATTTATCATTCAGCCACTCCACGCTCTCTTTATCCAGACCGCCTCCCTGCAGCTTCAGCACGTCTAACGACGTGGGAAATCCGCCGGGGCGCAGGTGCTTCTCATTGGCCGCCACATTCCCAATACTTGCCAGCGGCTTTCCGACGAGCATAGCATGGGGCCGGATATCACAGCCATAATACATAGCGCCAAAGGTTCCCATGGAAAGCCCTGAAAGAATGACCTGGTCCGGCGTGAAACCAAGCTCATCCATGTGCATTCTGATAGCATTCGTAAACATCTGTTCATATTCTTCCGAGCCCATATAAAAGCTGCCGCCCTCCAGACGCGGTTCGGCGAGCAAAAGGAACGGACATCCCAGATTTTTCATCATATAATAGCCCTCGAATCCCTGCAGCGTCTTATAGCCGGAAAAATACACACACAGAGGCGGCTTCAAATCTGCGGGCTCAAAATAGCAGAAAGCCTCTTCCCCCTGAGCCGTCGCATACCGTTCCCCTCCCGGCAGAAAATATCCGTGACTGCCTCTGGAAAGCCTTTTATGCAAAGCAATAAGCTGCAGCCTTCCCTTTCCTTTTGCCCTTACGGAAACAAAAAGCGTACCATCTCCCCGTGCGCTCTCCATGCGGACCACCTGCTCCAAATCCTTTTCCCGCAGTTCCTGCTGTTCCAAAATAATAGATGCCGTTCCCGAGGCAAAAAGAGTAAACTCAAATATAACCTCAACCGATGAATCCTTTTCATATTCTACCCAGAAATCAGCCATCTCCCCCTTAGGCATCGGATTATTGAAACGCCAAAAAGCGACCTGCCGGAATTCCTCTCCAAAATCATCTTCCAGCTCCACGCTGTAATTTCCGTTCCATTTCACCTTTCCCCGGAACCCCTGCGCAATAGCCAAATCCTTCAGACGAAACTTCTCCCCGTAAGGCCGGGGGAAATAGTATCTGCTTTCCTCTGCAAGAAACCTCTGAATATCCTCTCCGGCAATACGCTGTGCTTTCCTGCTGCGGCACAGCCATTCCGCCTGCCCCTGCATATCCACTTTATCCGTCACAAAGAGCGTATATGCCTTTGCCGCACGGTATATCAGCTCTATCTCTGTATCCGAGGGCTCCCTGTCCAGAAAAAACATGTCATAGGCCTTTTCCGGCGCTTCCTCCAGACCTTCCACATAATCCAATGTCACATATTCCGGCAGCGTATAAATTCCATTCCAGTCTTCTTCACCAATCTGTAAAATATTTATTCTAGTCAACGCTGTCCATGACCTCCCCCCACATATCGAGCAGCCGCTCCGTTGTGTATTCCCTGCTTATCCCATAGGAAAATATACGCGCTTCATTCCGGTGTTCCAATCCGTCAAGGTAATAATCCAGCGCCTTGGGCAATCTTCTTCCTTTTGTCAATATAATGCCGTTGCCATCGTCCACAATAAACTCTGTCTTTTTCCGCACAATCTGCGGAATTCCAAAGCTGACCGCCTTTATCTGCAGATACTGCTCGGGCACCTCCCGCAGGTCAATTAAAAGCCACTGCTCGCGCATACATTTGCTCACAGACAATTCATCCACACATTGTTCCGGCACAAACAGAACGGGAACTCTTTCTTCCATTTCCAAATCATTCTCGGACACCATTCCATCTCCGGTCTCCGCCGCCCACCCCTCCGGCAGGCCGCCTTTGGCAAGCTCGGCGCGCACCTGCTCCAAAAGCTTCTGCTTCCTGTCATATCTCGCGTCTCTGGTAAAGAGACAAACCTGCACACCTTTCCTTTGTGAAAGATGTTCGCCCAAAATACGTACTACTGCTCCCAATAACTTATCATCCAGGTCATCCACAGCCAGCATAAGCTTCTGGATACCGCTCTGCAGGCTGGTTCCCTCTTCCACTCTCGTATCATAAGGAGGAATCGCTACAATATGTTCCGGCGATACCTGAAACGTCCCGCATATCCTCCTTGCGCTTTCGTTGGAGTCCACAACCACATAATTTGCTTTTTGAATCATCTCTAATTCTTCAGGATTATCTGTCGCCTGATACCTGTTCTGAAAAAATGACAGAATTTTCTTTTCGCGCAGAAGCGCTTTTCCCAAAAGCCCTGCATGCAGATTGTGCATAGCCACACAAAAAATATCCGAAATACTGGTCAACTCCAGAAAAGCTGTCAATACCTCATATATAACCTGCCCCAGATTATCGTATGTCCGTCTGGAAAAACGCCTCTTACGTTTTATATCATTATACTCTAATAAATAACCGGAACATTTATTATTAATTTCCACATGTCCGTCTTTATAATAAAGCCTGAGCTTCCACACGCCTTCTTCCGTCAAATAATCCTGATAAAGAGGATTGCCGTCTTCATAAAGAATCGTACTGGAAATAAAGCCTCTGTCGTCATAGAGATTGCGGCGGCAGATTTTTCCTCCCTGGTACATTTCAATCCATATGGGATTCCCATCCTCCCCAAAATCAATCTGCGCGTATTTTTCTTTGCCCAGCATGGCGACCACCACAAAGGGAGTATAGAGAAACTCTATTTTCTCAGGCCAATTCAGGTCATGAAACGACAACACCCTGACTCTTTTTCTCTGCACCTCCTGAATTGCGTCAAAACAGGACCAGTAGGGCGCACGGTATATTCCCTGCCTGTGAAGAAAATGCCGGAAATTTGGCGCAAAGCTGAGCAGCATAATCTGATAATCATATGCTCCGCTGCGATGGAAAAGCTGAATCTGCTTTACGGTATCGTCAAATTCCGAATACATACGCTTCACCCGCCAGCTCTGTTCGTTTTCACTCCAATCCATTTCCCTGTACCATGCCGGAATAAAATATAGCATTTTTACGACTCCTCTATCGAAACATCAGCGGCCTGCCCCAGCCGCCTCTAAAACAGCGGCCGGCATGAATCATAAGCCCACAGTGTACAAATCTCCCGATACATATTGCATGAAAATCCTGTCAGCAGCATAATAGACGTCGGCAGCGTTACCAGCGTACTGTCAATCCCTCCCTTAAGCTGCATAATCATCGGGGCACTCATACAGACTCCCATGACGGTAGCGCTGAACAGACTTATCCGCCACATCACCCCTCGCAGATACCGCCTTGTATCGCGGCCGGCATGAAGATTAACGATGCTGTCGCCGCTTTTCAAAAAATTCTCTGAAATGTCTTTAGGGCTTATCATCAACATGGAAAAACCAATGGTAAGCAAATACTCACACACGACATAGATAAAAATACCAAAAGGCTTTGCCAGAGACAAATTCTCCTGCCACCAAAGAAGCCCCTGATGATACGGAAAAAACCGCAGCAAAAGAGAAACAAGAAGCCCCGGCAGCATAAAAACTGCGTTAGAAAACATCATCGGCATCATCCCTACAGGGTTAAGCTTAATTGCCATATAATTCTTATCCGCATAAATATTGTGTATCGAGATTCTCTGAACCGGAATACGCTTCTCGGCATTTTCCATGACAAGCATAATCATCATCATAAGAAATCCTGCCATCAGAGGAATCACGAGACTACGTATAGTGTGCGTAACCAGCGGCAGAGTAATCCGTTCCAGTATGTTAACAACCATGAACACCATTCTTCCGCCAAGTCCGTATTTGCCATTCCTGTCAGCCATCCACATGATGAGCACCGCGCCCGTTATCATTTCCAAAGCAGCTATCAACCACGCAATATACAACTGCTCACCGGAGACATCAAACTTCAATTCCGGAATCCGGGCGACAACCTGAAATATTGCAATAATAAGCGTTACAACAACTGTCATCCGCCGGGATTTTCCCGGAGAAACTCCGGTTTTGGTAAATAATCCTCTAATTACCATAAAAATCTGAACCAGAAATGCGGATATCATAGAGGGAAAAATGCCAAGTGCAAATACAGAGGAACGGAAAAGGTCGCCGCTTATGGACTGAATCAGTAAGTCCTCCACGCTCAGCCCCGCAGTATTCCTGTATGCCGATATATCTATGCCATATAAAGGGATATTTTTTCCGATTAAATATACTAATGTCATAATCCCTGAATAAATCAGCTTGTATTTTAATACATTTTCTTTTACTTCATTATTACCCATCATTTTCCCTTTTCCTGACGATTTTTCCCTACATAGTATAACAGACTGTCTCTTTCTCAAACTCTTTCATTTTAAAATTTTGTAAAAAAACAAGCTAATCCTCCTGAAATACTATCCAATCGTTGCTATGTGCTGAAAAAAAAGCTATACTTAAATTGAAACTTTTGAAACGGAGGTATACTCTATGAACGACTTCAACCGCTTACACACTATTTGACTATTCCGCCGGACTCTGGATGGAAGGCCCCGATTATCTTCGAGATGTCTTTGAAGATACTAATGGCCGATAACGGCAGCCATTAATTTTATCTTGCATCAATTTACGGTTTACTCTTTTCCTTTAACTCTTTTATTTCTTTATTCAGCTTATGCCTCCTTATAAGGAACAACGCTGTGATTGCAATGAGGAAAATTATTGCCAGTAAATCCCATCCGCAAAACCCCCATACTATATTCTCATGAAAAACCATCAGTTCTCCTTCCCTTCTTCATCTAGCTGTTCCTTTAATTTGTCAACCTCTTTCTTCTTTTTCCTGTTACTTCCCGCTAAGAATACTGGCAACAAACCGGATGCAGCCAATTCGCATATATGCTGGATGTGATGGAATACCCCGCTGCCAAGAGCCACATCAGCCAAAGGCGTTTCCTCATCGTCCACTTCCTGAAGTCCCTGGTCATCTTCGTCCAGAACTGCCAAAGGTACTTCTTCATCTCCTACCTGAACAATCTCCGGAGCTGCCGGTTCCTCTGCCTGCGCTACTGCGCCTGCTGCTAACGGTATTGCCGCGGGCGCTGCCACTGGCGTATCCAGTATCTGAGTAGCCAACGGTACAGGTTCATCTGCCATCGTTACTAACGGTACAACTGTAGCGGTTTCAGGAGCCGCGTCAGGTTCAGCTGCTTCGCCCGGTACATCTTCACCCGGAGCAGGTGTATCATCATTCAGGCTCTGTGAAGTGCTGGTGCTCGTTGAGGTACTTGCACTTGCACTCGAAGATGCGCTGGTGCTTTCGCTTGATGATGCACTGGTACTGGTGCTCTCACTCTCGCTTACTACTGTCGAAGTGCTTTCGCTTTCACTTACTACTGTAGAAGTGCTCTCACTCTCGCTTACTACCGTCGAGGTGCTTTCGCTCTCGCTTACCACGGTGGAAGTACTCTCGCTTTCGCTTACTACTGTAGATGTACTCTCGCTCTCGCTTACTACCGTCGAAGTACTCTCACTCTCGCTTACCACCGTTGAGGTGCTCTCACTCTCACTTACTACGGTTGAAGTGCTCTCACTTTCGCTTACTACCGTTGAAGTACTCTCGCTCTCGCTTACTACCGTTGAGGTACTCTCGCTTTCACTCACTACTGTAGAAGTGCTCTCACTTTCACTTACTACCGTTGAGGTACTCTCGCTTTCGCTTACCACGGTTGAGGTGCTTTCACTTTCGCTTACTACTGTCGAAGTACTCTCGCTCTCACTTACTACAGTACTGGTGCTCTCGCTTTCGCTCACTACAGTTGAGGTGCTTTCACTTTCGCTTACTACTGTCGAAGTACTTTCACTCTCACTCACTACGGTACTGGTGCTTTCACTCTCGCTTACTACCGTTGAAGTACTCTCGCTTTCACTCACTACTGTAGAAGTGCTCTCGCTTTCGCTTACTACGGTTGAGGTGCTTTCACTCTCACTTACTACTGTGGAAGTACTCTCGCTTTCACTTACCACTGTGGAAGTGCTCTCACTCTCACTTACTACCGTTGAGGTGCTTTCGCTCTCACTTACTACCGTCGAGGTGCTTTCGCTCTCGCTTACCACTGTGGAAGTGCTTTCGCTTTCACTTACTACTGTGGAAGTGCTCTCGCTTTCGCTTACCACTGTGGAAGTGCTCTCGCTTTCGCTTACCACTGTGGAGGTACTTTCACTCTCGCTTACTACCGTCGAAGTACTCTCGCTTTCGCTTACTACTGTCGAAGTGCTCTCGCTTTCACTTACTACTGTGGACGTACTCTCGCTCTCACTTACTACAGTACTGGTGCTCTCGCTTTCGCTCACTACAG
>OFFJ01000126.1_pt1 | contig 62791 bp, 56 predicted proteins | sample 1521261 | NCBI WGS metagenome assembly OFFJ01 (sample SAMEA3504122, study PRJEB24116) | mouse gut metagenome | biome: mouse gut; feature: mouse-associated habitat; material: faeces | place: Denmark | collected 2011 | reverse complement strand
AACAAAATACATGCGCAGAAACATGCAGGTGTCGAGGAGGTGTCAAAATGGCTAAATGTGATATTTGTGGTAAGGGCGTTCTTTTTGGTAATAACGTAAGCCATTCTCATAGAAAGACCAACACAATGTGGAAACCCAATGTCAAGAGAGTTAAGTGCAAAGTTAACGGCGGCGCGAAGAGAATGCACGTCTGTACCAATTGTCTGAAATCCGGCAGGATTGAAAGAGCATAATGAATTGATACCAAAAAGGCAGGTTTTTAACCTGCCTTTTTTATGCGCAGGGGCGCATAAGGAAATTTGTTGCTGATGCAACATGCGCCCCGCGCGGCGAGTAGCGGAAAAGGGCATTCCCCTACTCGATGGTATAGGGGCGCATATGGAGAATAGTTGCTGATGCAACATGCGCCCCGCGCGGCGAGTCGTGGAGAGGGACGTTCCTCGATTTGTCGTGAAAGCCCTGAAAACGCTCCTGCGTAACATGCACAGCCAGAACAAATCCCCCGCTGCAGGCAGCGGGGGATCAAGCTTGTAGTGCTACAGAGCAGAAAGCGTCCAAAGGACACTTTGGTGTTTGACCCTGGCGGCAGTCGCCAAATGTCTGCAGGCAGCCACCTGGCTCATTGCCAGCGGGAATAAACCGTACCCGGCCGGACAGCCCTGTCTCCGGTCAGTCACCGCAAAAGCAGTTGTATCCCACAAAAAGCAACAGCGCAATGATCAGAAGGCCCACCAGACGATTGTGCGTAATCAGCATAATCATCATTCCGACTGCGATAAAAAAAGCTGCATATCCTATGATCTTCTTCATGATAATTTCCCATGACATACTTTCCGGGGGAAGCGGCGCTTCCCCCGGCTTCTCATCAGTCTATTATATGCAGCCCCAAGGCGGAAATATATTAGCTTTCCTCATTTTCCTTTTCCGGAAACGCAATATCCACTACTTCCGCATCGGATATTTCCTCCTCATTTCCGGAAGGTTCTTCCTTTTTATCTTTGGGTTTGGTAAATTTTTCCAGGATGTCAGGAATCATGTCCAGAACCTTCGTGACAGCATCCTGGTTCTTGATATTTACCAGTTTGACCGCATTGTCCCTGATCACCAAAACCGCGCTGGGTGTCATCTTCCCCCCCAGTCCGCCTGCGCCGGATGCCTTTTTGCCATTGCCCTTTCCATCGGAATTACTGCTGTTGCCGGCTCCGGCACCCACACCGAACGATACGTCCACCAGCGGCAAAATGATGGTATCGCCGATCTTGGTGGCATTTCCCACCACTGTCTTGGTAGACAGTACGGTATCCATTCCCTTCAGCAGGGATTCCACAACTCCTTGAAACTGATTTTCTTTGTCCGACATAGCTTCCTCCATTCCCGTTTTGTCTCTTGGCTTCAGCCTCCGAGACGCATTTCACTTCCTTTTCCAGTTCCGCCTTCGCTGCCATTTTCTTCCATTTTTAACTTTTTGATAAAACGATACAGCTTCCTGTCCAGCAGGATTTTTCCTGTGTTGAATAACATAACCCATACCGTTATATGTCCGGCGGCATCTGCCTCTGCCCGGAATATGGCCTGTTCAAAATCCGGGGTCACATAAAAACCCTTTCCCAGCGCCCCTGCAAAAATACAATACATTCCATAAAGATTACCGGTCTTGTCCGGGGAGCCGGTGCCAAACAGAATATCCGCGTGAAACCTTCTGGGCCGCAGGCTCTTCAAAACTTTTTTCATTCTGGACAAAACATGGGAAAACAGCAGCCTGGTCTCCTCTTCCTGTAAAAGGTCTCTGTAATAGGATATATTTTCCCAAATCTTTTTTATTTTATCATAAATGCCGGTAATTGTGTACTTTATCTTCTTAATTTTTTGGAAAATCTTCCCGCCTTTCGTATTTTCCTCCGGAATGTGTATATCCGTGGAACCTCCGCTCTCATGATACTCTTCCCCGGCCTGTTTTGTCCCGGCGGTTTCTTCCGGTTCCCTTCCGCCGCTTCCTTCCTCCCGGACCGTCTCTTTTTTACTTTCCGGCTGTCCCTGGGGCGTCTGGATGCCCTGCGTTTCTTTTCCGGCTTTCCCGGACTTTTTCTCTCTTTTTTTCTTCCGTTTCGGTTTTTCTTTTGCATCTTCCGGAAGAGCCTCCGGCGGGATTTTCATCCGGAAAACCGGGAAAAAAAGCAGTCTGACCGTGGCAGTCCCCGGATCCGGATAACTGCAGTCTGCCCGAAAAAGCCCCAGCATCCATCTGATCTTCACGTCCCCACGGAATCCCTCCCCGTCCTTCGCGGCCCGGATCCGGTATGTTACAGGAACAAACAAAACCAGCAGCAATACCGTCAGCGCCAGGAGTACCAGGGCCAGAAGCAGGATGCCGAGTATGGACAGAATTCGTAACACTATTAGCATCGCAAATACTCCTTTAACGCGCAGTCTCCCCTTTCCTGCAGGCATTCTTCGGCAATCTTTTTCACCAGCCCAATGGCATCCTCTTTGTTTTTTGCGATTCCCACCACATAGGGCGGATATTTCTCGTAATAACGCCATCGCAGCTGCCGGGAATCATAGATTTCCAGCTGATCATTGGAATTACGAGATAATACCACCAGAAACACACCGGCAAAAAGGGATCTCTTTTCCAGCTTTTTCTTTATTTTATCCAGTTTTTTCCCTTTCATGCCTTCACCCAGGTACAAACACGGGTGGTATGCCATTTCAAGAGCCATGTGAGGATTCCTTTACTTTAACACAGCCGAAAATACTAATAGTACTTCCGGCTGCCCCATAAATTGCTTCTTTTCAGTTCCAGATACTCGTCATATGCCTTTTCCAAAATCTGTTTTTCATTGGAAAACTTCAGCAAATGGTACGCCTCATGATACTTATAAAAACCCGAATCCAAAAAAAATTCTTCCTTTTGTGGTTTGCTGTAATAGCTGTCGGCCATCATCAGATACCAGTGAACTTCCTTCTCCACCGTATCTTCCGGTACATTAAATGTATATTCGCTTTTTCCGACATATTTAATAATGGTAGCCTTCGCCCCAGATTCCTCCAGCACCTCTCGCAACGCGGTATCCTTAAATTCCTCGCCTTGTTCCACTGTGCCTTTAGGCAAAACCCAGCCCTCATACTTGTTTTTGTAATTCTTGTACAAGAGAAGGATTTTTCCACGAAAAATTACCACACCACCACAGCTTGTTGCTTCTAACATTGCAATTCCTCCTGACTGGTGTGCAAGTATTTTATAAAAACTAATTACTTCCAGTATAGTCCAATCTTCCGGGAAGTGCAACCCTTATTTTTTCATTGAAACTTATCTGCTCAGCCCTCCGGCTCCCCTGAAGCGTTTTTTTCATTAAAATAGGCGTCAAAAATCCTCCTGGCTATGGGAACGGCATAATCTCCCCCGCTTCCGGCCCCCTCCATGATCACGGTGACGCAGACTTCCGGATTCTCGGCCGGCGCATAACCCGTAAACCAGGCATGGCTGTCGCCCTTTACATTATTATACTCTGCAGACCCGGTCTTTCCGGCGGCCGTATAAGACAGTCCGGACAGCTTTCTGGCCGTGCCGCCCTCCACCACCGCGGTCATCAGTTCCTGCAAGATTTCCGCCTCGGATTCGCTGATCAGGCGGCCGTATTCTTCAGGTTCAAAGGATTTGACCACCTTCCCCGCATCATTCTCCACCCGGTCAACCACATAGGGCTTCATGAGTACCCCGTTGTTTGCAATGGCGGATGTGATCATATTCAGGTGCATGGGTGAGATCTGGGTCTTCCCCTGGCCGATGGAGGTCTGCAGCATATCGTCCAGTGTCATATCTTCCGATACCAGCACCGAACTTTTTGTATAATTCAGGGGCAGGGGCAGCGGCCTGTCAAACAGAAGGTCCTCCAGCGTCTCCGCAAATTTTTCCCTGTCCAGTCCCATGCCGATATTGGCAAAAGAAGAATTGCAGGACTTTGCGAAAGAGTGCACAAAGTCCAGCTGTCCGTGGCTGGTGCCGTGATAGCAGTTAATGCGGCTGCCACCGGTCTGGAAATTTCCTCCGCACTGGAAAGAATACTGGCCATAGGTCTCCGGATTTTCCCGGATATATTCCAGGGCCGTTATGATCTTGAACGTCGAACCGGGGGGATACTGTCCCTGGGTGGCCCGGTTTAAAAGTACGGAACTGGTCTCGCTTTCCAGGAGGGAATCCCAGATTTCCCCGATTTCATTGGGATCAAAATCAGGATGGGAAACCATGGCAAGAATTTTCCCGGTGGACACTTCCGTCACCACGGCAGCCCCCTTATAAATATCCAGCTGGGAATCTGCCACCTCCTGAATCTGCACATCCAGCGTGGTGTACACATCATCACCGGGATTTTTCACTCCGGCCACATCATTTGCCGCCTTATTGCTCAGGGAAGTACTCGTATTGATGAGATAATAATTTGCCAGCGCCTCCACGCCCATGCGTCCCTGGGTGGAATATCCCACAATGTGGGCGAACAGTTCCGCGAAAGGATAAGACCGGGATTCATTCTGCTCCTGGTCCAGTACAGTCTCTGCCAGCACTTCCCCATCCCTGGAATAAATCGTTCCCCGGTAATTCCGGGACAGCAGAATTTTCTGCCTGGAATTGTAGCTGTTGTTGATCATGTCCTGTTCGCTGGTAGCGGTAAAATATCCCAGATGCACAATGAGCACCAGAAACACTGCCACAAAAAACACACTTGTCACAATGATTTCCGGTTTATTGTCCAGCCTTCTGGCATCTGTTTTTTTAGTAGTCTTTTTCTTTTGGGGTTCTTCTCTTGCTGACATTTCCCTGTCCCTCTTTTGTCTTTCTGACATGGCGCTTCTCCCCTTCCTGCTGTAATCTGATATAAATTCCCTGCACAATGAAAAACATCATCATGGTCGTCATCACGGAGCTGCCCCCGTAACTGATAAACGGCAGGGTCACCCCTGTCAGCGGAATCAGCTTGGTTCCGCCCCCTATGGTCAGGAAACTCTGGAAAATATACATAATGCCCGCACCATAGACAATCAGCTGGTAGAAACGGTCCCTGATCCGGGCCGCCAGCTTCATCATGGCCAGGAAACAGGCCACTGTGGCCAGAATCACACAGATCCCGAACACCACCCCCAGTTCCTCACAGAGGGAAGAAAAAATAAAGTCAGCCTCCACAACAGGAATGGCCGTGGGATTTCCCTTGGAAAGTCCCATGCCGAACCAGCTTCCGCTGCCTATGGCAAAAAGGGACTGGGTAATGGCATACCCCCTGACGCTGTCCATATAATCCCAGGGATTCTGCCAGGCAATCACACGGTTCTGCACATGGGCAAAAATCCGGTACGCGCCGTATGCCGCCGCGCTCCCCCCAAGGGCTCCGGCCAGAAGATACAGGTAGTTTCTTGTGGCCGCAAATACCATAAACACATAGCCCACGAAGAAAATCAGGGCGCTTCCCAGGTCCTTGGAGACCACCAGCACAATCACATGCAGTCCGGCTATTACCGCCGTCAGGGCTACCCTGGCAAAGGAAGTGTTGTCCCACAGGGCCCCCGCCAGAAAGAAGATAAAAATCAGCTTCACAAATTCCGAGGGCTGGAATGTGACCCCGCCCACGGAAAAGGAGAGATTGGATCCCCGGGTAACTTCTCCCATGATCAGCACAATGCTCAGCAGAACCAGCCCCACCCCGCCGTAAGCCCAGGTAAGCTTTTTCAGAAAGCGGACTTTGGCCAGAATCAGGGGTATAAACAGTGATACTGCCAGTGAAATCATCACGATAATATACTGTCTCACCGCCTTCTGAAAAGAAAGTCTGGAGATAATGCACAGTCCGATTCCCAGCAGCATGCACATATTGTTCAATAGCAGGCGGTCTGTCTTCTCATATACGATAGGCACCATAACCGTCACGGCCAGCAAAAGCACCTGTACGAACACATAGTAGAACACATATTCCAGTTCTTTATTCATCAGTGCAAGATCTGTAAACATCAGAAGCTGGATACAGAACATCAAAAAATTCTGTATCCCGTAGACCAGTCTGCCCTTCCCGACTTTTTCATACAAAGCCAGAAAGCTGCAGAATGTGTGAATCACCATCAGCGCGGCAATTCCATATTTTGATAATTCCGTAACGTATTCCCGCATTATACCTGTCCTTTTATCTGTTATCTTTTCCCCCGGATCCCCCCCGCTCCCCGGCGGCAGTGTCCTTCCCGGAAATATATCTGCGAAACGTACAGAATCCCGCCACCGGAATTCTGTTACAGTACCCCGCGTCTCTCATGTCCCGTGGTATATTCTTTCATGGGAAAGGGCGCATTGTGGAAAAAGGTATCCAGTACCGCCCTGACTTCCTCCCCGGTCTCCAGGGTAAAATCCATGCGCAAATCCGCCCGTCCCCGCCACCGGTCCAGTTCCTGATGCAGGGAAAGGGGCACGCTGTTGTATATCACATTCGTGCAGTGCAGGCAGTCTGCCATCACCGGAAATTCCTTCCGGAGCCGGTCTTTCAGCACGGTAATATGTCTGTCCCCTGTTTTTCTCCTGCACTGGCCCCCAGTGCGGAACAGGCAGTTTGCCGTGATCATCATGGGGATACGGCCATACACTATTTTTTCGGCAGGCAGGGTATCCGGCAGCCCTTTTTGTTCCGAAGCCTTTAACTCCCAGGGCAGACAAAAGCCATCCCCAAAAGAAGCCGCTTCCGCCATGGCCCATTTGTTCCACACATAGATTCCGGCATCCAGCCTGCAGACAAATGCCCTTCCCTTCCCGTCCAGAAAGCCGGCTCCTTCCATGGAACGGGCCAGAAAACCGGAAAACATACCGCTTTCCGCTGCCAGCGCATAAAGCTTTTCCAGGTATTCCCTGTCGCTTTCCCGGAGAATCACCGGCAGGGCCGCGTAAATCCTGCCCCTGGAAGACAGTTGACGGCAGTAAGGCTTTGCTTCCGCCCAGGATTTCACCAGCAGGTCTCCATCCACATAAAACCGCATCGCTTCCCCTGCATCCTGGCAGGAAATCCATTCCGCCACCGTCTGCAGCTGCCGGACAGAACTGACCGACAACACAAATCCTTTTTGCGGACAGGTCTCTTTCGGCCCCGGGCCCTCCCCGTTCAGATTCTGCTCTCTTCCGCCTTCTTCCCGGCAGGGCTCCCCGGTCCCCTCCCTGGCGCTTAAGGCTTTTCCCGGCACCCCGTATCCCCGGAAGGAAAGAATCTCCTGTTCCAGGGCGGCCACAGCCTCCCTTCGCAGCTCATTGATCTGTTTCAGGGGATAGAAGCTGTTCCCGTCCAGTTCCACCGTAATCCGCTCCGCATAAAAGCAGCTTTCCCCCAGTTTGCCCAGCTGTTTCCTCACATTGTCTGCAGATATGGGCTGTCTGGACGCAGGTTCCACCTCCTGTCCGGTCACTTCACACCGGCATTCCCCCCACTGCAGCACAACCCTGGCGGGCATACCCACATGAAAATATGCCGCCGCCTCCACGGGAATCTTCAGGGGGGCATCCAAATGCTTTTCCCGGATCGTTGCCAGTAAAGCTTCGTCGGTTTTGCTGTAGGCAGGGCTGTCCATCGTAACCATTTCCCCACCGTTGCGCCGGAAATAATAGCCGCTTTCAACGCCGCTTCTTATGTAAAGGGAGCCCAGGCAGTTTCTGTCCTCTTTTTTTACCCTGTATGCTCTGTCAGCCTCCTGCACCCCCATTTTTTCCCGCAATTCATAATAATAATCGATATAGCGTCTGTATACATCCGTCACGCCGGCTGCATACTCCGGTTTTTTCATCCTTCCCTCAATTTTAAAAGAATCGATTCCTGCCTGGATAAGCGCGGGAATCTGATCTATGGTACACATATCTTTCAGGCTTAAGGGATAGCATTCCTTTCCTCTGCCTGTGCCGATGGAATAAGGCAGCCGGCAGGGCTGGGCACATCTTCCGCGATTGCCGCTTCTGCCGCCCAGAATACTGCTGAAAAGGCATTGGCCCGAATAGCAGTAACACATGGCGCCATGTATAAATGTCTCTATCTCCAGCCCGGTCTGCCGCTTCATGGAGCACAGTTCCGCAAGGCTCAGTTCCCTGGCCGGAATGATGCGCTTTACGCCCATTTTCTTCAGCAGCAGGGCTCCGCCGCTTCCGGTCACTGCCATCTGGGTGCTGACATGAATATCCAGACCGGGAAAATACGTGCGCACAAACCGCAGCACCCCCAGATCCTGTACAATCACCGCGTCCAGGCCTGCTTCATAAAAAGGAACGAGATATGCGTACAACCCGTCCATCTCTTCTTCTTTTAAAAGGGTATTTACCGTCAGGTAAATTTTCCGTCCCAGCATATGGCCGTAACGGATACATTCCGTCAGTTCCCGGTCAGTAAAATTTTCCGCATATGCCCTTGCCCCAAAGCGGTCTCCCGCCAGATACACGGCGTCTGCCCCCGCGTGAACGGCCCCGTAAAAACCTTCCGGGCTTCCCGCCGGCGCCAGCAATTCAACCTTGTAATCCTTTTCCATACATTCTCCCGTTCCTGCCCCGGCTTTCCCGGCCTGAAACATTCCCTATTTCACATCGCATATAATTTCACAAAAGGCTGTCCGGTACCGGACAGCCCTTTTCTTATCATATAGGAAGGTTCGTCCTATATATTTTTTTACTTTTTCTTCAGCTCTGTTTCCAGGCGTACAATCTCTTTTGCATCCTCATTCTGCGCTTTCTGGAGGTTTTTTACCTGGTCCTCGGCGCTTTCCAGCCTGATCTGCGCCGATATCAGCTCATGTTTCAAATCATAAAGATCCTTATCCTTGGCCTGCAGTTCCTCTTCCAGTCCGGAAATCTGATTTTTGGCCTTAAAATAGTCATCGGCAATATTGAGCTGCAGCAGTACCCCCTGCGTGTCCGGAGGCTGTCTGCGGAAACTCTCAATTTTATTGTATTCATTTACTTTATTGTTGATGTAGGATGCAACCTTCTGTAAGTACTCTTCACTCTCGTAACCGCTCAGAGTAAAGACTTTACCGCCGATGATTACCTCTGTATCCGTTTTGGAAGACGAAGCCATTCGTCATACCCCCCTTTGTAAAACGCAGCGTTCTTCTGTAACATGCACTATTATATATCAGATTGTGCTGTCAGGCAAGCAAAATATTAGATTCCGGCCACATTGACACCTTCCAGGCACACTGCCATGGGACCTTCAAACTCTTTCTCCACCTGCATTTCCCGGGAAAATACCAGTTTCTTCTGCACATCCAGAATATTTCCGTTGATGGAACCGCCTGTCACCGGAATCCGTTTCTCCCCGTCATAAAGGAATCCCAGCCTGATTTCCCCGCCGAAATGTCCGCCCAGTTCATCCATCTGGAAATCAGAGAAATTTACCACTTCCAGGCAGGGCGTACGCCGCATCTCCTCCAGGGATACACTTCCCTGAGGCGCCTGAAAACCCGCGTAATTTCCCGTGGGTTCCACCTGCAGATAATAGGCAAAACGGTTGCCGCCGTGGATGAACTGCAATTTCCCATCCTGTACCAGGCGCCTGTCCTTCATGGGTATGCCCTCCGCACTGTAGGGCACGGTGGCCTTCAGTGTCAGGTTGATACGCTCTTTTTCCACATCGCCCCCCTGCACATCACAGCCCTGCCGGAAGGAGGAATACTCCGGATAAATCATATAAGATCCGGAACGCTCCACATAATAACCCAGAATAGTTTTCACATAGGGGCCGGACAATATCACCCTGTATTCCCCCGCAGGAGGCGCGGACTGCGCTTCCGCCCGGGCACGGGTCATTTCCATGGCACGTCTCACCTTCTGCCGGAGGGCATCCGTATTCATGCCGTCATAGGCGAAATCCTGATACGTCTCCACATCCTGTCCTGCCGTGCACTGTACCACAAATTCTCCCTCCACACGGTTCTTCTCATAACCCACATCCACCCCTCTGGAATTGAGAATACGGCGTGTCACTTTTGTGGCAAAGATTTCGGCGGAATTCAGAAAAACTTCCTCCTCCCTGTCTTCCGCAAACATGGCCCCGGAAAACTCCCCCGCAATTTCCGTGAGGGATCTGCCTCCGAATCCATCCGAAACTGCCCGGGCTTCCTGTGTCTGCCCGGGATATAATTCGTAAAATTTATTCTTCACAAAGCCGGCAGCATAAAGGGCATCCCGGAACAGCCCCGCCATCTCCTCCTGTGAAAAGCTCTCCTGAACCTGCACGGAAGCAGATCCCATCAAATGGTTTTCGCCTTCCCAAAATTCCTTATACACCACCACCTCTGCCTGCCGGATTTCTTTTATCCGGCGCATGTCCAGTGATCTGCGGATAAAAAATAACTCCGCGGATTCTTCCCTGCTCTCCGTGATCTGATACTGCTCCACACCGCTCTCTTTCAGGGCAGCCAATATTTTTTCTATCATACATTCCCTCGTTTCATTGGCGCAAAAGCGCTGATATACTATCTAAATTCCACCGCAGCCGTCTTGCGTCCTCTCTCACCCAAGTCTTATCCTTGCCTTGATAAAAGAACCGCCGTCGGACACTTTCACCCACTCCTTATATCCCTTGCCGCACATTCCGCCTCCACCGAGCCTGACCGTCTCCGATACCATACTGATGGATTTCAGCAAATCCGGCACATATCCGGTGAGCACCACCGGCGAAAAAATCTTTCCGGTCAGTTTCCCATCTTTTATCTCCCGGGCAATGTTGACCATACACTGGATGCCCCAGTTTTTGGGATCTTCCATACCGCTGGAAGGCTCCTCCAGCAAAAATCCGTTCTTTACGGAGGCAATCATGTCCTCCACTTTGTCGTTTCCGCCCTGGAAAAAAGTATTGGTCATTCTGGTGTAAGCCTTCCTCTGATAGCTTTCCCGTCTGCCGTTTCCGGTGGGCGCCGTTCCAAGATGCATGGCCGACTGCGCGTCCGAAATTCCGGCCTTCAGAATCCCTTTTTCAATGACCACGGTATCTTTTGCCAGAACACCTTCGTCATCAAAAAAGTAGGTGGCCACTTCCCTGGCGGCAGCCGCACCGTCATGCATGGTGACAAGTTCCGACGCCACCTGCTTCCCCACAAACTGTTCCGCCTGGGCCCTCTTCTTCACAAACATGTCCATCTCCACGCCATGTCCGAACGCCTCATGCACGATCATTCCCGTTACCTCCGGGTTGCAGATGCATTCGTATTCTCCCGGCACCATGGGTTCACTCTCCAGCAGTTCCAGCCCTACTTTCGCCACATCGCACACGCCTTCACGCATTTTCGTCAGAAGTTCCGCGCCGCCCAGATTGGAAAATCCCCTGTAGCTCTGCTTGATTTCCTCCCCCCTGGCTGCCAAAACAAAAAATCCTCCCGACATCCACAGTACATTCTGTTCCAGGTCTTTATTTCTGGACAGGAAAAGCTTGCTGTATTTCTGGTACTGGACAAATGCCTCACAATCCAGTATTTTCTCACTGTATGCCCTGCCCTCCTCACTGGCCCGGGCCAGTTCCCGGATAATGGCCTCGTCCCCGTATTCCCGGGGATCAATTTCATATTCCGTGCTGTCCGCAAACACTGCGGGTTGGTCTTCCAGCATGGCATAGACACTGCTGCGCACGCCTTCCGGCAACTGTCCGGACAGGGGGATGATCTCCTTTTTGATTTTTTCCAGAATATCCCCGATTTTTTCTTCCGTTATTTCATTGAAAGAATATTCCCCATAGCCGCAGCCATCATAGACTTTTACCACAAAACCACGGCCTGACAGCCTGCCAACGGTATTTGCGGAGGTGACATTTTTGTCCACCGTATACTGCTTAGACACTGAATCCGATGCCAGAATGGACGCATAGGGGTATTCCTCCAGCAGCCGGTCTCTCAGATGAAGCAATACCGGCTTCACCTGACTTAAGTACTTGCTTGATTCTACTTTCATTTCCGATTTTCCTTTCCGAAGCAGCCGTCCTTCCCGGGGCCGGCATGCTTACCTTTGATGCGCCGGTCCCCGCCGCCTGTACAATAAAAATTATACACCCGATTCCCGATCTTCACAAGCATGTATTCTCATTCACATATACGGTAACAAGGTTTTGTATCATACTTATCAAAGATTTTTCATCCTTCCCCGTTTTCCGTCACATAATACTGCGCCTGTGCATGCCATAATTCATAGTATTTTCCCTTTTCATCCTTCAGTAGTTCTTCATGGCTGCCCCTCTGGACCAGCCGGCCTTCATGAAATACGGCAATGTCGTTGCAGAAACGGCAGGAGGAGAGCCGGTGGGAAATATATATGGCAGTCTTATTCTGCACCATGGTATCAAAACGGGAATAGATTTCATATTCCGACAGCGGATCCAGACTCGCGGTGGGCTCGTCCAGCAGTACGAAAGGTGCGTCTTTATACAAAGCCCTGGCTATGGCGATTTTCTGTGCTTCTCCGCCTGATATTTCCACCCCTTCATCCTGAATTTCCTGATAAAGCCAGGTGTCCAGCCCTTCCGGCATCTGTTCCATCCGTTCCGACAGTCCCGCCTGGGCCAGAACTTCCATGGCCCTGCCGCCGTCTGTCTCCATGGAAGCCGCCACATTCTGGCCCAGGGGCATGGACAGCAGCCTGAAGTCCTGGAATACCACGGAAAAGAGTCTGATGTATTCATCCTGCCTGAATTTGCGGATGTCCACGCCGTTCAGCAGGATCTCTCCCTCCTGAGGGTCATAAAGCCTGCAGAGAAGTTTAATCATAGTTGTCTTGCCGGAGCCGTTCATACCCACAATGGCCATGCGTTCCCCCACTGTCAGCTTCAGCGAAAAATGTTTCAGGGCATAACTGTCAGTCCCGGGATACCGGAATGAAACATTCCGGAATTCCACTTCATACTTGTTGTCCAGCCGTTTTTCCACCGGAAGCTGTCCCTTGTACATTTCGTCATTGATCCGGAACATTTTCAGGGTATAGGCTTCCCGGCGGGCAGTCAGGCACAGATCCTTATACTGCTCCTCCATCCTCTGAAATCCCATAATAATATTGGTGAGGGCGCCGGCAAACTTCACCACATTCCCCACGGAAAACGCACCCAGGATACAGAATGCCCCGGAAATCAGATAACCCGCCAGGGTCATGAGCCGCTGGGTAAAGCCCTGTATCATGCCGCATTTTCTGCTCATTTTTTCACTGGTACGGGCCCAGTGCATGGCATTTTCGCTCTCCCGGATATTATCCGACGTATATTTCTTCATCATTTCATACCCGTCATAGAGATGGATGTCCTTGATAAAATGATAGTCCCCGCCCATACAGCGCCCTACCCAGTACCAGGTAAAAGAAACATATTTTTTGCGCAGTTCTATGGGAAATTTCTTCGTGAAATCACTGAGAATCGTCTCCTGCAGGGCGGCATTGGTTTTACTGTACAGCCGGGTCAGGCCCACAAGGAGCAGCACCAGCATGACCAGCCCCATCCAGAACCACGGATTTCGGGAATGCACCATAGTATTTAAAATCGGCAGGGCCACAACGGCGGAACAGATTATGTTCAGGATCTGATAGATTATGCCATCCGATTTCCAGAACACATCACTGATTCCCGCCCCCCAGATGTTGGCCCTGTCAATGCGTTCCATCAGTTCCTTCACATAAGGACTTTCCAGAAGGGAATAGTCCATACTCTGAAATTTGGCGGCAAAATTGCCGTTATAAATCCTTATGATATTTTCTTTCCTGGGACTGATAAACTCATTCCAAAGCACACTGCTGGCCAGGGTAAGAAGGGAGGGGAAAACCAGCAGCAAAACCACTGATTTCATGATTTCTTCCATCGGCCTGCCCTCATAGAGCAGTTCCAGAATATCCGCGGACAAAACCAGCCTCAGTGCGCCGTTTGCCGTATCTGTCAAAAGCCGCAGGATATTCAGGAAAAAGTAGCTTCTGTCCAGCCCATGGACCGCGGCCAGAAGGTTTTTGAGATGTCTGATATTTTCCCGGAAAGGAATTTTGCTTGTAAGGTCATTTTGCATACTTTCTGCCGTCCTTTCTAATCAAGTATCCAGTCTTTGGTCTGTCTGGTAATAATGAGACTGTATTTCAAACATATGGGCGTAACTGCCGCCCTTTTTCATCAGTTCCTCATGGGTACCTTCTTCCGTCACCCTCCCGTCTTCCAGAAACAGAATTCTGTCGGAAAACTTCGTGCTGGCAAGACGGTGTGAAATAAAAATGGATGTCCTTCCCCTGCTGAGTTTCACATATTCCTCATAGATCTGGCTCTCTGCCACAGGATCCAGCGCCGATGTAGGTTCGTCCAGAATCAGGATATTTCCGCCTTTGTAGAGTGCCCTGGCCAGCAGGAACCGCTGTCTCTGTCCGCCGGAAAGTTCCACTCCCTCAAATGCCTGGCTTGTCATAAAGCTGTTCATGCCAATTCCCTTCTCCCGGAATTCTTCTTCCAGCCCTGCCTGCCTCAGTGCCTCCCATGCCTTTTCCTCATCCGTGTCTTCCAGTTTTTTCATGGAAATATTGCTGCCCACGGGATAGGGAAAGATGGAGGCTTCCTGGAACACCACGGAAAACAAGTCATACAACCCCCTTTTCTGCACCCTGGAGATGTCCACGCCATTGATCAGGATGGTTCCCCCGTCCGGCTCGTACAGCCCGCAGAGTAATTTTATCAAAGTGGTTTTTCCCACGCCGTTTACCCCCAGAAGCGCAATCTTTTCCCCGGGATGAATCACCAGGTTAAAATGGTCATAGATCTTTTCTTTCCCATAGGAAAAAGTCACGTCCCGGAACTCGATCTTTGCAGGCTGCCGGTACAAAGCTTCCGGCACCTCCCCTGCGTCATCTGTCTCCGGCATGTCCATATGGGCGCGGAAGCAGGAAGCCTCCTCATTTGCCAGCTTCAGATTAGTGTACGTATCCACCATGCCGGTGACAAAACCGGAAAATCCCGTGATGGCTCCAAAATACACCAGAAAACTTCCCAGGGCAATCTCCCCTGTCAGGCAGGAATGGATCAGATAGCCATAAGCCAGGCCGTTTCGCAGAACCGTCAGTAAAATCTGCAGGAAATCCGCCAGAATCATCTTCCGGTTATTCTTTTTCTCCAGCTTCATCCTCTCCCCGAACACCTTATTCCGAAATGCCATCATCCAGTCATTCATGGAAAAAATACGCATATCCTTGGCCAGGTCTGTATCCCGCAGCGTATAGGTCAGATATTTGATCTCTCTTTCCGACTGGGCAAACTGGTCCCTGAGGGCAAGCATCCAGCGGTTTTTCAATTGCAGTACCCCGTAATTCAGCAGGGACAGCAGGAGCAGAAAAACCACCATCCAGGGCTTCAGGGTGCTCAGCACCGTGGAATACAGAAGAAAGCAGGCCACATTGACAACCATGTCCCGGGGAAAATCCAGCATTCTGTAACTGACCGCCCAGTCCCCGCCATCCATGCACTGATAGGCCCGCTTGATAATGTTTTTCCGTTCCCCGTATTCCACTTCCTTATAGTGTAACTTCATTTCCTTCATCACGGCGTCGCCCAGTAAACTGGTGCGGAATACATTTTCATTGAAATAATTTCCCCGCTCAAATCCCTGGGCCATCCCATCGCATACCATGTATAAAAGGCCTGCCAGTGCAATGACGCCCAGTCCTTGCAAAAGTTCCCCCTTCTGCACTACGCTTACCACAATTCCCGGCATCAGAATGGCCAGAAAAGGCCCCAGGATTCTGCCCAGCACAATCATCACATGGTGCAGCGCCATCCTGGGCTTTTCCCGGTAGAGATACCTGTGGAAATACAGCACATTGGAAAAAATAGAATAGGTTTTGTTTTCTTCTTGCTTCATGTTCCTTCCTTTCCGGCCGGGTTTCTGCCCTACATGCCGTCTTTCCGACGGCATTATTCCTCCCTGCCCGCTTTTTTTCCGTTTCCATGTTCTATTTTATCTGTAATTCCAAAAAAAGAACCGATTCTGCACGAACGGTTCTCTTTTTGCACCAATGGTTATTTTACTTTCTGTGTTTTTCCGGGTTTTTCTGTTTTTCCGACCCCCGCGCAAATGCGCCCCGCGGAAGGCAACTGCAGACACTGCCGGATTCACCCCGGCCTTACAGGGGAATCAGAATCTCTGTGGCAAACACATTTCCTTCGTCCTCCCGGCTGAGATATCCCTTATATTTCCTGACTACTTTGTCGATTCGGGAAAGCCCGTATCCGTGGCCGTCCACTGCCTTGGTGGTAAGGTAACTTCCAAGCCCCTTACGGTAAGTGCCATCGGCAGAATTCATCACATAAATATAGAGATTCTCCTTGGCCCTGGTCATATAAAAACGGATGAAACGCTCCTCCGGCGGCACTTTCAGACAAGCCTCCATGGCATTGTCCAGCAGATTGCCGATCATGACGCTTAAATCCACATCCGACACCGGAAGATGGGCAGGCAAAAAGGCATCCGCATCCACTTTGATGTCTTTTGTCTTTACTATGGAAAGCTTGCTGTTGAGAATGGCATCCACCATATTGTTTCCGGTTTTCAGGGCGATGTCGATCTGGTTATAATCTTCCGTCAGTTCCCAGAGATAATTCTCCAGCAGCGCTGTCTGTCCCATCTCCAGATGTGCCTGCATGGTCTGTACATGATTTTTGAAATCATGCCGCCAGCCCCGGGTCTGGCGATACATATTGTCCACTTCCTCACAATGCTTCCGGGTCAGGTCATCCTGAAACCTGGCCGTCTGCCGTTCCACCGCGTAACGGACATATAAGCGGACTCCCAGGACTCCCGCCGCAGACACTATGAGAAATACGATAATGGCAAAATAAAAAATCATATCAGCTCCGCTTGCTCTAAAACCCCCAAATCATTACAAAGCAATAAAAGTTTTGATAAATCTCTCATTGACCGCATTGTAGAGCCTGCGGCTCACCGGCACCACCGTCCCGTCATCCATGACAATGTCCTGCCTTCCCACCCTTGCGATCCTGCGCACATTCACCAGATAGGAGCGATGGCAGAACATAAAATCCCCCCATTCCCCCAGCTTCTGTTCCAGTTCCCGGATTCCCAGCTTCAGATGCAAGCGGTTTTCCATGCATTTCAGTACGCAATAATGTCCTTCTGCTTCCGCATAGAGAATCCTCTCCACATCCACCTTTACCAGTCCCTCTTCCCCGGGCAGGAGAAAGCGCTTCCTCTCCGTCTCTTTCCGCTGAAAACATTTTTCCAGACATTCCCAGACTTTTTCCCTTTTCAGCGGTTTCAGCAGGTAATGCATGGCCTCCACCTCATAGCCTTCCTGCATATAATCCGGAATGCCCGTGGTAAATACAATGGCCATATCCTTTCCCTTTTCCCGCAGCTTCCGGGCCAGGCTGACGCCATTGGTTTTTCCCATCACAATGTCCAGAAACACTATGTCACAACTCTGGTCCCCGCACCAGGCAAAGTAAAAGGCTTCCGCGCTGTCATAATGCTCTATATTCATGTCCGGAAAATTCGTTTCCTTCCACTCCGAAATATACTTTGTCAGGATATCCCTGTGGACCTGCTCGTCATCCACCACCGCAATATTCAGCATCCTTCCGCTCCTCTGCAAACATATTCCAAATGAATTCCTGCGCCGGCCCGCATAATTTCAGCAGGTTTCACAAACCGGGGCTGACAGAAAACATTTTTCAGACACACGCTAAGCCAAAAACAGACTTCCCGCCTGAAATACCACTGTGGACACTGCCCAGGCCAGGAACAGCTGGAATGCAATCATCTTCAGGGTAAATTTCCAGGATCCGCTCTCCTTTCGGACCGTGGCAACCGTTGCCACACAGGGCACGTACAGCAGACAGAACAGCATCAGACAATACGCGTTCAGCGGGCCGAAACCGGGGTTAATCCTGTGAATATTATCCACAATCGCCGTCATTCCGGCGTCAGAATTGGCATTTGCCACACCGAACAGCACCGCAAAGCTGGATACCACCACTTCCTTTGCGGAGATTCCGGAAAGCAGGGCCACCGCAATCTGCCACATACCCAGGCCCGCGGGGGCAAGCACCGGCACCAGCAGACGTCCCAGTCCTGCGCCGAAACTGTCCGACGGCTCCTCCACCATGCCGCCCATGCCGAAGTTCAGCACAAACCATATCACAATGGAGGCAATAAAAATGGTGGTTCCTGCCTTTGTGAGATAATCCTTCAGCTTATTCCACACATAAATGCGGATGGTTCTGGCATTGGGACGCTTATATTCGGGCAGCTCAATCAGGAGAGAACCGTTTGCCTCCCCCTTCTCCAGCCGGTTCATTACAAGCGCCGCCAGTATGGCGATGACCATGCCCACAATATACATGGAAAACGCCGCAAATGCTTCGTAACCCGGAAAAAACATATCGGAAAACAGCACATACACCGGCAGCCTGGCAGAACAGGACATAAACGGTGTCACCAGCATGGTCTTGCGGCGGTCATGTTCTGTCTCCAGGGCCCGTGTGGCCATAATGGCAGGCACGGTACAGCCAAAACCCAGGATCATGGGCAGAAATGCCTTTCCCGACAGCCCCACCCTGCCCATGACGGAATCCATCACATAGGCAACCCGGGCCATGTAGCCGCTGTCCTCCAGCATGGCAAGTGCCAGAAAAAGAATGAAAATATTCGGAATAAAGGTGAGGATTCCGCCCACTCCCGCAATGATACCCTCCACCATCAGGGATTCCAGCCATCCCGCCACCCCCATGCCCTTCAGGGCAGCAGCAGCCCCGCCGGACAACAGATCCAGACCTGTTTCAAACACACCTTTCAGGGCATCGCCCACCGTGAAGGTGAGAAAAAACACAAAACACATGATCAGCAAAAAGACAGGAACTCCCCATAGGGGATGCGTCAGCAGCCTGTCTATTTTGTCTGTGGAAGCAGCCTTTTTATTTTTATAAAAAAGGATCTCCTTCATGATTTTTTCGATGTAGGAATATTTACACTGTATCATTTCTTTTTCGTAGCTTCTGTCCACCACATGGACTACGGAAACGGGATGCTCCTGCTTTACCTCCTCGTCATCCTCCAGAAGCTTTATGGCATGCCATCTGGCAGAGGAATGTTTTGGGTAATTCTCCTGCATCACGGCTTCCAAAGTGGTGATTTTAGTCTCAATCTCCGGGGGATAATCCAGTATGTAGTCCTCCATACCCTCCTCACAGTGGTGAATCACCGCGTGAAGCAGGATATCCAGTCCCGTGCGTCTGGCGGCAGACACAGGTACCACAGGAATATTTCCCAGCATCTCCGGCAGACGGTGCATGTCGATCTCCATGCCGCGCTCTTTTACCACATCCATCATGTTCAGCGCCAGAACCATTGGTTTTCCCAATTCCAGAAGCTGCAGGGTGAGATAGAGATTCCGTTCCAGGGACGAGGCATCCACCACATTGATAATGGCGTCAATGTCATCATCCATGGCACATTTTCTGGTAACCTTCTCTTCGATGGTATAGCAGGTCAGGGAGTAAATCCCGGGGGTGTCCACAAGCGTAATCTCCGTTTCCTCATAGCTTGTCTCACCTTCCATCCGTTCCACGGTGACCCCGGGCCAGTTGGCCACTTTCAGCTTTGAACCTGTCAGGGCATTAAATAAGGTAGTCTTGCCGCAGTTGGGATTACCGATGCAGGCCACATTGATATGTTTCTTCCCGGTTTTGTCATGGCTGTGGTTCATTTTGCGCCCACCTCCCCCTCTTCGTCCTCCCTGTTTTTCGGGCTGACTTCAATACTGGAGGAAATGTGCTTTCCCAGCGCCAGGCGCGTCCCCCGTACCCGGATGATCAGCGCCCCCCTGTTCTTTCTGTTCAGTACATTGACAACAGTGCCGTCATTTAGTCCCAGCGCCTGCAGGCGCCTGGTGATGGCCGGCTCCACATATAGTCCCTCAATGCAGTAGCTGCATCCTTTCCGTGCTTCATAAAGTGTCATATTATCAACTCTTTTCCCTGGTTTCATTCACAAAGATAAAAAAGAATCCTGCTCCGCAGGATTCTCTGCCTGCGGCGGGGCGCTTCAGCGACATGATTCCTTTCCGCCGCAGTGCGATCCCCGCGGAGCATTTTTGTATCATAGGACACACTTTCCTATGATACAAGAGTATTATAATCCTTTTATCCCTGATAGTCAATTCCCGGGAAAAACCCCCATGCCTTTCCGTAACCTGCGAATTGGGGCCGCAGGGTCAGACACAGATCACCTGGCAGGGTTTTATGTCGGTATCCGACACAGGCAGGGATTCCGTCAGCTGGCATTTGTAACACAGGGCTATGGTGCGCAGCTGCAGTCCGGGTTTGTCTGCCAGATATCTGTCATAAAAGCCTTTCCCATATCCAAGCCGGTTCCGGTACTGGTCAAAAGCCGCTCCCGGCATCAGCATCAGGGTATGTTCCGCGGCCGCCTCCCTGTAGGCATATACTTCAGAATCCCCGGGGGGTTCCGGTATCCCCCGGTATCCCGGTTTCAGTTCTTCCAGACAGGTAATTCTGTAAAAAACCATCTCCGGCACATTTTTCTCCCCCAGCACCTTCGGTACATATACCTTTTTCCCTGCCCCCAAAGCCTCCCGCAAAATTTCCAGGGTACTGATCTCACTGCCATAACTGACAAAACAGAGCAGTTCATCCGACCGGTAAAACCACTGATGCCCCAGAATCCGCTCCGTGATCAGGCAGTCTCCCCTCTCCCGTTCCGGGGCACTCAGCGCTTCCCTTGCCGCCAGGACCGTTTTCCTGATTTTCTTTTTTTCCTGAAACAGTTCCATTTGCCCTCAATTCCTTTATGTGTAGACTATGGACGCCCCGAAAGGCATCAGTGCAAGCTTTGCAATCTTAAAACACTGCATTCCGAAGGGAATCCCGATAATGGTACAGCACAGCAGCACCCCGTTCAGTGCCGCCGCCACGGCCAGCGGTATGCCGCTTACAATCAGCCAGATAACATTGGCCAGCATGGACATGGTGCCTCCTCCGTACCGGATTTCCTTTCCGAAGGGAAAAAAGGCCAGTGATGCAAATTTAAAACTCTGCCTCCCAATGGGAATCCCCACAATGGTAATACTCCACAAGATGCCGGAAAGCGTCCAGACAAGCCCCTGCCATAATCCCCCGCACAAAAACCATATCAAATTTCCAAGACAACTCATAAATTCCCTCCCTCTTTTTCCTGTTTCAGGATCCCTCTTCCGTCACTGTCTGTCAGCTACCTGGAAAACGATTCCTATTCTCTGCCTGACCCGTTTTTCCCCTCCTGACTTCCGGCGGCATCCCGGGGCAGAATCGCCTCTCTCTCCACAAACCAGGTGGTGGTCACTTTGAACAGATCCCCATCCACCTCCAGGTCAAGATGCCCGCCCTGCAGTTCCATAAAGCTTTTGGCTATGGCCAGCCCCAGTCCGCTTCCCTCTGTGTTGCGGGACGCATCCCCGCGCACAAAGCGCTCGGTGAGTTCCGAGGAATCCACCGTGATCTCCTGGGCGGAGATGTTTTTCAGGGTAATGACCACCGTATCGTCAATCCGGAAACCGTTCACATAGACCCTGGTCCCGCGCAATGCGTATTTGGAAATATTTCCAAACAGATTTTCGTAAATCCGGTATGTTTTCTGACTGTCCAGGGGAAGTATCACTTTTTCATCCGTCAGGTTCATCCGCACATCCAGTTCCGATTCGCCCAGTTTGTCAGACATTTCAAAGGCAACCTGCTTCACCAGATTCATGATATCCACATCCATGATATTCAGCGTAATATTCTGGGAACTGGCCTTGCTGAATTCAAACAAATCCTCAATCAGGCTTTTTAAACGCAGTGACTTCCGCTCCAGGGTGGCCAGATATTCCCGTCGCTGCTCCTCTGTCACATCCTTTTCCTTCAATAAGTTTATATAAGTAATTATAGCCGTCAGGGGTGTCTTCAGGTCATGGGACATATTGGTAACCAGTTCCACCTTCATGCGCTGGCTCTTTACCTCCGTATCCACTGCCTTGCGCAGTCCATCCTGGATTTTAAACACCTGTTCCCGGAAAGGCTCGAAAACCCCCAGGTCTTCCTGAATCACCACATTCAGGTTCCCCTTGGCAATTTCGTCCACTGCCTTCAGCAGAATCCTGTAGCGTTTCTGCAGTTCACTGATATATTTCCTCAGGATCACATACAGTACAAAGGAATACACCGCCGTAATGGCAAATCCCCCATACCAGAAACTGCTGATGACCAGCAGAATCAATGCATTTACGGCCAGCAGCCTGATAATCGTCCTATTGGAATTCCGCGTCAGGTCCATATGCGCCACCGAATCGTAAATGCGAACCGCGTTTCTTTTCATAAACGGAAAGAAACGGTAAATCAGGCTTCTCTGTGTAATATACCTTTTCAGGCCCAGCTCCCTTACTGCCCTGGCACAAATTCCCACGTACCAGCAGCCAGAATAAAACAAAGTCAGCACCGACAAGTTCAGCACCGTGATCAGAAAATTTACCGCATCCGGTTCCACCCACCCCAGATAAGAGGTAAACGCCCCCCCTGCCTCGCCTCCGGCGATATAGGCCACCATGGACATCACGGACTCCATAAAGGCGCACAAAACGCATACGATACAGACAAGCAGTTCCATGGAAACCGCACAAATCCGCTCCTCCATCCATGGCTTTTTCCTGCCCGGCAACGGAAAATACATTCCGGCCAGAACCATGGCCAGCATACAGCACAAAATGACATTGTTCAGGCCAGACATCCAGTAGGAATTCAGGGAATCGTTATAACGGTAGGTTACATAATAGGATCCGGTCCCATTGTCATACCCCCCTTGTGCGGCACGCCCGATATAAAAGCCCTCTTTTTTGTCTGCCCATGCCGCTTCCGTCACCGAAAAAGTTACGGTACAGCCTGCAGGTGTTCTCAGTTTTCCGTATTTCTGGAATTCCTTCATGCCATTATTCAGCAAAGCCTGCAGGGAACCTTCCCTGACCACCTCATTGGCATATTTCCTGACCTGGCTTTCGTCCCTGCCCCGTACCGTATCCCCCACTGTCACGTTGCCGGAATCGTCAAAGACAAATTCCAGAAGAAAATATGTGGAATCCGAAGACTGGTTTCTGTCATCCATGGACATATTTGTGACAATCTTTCCGGTGGCAGTGTCTTCAATGATGTAATCATAGGAGCTGTTCAGATTGGGGAAACCATCTTCCAGATTCTGGAAATAATATTCAAAGACATTCCGTTCGTCCCTAATGGCGTCACATCCCCCCATACTTATATTATATGAGCAGGTACTGTCCCTGTAAGCATTCAGAATGTCCCCATCCAGTATTCCCTGGGAAACTCTCTCCTGCAGCTGTTCGTCCGTCACATTTCCTTTTTCCAGCGCTTCCTGCAGCCAGTCCTTATTTGTACTTTCCGTCACGGATTCTGTCCCCTGCCCCAATTCTTCCAGCACCTGCAGCAGAGTCATATATTCTTCAAGCTGTTTCTCATCCAGAATCCAGCTGTATTCCTCCCCTGTTTCCAGATACACATCCGCGTAATCCAGTTCTTCCTCCGTCTGTGCATTGTGCAAATCCCGGTAGAGCAGATAGCAGTTCTGATAAAGCCAGGCAATATTGTCCAGGTTCTCTATGGGGCTGATTTCATATTTTGAAGCCCGGGCATTAAACACACCATAAAAACTGCTGAACAGAACGGAAACTGCCAGACTGACCCACAGGCCTCTCACCAGCCAGGGCTTTTCTCTCCGCAGTTTTCTGAAGCCTTTGACCTTTTCTTTCTCCTGATAAGGCGGCAGTTTCTCCAGTTCCTTTTCCCATTGATTTTTCTTTTTAAACAGCCCCATATTCCCCTCCTGATACCATTTTACATCCCATCCCCCAAATTTTCCTGCAGGGCGGTACAATACGTTTCCATGGGAGTTTACTGTCTGTCTATCTTATAGCCTACCCCCCAGACCACCTTCAGGTATTTCGGATTTTTGGGATCTATCTCGATTTTTTCCCTGATATTTCTCACATGTACCATGATGGTATCTGTATTTACCGCCTTTTCATTCCAGATTCGTTCATAAATCTCATCCGCCGAAAAAACCCTGCCCGGATTTTTTATCAGAAGCTGTACAATCTTAAATTCCATGGGGGTCAGTTTCACCGGTTCGCCGTCCACACTCACTTCCACCGTATCTTCGTTCAGTTCCAGACCTCCAATCGTATGGATGTGATCTTTGTTCCCATCCTCTTTCAGCGCCGACAAATATTTGGAATATCTGCGCAGGTGGGAATTGACCCTGGCAAGCAGTTCCAGGGGTGTAAAAGGTTTGGTCACATAGTCATCCGCCCCCATGTTCAGCCCCATGATCTTATCTACTTCCTCGGACTTTGCCGACAGCATAATAACAGGAAATTCATATTCTTTGGATCTGAGTTTCATGAGCATGGTGACACCGTCCATCACCGGCATCATGATATCCACGATGGCCAGGTGAATTTCTTCCTTTTCCATCACCTTCAGCCCCTCTGCCCCGTTGGCGGCCTGAAATACCTCATATCCCTGATTTTTCAGATAGATTTCTATTCCTTCCCGGATCTCTTTATCGTCCTCCACTACCAGAATGTGATACTTTTGTTCCATATGATGTCCTCCCTTTTTACGTCAGCGGAATATCCTGTCTGCTTCAGGAGAACCTTTCCCGGCAAAATATATCTCCGGCAGGAACGCACAGAACAGATCTCATCATCCTGCAGGCAGCAGCCGGATATTCCGTTTTTGTTGTGCTGCGTTTTCCGCAATAACACTATTATAATAATGAATTGCTTTTAAGGCAACCGCTTCTTCACGGAACAGGAAAGCTTTCTGCAATGCGTTTTCTGCCATTTTCTTGTTTCTTATGTTCAAAATAGTCTCCGGCCGGCTTTCATCGCGCTCATACGCCGGGACACCCTCCAGGAATTCGGCTACTTTCGCCGCATATTCCGATGTATCTTCCTCTGTCAGAATGCCGTCCGCTCCATCCTCCACCAGATCCTCCACACCCGTGGCCCTCACGGCAATCACCGGCGCCCCCCCAGCGAAGGCCTCCAGCACCACAATGCCCTGGGTTTCGGTTTTGGATGCAAACAAAAATCCGTCTGCCGCCTTGAAATATGCCGCAGTCTCTTCATTGGGAACAGAACCTGCGAAAACAACCCTGTCCTCCAGCCCCAGTTCCCTGCTGCGCTTTTCCAGGGCCTCCCTGTCCGGCCCATCACCCACCATCAGCATTCGGAAAGGTCTTTCGTAATTACGTTTTACCTGTACCAGGCTTTCCAGAAGAAATTCCACATTTTTCTCACTGGCCATCCGGGACACGGTCAGAAGCAGGGGAATTTTGACGGCCCCGTATTTTCTTCTGATCCGGTGGCCTTCCTCCGGGTCAATGTCAAAATTCGCCTTCTCGATACCTGTGGGAAGCACTCCTGTCTTTTCCGGCAGAATCCGGCAGGTTTCTGTCAGGTAACGGCGCATTCCATCCGTGGGCGCAAACACAAAATCACAGTGTTTCATAAAGCCCCGCAGATAGTGCGGCATGAACTTATTCATCCGGACAATTCCCTTTGTGTAGCAATTGACATATTGTTCGTATCTGGTGTGATACGTGAAAACCAGGGGAATATTGTATTTCCGGGACAGATGCACTGCCATCCTGCCAATCAGCATCGGATGATGGACATGGATAATGTCAAAGGAATTTTCCCGGAACGCCTTTTCTATCCTGAAATCATACGGATTTGGCAGCACAATTCCTCCCACAAAATGATTCAGACATGTGGAGTAACGAAAGACATTTTCCTCCTCTTCCTGTGCTTCTCTGTATGTGGGGGCAAAAACCGTCACTTCATGCCCCATCTCCTCCAGCCCCCTCGCCAGCCGCTCAATGGAAACCGGCACACCCGCTACCACAGGCTTATAATTATTCGTCATCAATGCAATCTTCATAGGGTTCTCCTTATTCCAATTTGCTTTTATTTGCTTTTTATTCCATATACCGCAAATCTTCGGCCAGTACCATTTTTGGCGGAGACATTTCCGGCCGCTGCTGCGTCCGTAAATTCTCCGGGCACTGGCCTCTATTTGCTTTTTATTCCAATACCGCAAATCTTCGGCCAGTACCATTTTTGCGAAAGACTTTCCGGCCGCTGTCATTATGTTTTCACACTGCCCCCAGGAGCTGGAACACCTGGTCTCCCAGCATGTATCCTGCCCCGATGAATACCAGGTTCCAGACCAGGATGCCGCAGGCGGAACTGATGATATATTTGGTCAGGTCCATTTTTACCACTCCTGCAGGAATGGAGACAATAGTCCGGATCATGGGGATCAGTTTCCCCAGAAAAACGCCCATACAGCCCTTATTTCTCACCCACTCCAGATTTCTCTCCAGAACTTCTTTTTGTTTGGGGAACTTTCTGATATAAGCATTTAAAAACAGCTCACCGCCTTTTCGGCCCAGGGCATACAAAACCAGACTGCCCAGCAGCCCTGCCGAAACGGAAATCACCATCACCCACAGAAAACTGATATTTCCTTTTGCGGCCATGATGCCGGAGAGCGGCATGATGATTCCCGCCGGAAATCCCGGCAAATTCATATATTCCAGGAATACAATCACAAATATGGCGATAGCCCCATACTTGGTGAAATAAAAAGTAAGCGCTGACAAATCCATACACTGTTTCCCCCGTTCTTTTGCTTGTTGAACATAGTATATGGAACAAAAATAAATTGCATCTGCAGGGATTTCAGAAGAAATTCTAAAGATATTTTAAAAAGAATAAAAACAAACTGTTTTGAGGCAAAGCGGTCCCGGTGCCGCGCACCTTAATACCACTTTGCCTGTGCCTTCCAGATACGGGCGTATTCGCCCCCGGCATTCTTCAATTCCTCATGGGTGCCACACTCGGCCACTTTTCCCGCTTTCATGACAATAATTTTATCTGCATGACGGCATATCCCCACCCTGTGGGAAATAATAATGGATGTCCGCCTTTGAATCAGTTTCAGAAAACCGGTTAAAATCTCATATTCCGCAATGGGGTCCAGCGCAGCGGTGGGTTCATCCAGAAGAAGCACCCCGCTGTCCTTAAAGAGCCCCCTGGCAATGGCAACCTTCTGCCACTCTCCCCCGGAAAGCTCCCTGCCGCCAAATTCGCTGCCCAGCTCACAGTCCAGCCCGCCGATACTCTGAATCATTTCCTGCATCCCCACAGCATCCGTCACATTCCGGATATGCTCCTCATCTTCTTTTCTCCGGAAATCACTGACACAGATATTTTCCCGCAGGGAAAAACGGTAATGGACAAAATCCTGAATCACAGCCGAAATATCCTGGTATAAACCCTTTCTCCGTATTTCCGTCACATTCCGGCCGTCATAACATACAGAACCGGAATCCGCAAGATAAACGCCCGTGAGCAGCCTGGAAAGTGTCGTCTTGCCGGAACCGTTGACACCCACAATCACCACATGCTCCCCTTTCCGGATGGTCAGGTTTACACCGTCCAGGGCCCAGGACTGCGCCCCAGGATAACGAAACCGGACATCACAAAGTGATATCTCCCTCTGAAAAGGCTGGTAGGTCTCCGTACCCTCCCGGTCTGTCTCTGTCTCAAAAAAATCATAATATTCCTCCACATGGTGATAGGAATTCAGAAAACTGATGAGAAAAGTGTCCAGCATAAAAAGTTTGTCCTGAAGAAGGCCAAACGCCGTCAGACATGCCGCGAACTGTCCCGCTGCCAGTTCATTTTTCACCATAAGCAGCAATGCTATGGCAACATTTGCCACATAGCAAAGGTTTTTGACCAGGACTCCCGCTGCGGACAGTTTCATGGCCTTCAGCTCCAGTTCCTCCATCTCCTGCACCACATCCACATTTGCCGCCACCCATTTTTCTTTCAGATAGTTGTGGAACCCCAGAATCCGCATTTCCTTTACGGATTCTTTCGTGCAGAACAGTCTCCAGAAGTACTGCAGGCGCCGCCTTTTCATGGACTGTCCCCTGTAAGTCTCCGTTCTTTTTCTCTCGGCGTGAATGTCGATCAGCAAATGGAACAGAAATCCCACTGTCACGCCGGGAAGAAGCCAGGGAGAGAAACTTCCCACCACAAGAAAAGTACTGATACAGACCAGTACGGACTCCACATTCATCAGCAGATAGGAAAACATTCTGCTCCCCGCCAGATGCCGTGAATATGCCGCGTCCGCTTTCTGGAAGCAGTCCAGCACTTTTGCGTCGTCCAGCGCCTCCAACCGGATTCCCCGGGAAAAACCGAACATATTCCAGCCATAGCTTTTATCTTTTCTGCCCTCGCCGTACAGTCCCGCCGCCCGCAGAATCATGGAGCATACGGCCGGGAATCCGACACAAATACACAGAAATATGGTTTTCTGTCTGAAAATATGCCTGTTTGCGTCTGTCAGACACGGGGCCAGCCCGAAGATTTCAGCGATCAGCACCGGCTGCCATACCTGCAGTATTCCTTCCCCAATGCTTGCCGTCAGTTTTCCCCAGAGTAAAAAAGGCATAAAGCGATGCATATCCCGGATGCTCTGCCAAAAATACCGAAACGGTTTGCTCTTCATTTCCATACCCTCCTGCCCGCTTCAGCGGGTATATCAGTGAATCTCTCCCATATTAATACCGAAACATGCATTCTAACCCGGGGAAGGCGGGAAGTTTACTTCCAACTTCCGCACCTCCGGTCAGTTGTACCAGGAACTCTGGGCCAGATACATGGTCCGGTACAGACCTTCTGTTTCCATAAGCTTCCCATGACTGCCGTTCTGCACAATCCTTCCCCCGTCCAGCACCATAATCCGGTCTGCCATCTTTGCGCTTGCCAGACGATGGGAGATCATTATGGTTCCCTTTTTCCGGAAAATACGGGCAAAATTTTCATACATACGGCTCTCTGCCACAGGATCCAGCGCAGCGGTAGGTTCATCCAGGATACAGAAGGCTGCGTCTGCCATGAACGCCCTGGCGCCGGCCACTCTCTGCCACTGTCCTCTGGACAGGTCTTTTCCATCCGCCTCCAGATGCCCCAGATTCTGTTCCAGTCCCTTTTTTTCGTGGAGATACAGCTCTTCCCCGCCGGCCTGCCGCAAAGCTTCCAGAATCCTGGCATCATCTTCTAAGCCATCGATATCTCCCAGGGCCACATTTTCCCGGAGGGTCAGCTCATATCCCTGAAAATCCTGAAAAACTACCGTCAGACATTTCCTGCGCTTTTCTTCCGACAAATCCCGGATGTCCACGCCCCCCATCATCACCCGTCCGGCATCCGGCTCGTAAAGCCCGCACAGTAGCTTCACAATCGTGGACTTCCCAGCCCCGTTTTCCCCCACAAATGCCACTTTCTCCCCGGCCTTTATCCGAAAAGTCACATTTTTCAGTACTTCCCGATCCGAGCCCGGATAGGAAAAACTGACATTTTCAAACACAATGTCCCCATGGGACAGGGTATCCACATTCCGGCGGTCCCTGCGCGCCGGAATTGCCAGAAACTCCCGGTAATATTCCATATCCAGGGCATTTTTGAAAGTATTTGTCACATTCCAGGACGCATTTTGTATCTGGCCTATGACAGTGCTCAAAGATCCTATGACTGCGGCATATTGCCCCACAGTGACTCTTTCCTGCAAAAACAAATATGTCATTGCGACAATCATAAACACAAAATATGTGATGTTCAGCATCTTACTGCCGCCCTCCAGGGCCAGGACCTTACGGCCTGCCCTGGATATCTCTGTCTCTATGCCGGAAGCTGCCATATCCCACTTTCCCGCAATCCATTCCTGACTTCCGAAGATCTTCATTTCATACATGGCATTCCGGTCCTGAAACAGGCGCTTCAGGTCTTCGATTCTGCGCATTTGCGGCGTTGTTCCGCTGATAACGGCCTGCAGCCGCCTGGTAGCCGCAAAATTCAGAAACACCATCGGTACCGCCACCAGAAAAATTCCCATTCCAATCCAGGGCGACAGCGATGCATACACACCCAGCAGAAAGAAAACAGACAGCAATGCCTGTACGGTGCAGACACTGGCGCTGAAACAGCTCTTCACATTCTGCCAGGGTTCCCCGCCAATTCTCTGCAGAATCATCTGTATCTCCTTCTGTTCGAAGGCGCTGTATTCTATCCCGTTGAGTTTTTCCATAATATCCGGCGCCATGGAACCGATCAGTCTTATTTCCAGCAATTTATCCTCATACCCCTGCAGCCGTTCCAGTACAAACCAGAAAAACAGAACCGTCACCAGCAGGGTGCCTGTCACTGCCATCATTTCCAGTCCCTGCCCCGTGCCCGCCAGGACCAGTCCCCGGTCTACCAGTTTCTGCACCAGAATAACTCTTATTCCACCAAAAAAGCCCGGAATAAGACATACCAGAACATACAACAGTCCATGTCTGAATGCATATTGAAAAATCAGCTTCACCGCAAGGACACAGTTACGTACGATTTTCATCTTGTTCCTCCCTGCCCCGCCCTCCTGAAAGGAGGGATCCCTCTGCGCATCTCATGTCTCTATCATAGCATATTGTTTTTATCGTGGGAAATTGTTGTAACGATTGACAGAATTTATGTCATTTTCCGGTGCCGTTCCACCTGCCGCCAGATATTCCGGCACATTTACACGCGGCAGACCAGAACCAAAAAGCCGGAGCGTGTTTGATTCCCGCGGGCAATGAGCCAAGCGGATGCGCCAGCATCCATTTGGCGAATGCCGCGAGGGTCACATACCCCGTTGCTTGCAGCGGGGTTGTTGACTTTCAGACACGCTCTGGAAAAGGAAACGAAATAAGATATTTACAAGATGTGCATTCTTACCATGACCTTAAATTCCCCATTGGAATAATCCGTCACCAGCAAGCCTCCATAGCGGTGGGCAATACGTTCCACGCTCCTGAGTCCCAGGCCGTGCCCCACACCGTTCTGACGGTCCTTTTTTCCCGAAACATAACCATCTTTTGCCTCCACCGGCCTGGGCGCCGTATTGCTCACGGTCAGATAATAAAAGTCATCCTCCTGCCTTAAACGCAGTGACATCCTCCGGTTATCCGGCATGCGCCCGCAGGCTTCCAGGGCATTATCCAGCAAATTTCCCAGCACCACACACAGATCCGTCACATCCAGCCGCAGCCCGGACAGGCTGCAGAGCTGCAAAGACATTTCCACATTGTTTTTTCCGGCGCGGTAAAGTTTATCCCCCAGCAGGGCATCCACCGCCGCACATCCGGTTTTCATGGGAATCATGCGGTACTCCACGTCCTTTTTAAAACTGTCCAGATAATCCGTCATATCCCGGAATTTCTCTTCCTTTACCAGAATTTCCAATATGCCGATATGATTTTTCAGGTCATGCCACAATTCCCGGGTACGCTGATACTGGCGGTCAATATTTTTCAGATACTCCATCTGTCTCTGCCGTTGTACACTGTCAGGCGTAATCGTATTATCGGCAGAAAGTCCGTTTTCCCACCGGGACCTGCTGTACTGTCCGTATCTTTTTTCTTTCGCAGACTCCAGCAGAAAAAAGAAAAGAAAATAGAAAAAAAGTCCGGCAGGAATCCCGCCCCGGGTCTTCTCCCGCCATACACACATTCCCAGCCACAGCAGCAAAAACATGCCCGGCAGAAATTCCCCTTCCCTTTCCAGCCAGGTTCCCCGTCCATGATGCCCTTTCCCGTCAGAAGTACCGCCAGCCCGGCAGTCCGGATTCAGGATGCGGAAATTCCAGGCCCCGGAATAGAGAATCGTCCACAGCGGAAACAATGCCGTCATGCTCTCTGTCATCAGGATTCCGGCCGCATATAATTCCACGCTTTTCTCTCCCGCCTGCCCGATCCCTTCCATAATGAATTGCACCAGACGGATCATCCCCATGTCAAAGACGGCAAATTCCGGCATCCAGAGACAAGTCAGGAATCCTGCGCCCCTCCCCGGAATCAGGTTTTCCTTCCTTTTTTTCAGCCCCAGGAAAAATACCGCGCCGCCTGCCAGAACCAGATTCAGGCAAAGCAATATATAACTATCTATCTCCGGCAGCATCCTCACAGGCCTCCTACCCTTTTCCCAGCATCAGCCTTCGGTTCACTTGCTTTTCATAAGTACGGCTTATGGGAAGTTCCGTGCCATCTTCCAGCCAAAGCGCATTCTCCTTCCAGCTTCTGACGCACTTCTCCCGCACCAGGAAGCTTCTGTGGCACCGCAGGAAGCCCTTGTCCGAAAGCTGCTCCTCCAATATGTCCAGCTTCTGGTAAAAGGAAAAAGAAGCCTTGACCGTCTGCAGGATCACAAGCCTTTTCCTGCTCTCAAAATAAAGGATATCTTTTATGCCCACTTTATGGGTACAGTAATCACAGGTAAAGGAAAAATATTCCTCCGGGCCAAATTCTTCTGCCGCTTCCAGAAGCACCGGCCCCAGCGCCCTGTCAGCCTCCTCCTTCAGAATATACCGGAATGCCCTGACTTCATACCCCTGCCTGGCAAAGTCCTCCAGGCTGGTCAGAAATACAATCACGCATCCGGCCCCCCGCTTCCGAAGCGCCTTTGCGGTCTCCATACCGTCCATGCCGGGCATCAGGATATCCAGCAAAACAATGTCCATGGAAAGCGGATCCCTGGTATACGCTTCCAGAAGCGCCTCTCCGCCGGCATATTCTGTCACTTCGATTTCCAGATTCCTGACAAGGCTTTCCCTGGCCAGAATTTCCCTCAAATACAAACGATATACCGGTTCATCATCACAAACCGCCACTTTCATGTGCATTGCCCGTTCCCCCTGTCAGCCAGCCGCTTTTTCCGGTGTCCCCATATCCCTTTTCAGTCCTTCGAAATCCAGGTAATCCTCGATAAACTGCTTCCGCAGAAGTCCCATGGGAACAAATTCATTATATTTTCCGTTGATCTGAATTTTATCCGGCAGAGGCAGGCTGTACAAATCCAGTTCCGACACCAGAATCTGTCTGATCACACGTTCCAGCTCTTCTTTGCCGCCTTCAAAAACTACTTCCAGATAAAGGCTGCTGACCCATGGCATTTTGTTTTTGATCTTTCTCTGGAGCAGGGCATAATGAAGCGTTACCAGCTGCCTGGTTCCCACCCAGGGAAACACGGCATATTTTTTGTCGGACAGAGGAGTCACAAGATTGTCCAGAATTCCGCTGTTGCGCGCAATATAGCGGATCTCGGCAAGCCGTTCCGCACACCGGTCACTTAAGTACGGATATTCGTCATCTTTTTTCATCACACTGCGCACTTTCCGCACAAGCACGGTATGGAATTCCATCTCAAAGTCCCTGTCCCAGTCCACCACGGAAATCCCCGGCACCTTTTTGACAAAAATGACCTTTGACTTCACATTGATATCCACCGTCTCCCAGGACATGCCCGCCAGCGCAAAGCGGATGCCCACCGCATAGGCCTTGTCCACGGTACCTATGGTACGGTTCTCTTCCTTCACCAGAAAATACTCCGGCGCCAGAAAAACCGTCAGGAACTTATGGCTGTTGACAATTTTCTCCCCGCCCCGTCCGATAATCAGGCCTCCGTGCTCCGTGCGCTCCAGCTGTTCGATATGCAGCATATACTGCAGCAGCACCCGGTAATCTTCCTGGGAAATTTTCCGGAAGGCCCCCAGGGTGAGCACCTTCTGGGCCAGGGCGGCGGGCGTCATCTCCCCATTGCTCTTCAGGGTGCTCATGGTCTGATGATACAGAAGATTGTATGCATGGAATCTGGGCGGTATGGGTTCCATCCAGTGATCCCGCAGATAAAGCTCCACTATGGCGATTGTCCGTATGAACTCCCAGTTTATGGGGCCTAAAATGTCCGAAGAATTGATCTTGATGCTTTCCACAAAAGTAAACAGGATCTGAGGAACCTGGCCTCTCCGTCCGCACCGTCCCAGACGCTGGGCAAAGCTGGATACATTCAGGGGCGCTCCCACCTGCACCGCCTGGTCAAGAGAACCGATATCGATGCCCAGCTCCAGAGTAACCGTGGCGCCTGTGACGATTTTTTCCTCGGCAGACTTCATCTCGTCTTCTGTGTTCTCCCGCAACAGTGCGGAGACATTTCCGTGATGGACGCGGTATACGTCCGGCGCCTTGTATTTCAGGGCAGTCGCCCTTAAATTTGCCATGATCAGCTCAATCTCCTCCCGGCTGTTGGCAAAAATAATGGTCTTTTTGTCCAGTGTCTGCCTGAATAAATATTCATAATGCTCCCGGCTGCCGATATCCCCGCCGGAATCCACATCCACCACGTTCTGGCTGTCGTTTCTCTCTATAAAATCACGCTTGTCCGCATAATTCACAAACCGTTCGATATGCAGCCTGACCCTTTTTTTCCCCTCATTGGACAACGGCGCCGCACAGTCCCTCCCGGTTCCGGTATTCAGCCAGTTCTTTGCCACGGATACATCCCCCAGGGTGGCGGACAGACCGATTCTGCGCGGATTGACTCCGGTGAGACTCTTCAGACGTTCCAGAATGCACAGAAGCTGCAGTCCCCTCTCATCCCGCATAAAGGAATGCACTTCGTCGATAATCACAAAACGCAGATCCGAAAACATGGTAAGGCAGGCGCCTCTTTTATTGGTAATCAGGCTCTCCAGGGATTCCGGCGTAATCTGCAGGATGCCTTCCGGGTTCTTCATGAGCTTGTTTTTTCTGTCCATGGACGCATCCCCATGCCATTTCGTCACCGGGATATTGGAATCCAGCAACAGCATTTCCAGCCGCTTAAACTGATCATTGATCAGGGCTTTCAGGGGCGAAACATAGACCACACCCACGGAAGCAGAAGGCTTGTGGTACAGTTCCGTGAGCACCGGAAGAAAAGCCGCCTCTGTCTTGCCGGATGCCGTGCCGGAAGAAAGGAGCAGATTGTCGTCACTGTCAAAAATAACCTCGCAGGCCGCCACCTGATTGCCGTGCAGTTCTTCCCATTTATTCCTGTATATAAAATCCTGTATAAAAGGAGCCAGTCTGCCAAACGCATCCATCCTTATCCCCCCTGTCCGCTGACGCGGGCATACCCTTACTATTCCGGCTTCCATTCCCCTGCCTTATATTTCAAATTCCTGGAATTCCTCCGAAAGCTCCCCTTCCGGAAGCCCTCCCTTTGCCAGTTCAAAGCTGTTGTCCCCCAGAATTTCCGCCACCTTTTTTTCGGGATTCTGGTGCAGAATATTCAGCAGTTCTATAAAATCCCGAATGATCTCCCTGGGCGTAATATGGCTCTGGGCCCCCACGCGGTTATATTCCACCGTCAGGAAATAGACCAGGTCCTCCTGGGTCATTGCCGGGGTATAATGGTACAGTTCCCCGTGAATATTCAGAAGTTTTTCCACAAGGATATACATCTCTTCCTGGGTCAGCATCTGAAGCCGGATGATGGGTGCCGAAAAATCCCTGATCTCCTCCGTGGCAAAATGTCCCTCCGCAAGCCGGGACCTGAGCGCCTCATAGCTGAATACCCCTCTGTATTTATCTTCGATGCACTGGGGTGTGCCGCCCATCAGAAAGCCGATATGTCTTGCCTTCCCCTGGAGAACATCATTGTACATGGTAAGAATTTTCTCGTAATTATTGGCCCTTGTGATGGAATTGGAAATTTTATAAATATTGACCAGCTCATCAATAATCACCAGCATCCCCTGGTATCCGGCGCCTACCAGGAATACCGCAAAAATTTTCAGAAAATCGTACCAGGTCTCGTCCGTCACAATAAAATTGATGCCCAGATCCTCTTTTGCCTCCCTGCGGGAGGGATATTCTCCCCGAAACCATCTCAGTACGTTGGATTTCAGGGCAGAGTCATCCGTCTGATAGGCTTTCCAGTAAAGCACCACCGCCCTGGCAAATTCAAATCCGTTTACCATGCCTTCCAGGGAACCGGCCACTTTGTAGATCTGATTTTCCACCTCCCGGTCAAATGCTTCCCCCTCGGACACTCCACCGGTCTTAACCGCTGTCCGGATGCCGGAAATCCATTTTTCCAGAATCAGCGGCAGGGCACCGCCATCCGGCTTGGATTTTGTGGAAAGATTCTGAATCAGTTCTTTGTAGGTGGCCAGCCCCTGCCCCTTTGTGCCCGCAAAACGCCGCTCCGGGGACAGGTCGGCATCCACCACCGCAAAGCCCCTGGCCGTGGCATAATTGCGTATGGTCTGCAGGAGAAAACTTTTTCCGCTGCCATATTTTCCCACGATAAAGCGAAACGAAGCCCCGCCCTCCCCGATCATCTCGATATCGTGAAGTATGGCGGCAATCTCCTGGCTGCGTCCCACCGTGATATATTCCAGCCCGGCCCTGGGCACTACCCCGCCCTTCAGGGCATTGATCAAAATATTCGCAATTCTTGCAGGTACCTGCCTGGTCATATCTCTTCCACCATCCCCTTCACTTGCACTATATAATCGTCATAGACCGCCGCTTCCTGATCCAGGAGACTGTCTCCCACGAAATCCACGGCTTTTTCATTGATCCCGTCTATCAGCACTTCCAGCATGATATCCCGTTCATCCGAAAATGTTTTTAAGTCTGTTCCACCCTGCTGGATCAGCTGCAGGGCCTTCCGCTCCGTCTCTGTCAGGGCAGCCCACAGCTCCTGCCATATGTCACCTGCCTGCGGCTGACTTTCCTGAAAAAATACAGACGATGAGGTTTCTTCCTGCGCCAGGCCTTGTCCGGCCCCCGCCTTCCCGGTTTCTTCCCTATGTTCTTCTGTACCGGGTATCTCACGGCATATATTTACGGGCATGCCGTCCCCGGTCATGTCCTCCGGCACAATCAGCTTCTCCTGGGTGGCATAAGCCTCCTCCCGGATCTTTTCCAGGGCGCCCGGATGAATCTTTACGACGGTCCTGGTCTCTTCCCTGTAAAATTCCTTTACCGCATCCGTGACTGCCTGTTCCAGGGAAATACCTGCTTTGCGCAGCTCATCAGCCATCACGGGACTTAAAATATTGGAGTTTGCGGAAAGTCTGTACTTGAAATTCGTCAGTTTCCTCAGCACGGATTCCATTTGTTTCATCACATAAGCCAGCAGGCGTTTTCCGCTGTCTGCCGTAATCATGACACTGAACGTCCAATAGCCGTGGCTGCAAAGATAAATCTCCCGTCTGGACAGCACTACCCGCCTGTCCGGCAGATTCCCGGCCGGATAAAACAAGGCTCCCTGAAAAGGAGTCCACACGGCCATATTCCTTGTGGGCACAAAAATCAGGTCATCCAGGCTCCTGCTCTTCTCCAAAAACAAGGACCGCAGTCTCTCCAGGGTATGAAAAAAGCATCTCTGAACCAGATCCTGGCGTTCTTCGGTATAAAAAGAAGACTTTCTGATATCATATTTTGAAAGTCCGCAGTATAAATCAAAATTCTCTTCCTCTTCCGAAAGGGCCGGATACTGGGAGAGCAGCTGGTTTTCTTCGGCAAATGCCCGGAAAGATTCCTCCATACCATAATAGACATGGTAATCTTTCAGCCATTTTACCACATACTTATCCACTGATTTATCATATTCCCTGAAAGCTTCCCAGAAAAACATCAGTTTGTCCAGTCCTTCCCGGGGACTGTCCACACCAATATTGTTAAGAAGTTCATAGATGTACAGAAAAGCGTACGACAAGGAAATATTCGTAATATCGCCCTGCCTGACCCGGGTTCTCCAGGTAAAATAAGTCCGGAGCTGGTCATATCCCATCATCTGGTAATTGGGAAAGTAAGAAGAGTATGGAACTATCTTCTCATAGGAATCCTCGAAATCTTCCATAAACATTCCCTGTCTGTAAAAGATTTTCGCATTCTCCTGCTGTGTCCTCTGATCATAAAATCTGGAGCTGCTGAAATTCAAATGCCTGCTCTCCCTGGCAATATCCCGCATCCGGTTAAAAAGCTCCCGGACCTCATCCCTGGGCGGCATATCGATCTGATCCGGCGCCACCACATATTCCTGCCCGGCAGACCCATTCCCCTGATTCCCCGCTCCGCCACTCCAGCCTCCGTCGGCGTCATACTCTATCTCATAAAAAGGATCTTCCTTCCAGGAAATTCTATCCCTGCCGGGGGAAGGTGCCGGCTGCTGTACTGTCTCTTCCTGCGTCCGTATCTGCTCGAATATCTGAAATGCGTCATATTCTTTGTCATACTTATTCATTCCGTTTTCCGGCACAGCCAGCCGACACTCCTTTTCCATTTATCTGCCAAACATTTGTTCCATTGTATCAGATTTTTTCTCAGGAGTCAATCACATATTTTCAATTGCAGCCGGAGTTTTGAAGCCTTCCCGGATGACATGATACATTTCCGGGGAAAATTTCGGCTCCCTCGCATATGTATACAGTCCGTTCTGTTCCTGCTCCACATCGGTCAGCTGCGTATAACAGAAGGCACACATACGGGGATTTCCCAGAAGAACTTTTGTCAGGCCTGCAATGCGTCCTGCCGCTTCCTCCTGGGTACGGGGACGCTTTCCGTATCCCCAGCCTGTGCTTTCGTCGTCCTCTTCCGTCTCTGTCTCCTGGATTTCTCCTGCCGCCAGGGCCCTGGCATGCTCTGCCGCTTCCTCTGCGTTCCACCAGGTACCGCCGTATTCACTGATAAAATAAGCCTCTCCCCGGTACTGCTGACGCTTCGGATAATTGTCGTAGGGCTCACAGCCCGCCCCGTGAAACTCCGCAAATTTTTCCGGATCCTGCTCATAATCGTGAATATCGTAAATATCCGTGAGCACATGGTAATTGCCGCTGGTGTCAATCACCGGGCGGGTAGGATCCACGGCCTTTGTGGCCAGATAAATCCCTGACAGCACTCTGTCATTCTGTTTTCTGCCATCGTAATCCCAGGTCTCGTTAAACGGACACCAGCCCACAATGGAAGGATGACTGAAATCCCGTTTCACGGCTTCCAGCCACTCCGGAAGAACGGTGCACAATGCTTCGGCAGACGAAATGTCCAGCCCCCAGTTGGGAAACTCTCCCCATACCAGATACCCCAGCTTGTCTGCCCAGTACAGATAACGCTCCTCGAAAATTTTCTCATGAAGCCTTGCGCCGTTGAATCCCAGGTCCATGGACAATTCAATATCCCTTTTCAGTGCCTCCTCAGTGGGCGCCGTATAAATCCCATCGGGATAAAAGCCCTGGTCCAGCACCAGGCGCTGGAAAACGGGTTTTCCGTTCAGCAGAATCGCCCCTCCGGATACTTCCACTTTCCGCAGTCCAAAATAAGATGCCACCTGGTCACAATTTCCCTTCTCTCCGGAAAGTGTCAGCTTCAGGTCGTAGAGGGCCGGGGATGCAGGCTCCCAAAGACTTGTCCTGTCCAAAGGCAGTGTAAAGGAAGTGCAGGTTCCGGTCACCGCCACACTCTGCGCCCCGGCTATTTCTCCCTCCAGCCACGCTTCGCCCTGCAGGGACATTCCGTCCTGCGGAAGATTCACAAACGCACGGATATGCGCGCAGGAATTATCGGGATCCGGTATGATTTCCACGGATGTCAGATAGGTCCGGGGCACATATTCCACCCATACTGTCTGCCAGATTCCTGTGGTTCTGGTATAAAAACATCCCCTGGAGGCAAAACGGCTGCTCTGCTTTCCCCCGGGCTGTCTGCCTGTGCGCAAATGGTCTGCCGCATACACGGTCAGGTGATTTTCGCCGGCAGAAACCAGTTCCGTAATGTCACAACAAAAAGAAGTATAGCCGCCATCATGAATTCCCGCCGGCTCTCCGTTCACGAAAACCTCACAGTGGTAATCCACTGCCCCGAAATGAAGCAGCAGCCGTCCCTGAAGCTGCGCTTCCGTCACATCCAGAATCCTGTGATACCACACCGCTTCCATGAAATCTGTATATCCCACACCGGAAAGCCGGCTCTCCGGGCAAAATGGAACCATAATCTGTCTCTGATAGTCCGTTCTGTCCTGCCAGCCCTGCTCTTTGCCTGAATCCCCAAAGTCAAAATCAAAGTCCCAAAGTCCGTTCAGGTTCAGCCAGCTGCCGCGGTAAAACTGCGGCCTGGGATGTTCCGGCCTCGGTACCGGATTCTGCTGCGCCATACTCATATCTGCCTCCTTATGCCAGTTCCGCAATCGGCTTTTTCATGCCCTCTTTTACGAAAATATTTCCGACCCCATTCCCTGCGTCCGAAAATCCTCCGGGCCCTTCCCCAGCCTCATGCCGTTTTTCCCTACTGTTTATCATTATATAGAACTCTCCCTGAAAAAGCAATTTTTATCTGTTCCCAATGATAAAAAGACCGCAAAAAGAGAGCAAAATCACTGCCCTGTTCAAAAATCGCTTTGTATCTGTTTTTTATTGGCTTTTACCAGCAACATCATCGGACGGCGTAATTCGTCTTTCATTCCCGGAATACGCATCATTTCTCCGGCGGGCTCTGCTTCCACCACTGCATTCAGTTCAAATCCACTGTTCAATAATCCCATCAGTATCTGTGTGAGCGTATGGTGCTGTTTCACTACATCGCATCCCAAAAAATGTGTGTTCCGTTTTCCCGGAATGAAATAATTATCCACCGGCCAGTATTGGGGCGCCCCGGCCTCAGTATAAATCCAGTCCTGCCCAACTCCTGCGGTAAAAACAGGATGTTCCATATTAAAAATAAACGTTCCCCCCTGCTTCAGCGTTCTATATACCATTTGAAATACATTCTCAATATTCTCAATGTAATGCAGCGCCAGATTGGAAACAACACAATCCCACATGCTTTCCGGGTACTCATATTCCTCTATTCCGCAGACACGATACGCAATTGTTTTTTCGGCGTTCCGCTTTTTTGCTTCTTCAATCATTTTTCGGCTCAAATCAAGCCCTAACACTTGTGCGGCCCCTTGTTCTGCCGCAAAGGCACAATGCCAGCCATAACCGCATCCCAAATCCAGGACGGCTTTTCCCTGAAGCGGTGGAAACAAGGGCTTTAACTGATGCCATTCTCCGGCAGCGCTCAGACCATCTCTGCTGCGAGACATTTTTCTGTATTCTTCAAAAAACTTTTCATTATCATATTCATTATTCATGACGAATTGTCCTCCTGCTCCCATTTGGCTGTTATTATAGCATAATTCCGAGAGCCCGGACATAGGGAATTCTTGCTTTTTTCCCTCTGACAAGATATACTCATGGGGAAAGAACGCTATCCCCGTCCAACATACCTCTGCCCGGATTTTCAGAATCCCTGTGAAAAAGAGTGAACTGACTGATTTTCAGAAAGAGGGGCTTGAAAATCTGAGTCAAACGGATATACTTTAACCAACCGGATCAATCAAACCAAAACAGTCGGGGGTGATGGCGTGAGTGAAAGATTTAAAGATCTTCCGGAGGAAAAACAGATTTCTATTTTAAAGGCAGCAATGGAAGTCTTTGCAAGGTATGAATACAAAAAAGCGTCTACTGATCTGATCGCATCCAGGGCAGGCGTTTCCAAAGGATTGCTTTTTTACTATTTTCGAAACAAAAAAGATTTATATCTCACCGTATATGAATATGTAAAACAGATCATCACGGAAGGAGTGGCCGATTCCAGACTTCTGGAAATCACGGATTTTTTTGAGCTGGTAACCTATGCCACCATGAAAAAAATCAGGATTTTAGCTGATAATCCATATATTGTTGAATTTTCAGTCCGCTCTTTTTATTCCGATAAGGAAGAAATCTCCGGTGATTTGAAGCTGAAAAGCAAGGAGGTCATAGCCCAGAATTATCATCAGTATTTCAGTAAAGTGGATTTCTACAAATTCAAGGAAAATGTAAATCCGTTTGAGCTGTTCAAAATGATGATCTGGCTGGTTGACGGCTATGTCCATGAGAAGCAAATGAACAATGAACCATTATGTCTGGAGACAATCAGCAGTGTATTTGCAAACTGGACCGGAATGTTGAAACAGATTGCGTATAAGGAGGAGTATTTATGAACGCCATTCAGATTGAAAACCTGGTCCGTGATTACGGAGCCGGAAAAGGTGTGTTTGATGTATCCTTTCATGTAAAACAAGGGGAAGCCTTTGGATTTCTGGGCCCCAACGGAGCCGGCAAAACCACCACCATACGCCATTTGATGGGCTTTCTGAAGCCCCGGTCCGGAAAATGCATCATAGATGGCCTGGACTGCTGGAATGAAAGGGAAAAAGTACAGGCAAAGCTGGGGTATATTCCCGGTGAAATCAGTTTCTTCGACGATATGACAGGCACAGAATTTCTGCGGTTTATCGCAAAATACCGCAGGATCGGTACACAGAACCGCAAAGAGGAGATTCTGGAACGTTTTGAATTAGACCCCAGCGGTAAAACCAAAAAAATGAGCAAAGGAATGAAACAAAAGCTGGGAATCGTGGCTGCTTTCATGCATGACCCGGATATTCTCATTCTGGATGAGCCCACCAGCGGACTGGATCCGCTGATGCAGAGCAGGTTCATTGACTTAATCGGGGAAGAAAAAAAGCGTGGCAAGACAATACTCATGTCAAGCCATATGTTTGAGGAAGTGGAAAGGACTTGTGACCGCATCGGGATCATCCGGAAAGGCAGGATGGTGGCCGTTGATGCCGCCGACACCCTTCGGGAACGCCATACCCGCAATTATACCGTGACTCTCGAAAACGAATCTGCCGCCATGGCATTTGCCCGGGATTTTGAGGGTGTGCGCGATGGATTGAAAGTCACCGTTACCACGAAACAAAGTCTGGAAGAAATCTTTATGAATTATTATGGGGGTGAGAAGCATGATAAACATGGCGTTATATAAAAGGGAAATGAAGGGAAGCATAAAACTGCTGGTCATTTTGGGCGCAATCATTACCATGTATGTTTCCATTATTATCAGTATGTATGACCCTGAAATGATGAAAACGCTGGACAGTTTTGCGCAGGCCATGCCGGAGCTGATGGCCGCCGTGGGCATGAATGCCGATGCCGGAACGCTTCTGGGTTTCATGGTATCCTATCTCTATGGATTCATACTGCTGATTTTTCCCATGTTATTCTGTGTGCTCCGCGGAAATGCCCTGGTTGCCAGATATGTGGATAACGGCTCCATGGCTTTGCTGACCGCGGCTCCTGTAAAGCGGCGCACCATAGCATTTACGCAGATGACAGTGCTGGCAGGCGGAATTGTGCTGCTTGTCCTTTACAGTACGGTCCTGGAATTGATCTGCGCCGAAAGCGGATTTCCGGGTGAATTGGATGTGACAGCTCTTTTGTGTCTGAACGGCGGTCTGCTGTGCCTGCATTTGTTTATTGGCAGCATATGTTTTCTTTCCTCCTGCCTGTTTTCAGATACAAAATACAGCGTCGCCTTTGGGGCGGGAATTCCAATCTTTATGTATGTGCTGCAAATGCTTGCCAATGTGGGCGGCGATGCGGAAAACGCAAAATATTTTACCTTCTTCACCCTGTTCCGGCCGGAAGACATTCTTGCCGGAGAAAGCGGGGCTGCGGCCGGTATCCTTATCCTTCTGGCAGGATGCGTTCTATTTTATGCATTGGGAATTATCATATTTCACCGAAAAGACCTGCACTTATAATGGCAGGCCAAATCTGGCCCGGCCAAATCTGGCCCGGCCGAATCTGGCCCGGCAGTATATTCTGACATTGACAGAAATTTCACATATAAAGGGCGGTTCGTATCCCGGGCAGTCAGAACAGGCCAGGAACAAGGATGCAAAATACCAAAAAGGAGTTTACCTGTCTTGAAAAATATATTGATTGTGGATGATGATGTTTATATCGGAGATGCACTTACGGAATCACTTTCCCGGGAAGGCTACCTGGTCTCCCGGGCTTATTCCGGGACGGAAGCCCTCCTGATTCTGGAACGCACCAGACCTGATCTGATGCTTCTGGATTTAATGCTGCCGGGGCTGAACGGGGAGGATGTCCTCACATGCATCCGTCAAAAACAGCTCTCCCGGGAAATTCCCGTCATAGTTCTCAGCGCCAGGGCCGATGTGGACGGAAAAGTAAATCTGCTGTTGGACGGCGCCGTTGATTATGTCACAAAGCCTTTTGATACCCGGGAGCTTCTGGCCAGAATTGCCGTGCAGCTCCGGCTCCATGCTTTTACGGACACTCCCTCCCTGATGACGTTCGGCGGACTAACGCTGGACGTCCGCACCCGCTCGGTATCACTGGAAGGTCATCCGGTACACCTGACGCGGACGGAATATGCCATTCTCAAACTGCTCCTGCAAAATCCTGCCCAGGTCATGACAAAATCCCTGCTGCTGGACCGAATCTGCGAAGATACGCCCGACTGTACGGAAGTATCCCTGAAAATGCATATCAGCAATCTGCGCAAAAAATTCCGCGACATAAACGGCAAAGATTATATTGAGGCAGTCTGGGGGATCGGCTTCCGGTTAAAGGAATAAAATCTTTACGATTTCCATACCATTTTCTTTACCGCTTCCTTTATTCCTTTCTGCTACTATCCTACCGTAACCCAAGTATAAGTAAAACGGACGGCTGGCTGCGGTGCTGGATCAGCAGACTGCACGGACGGCTGGCTGCGGTACTGGAATAAGGAGACAAAAATATGGAGTATGTGTTAGAGACATCTGCCCTGGGGAAAAGCTATGGACATTTCAAAGCCCTGAACAACTTATCCATGCATGTTCCCAAAGGGTCTATCTACGGTTTTATCGGAAAAAACGGTGCGGGCAAAACCACCCTGATCCGTCTGATCTGCGGACTTCAGGAGCCCACTTGCGGCGAATACACGCTGTACGGTAAAAAGAACAGCGAAAAAGCAATTTACAGTTCCAGGAGACGAATGGGCGCCATCGTGGAAACGCCCTCCGTCTATCTGGACATGACGGCCAGGGAAAACCTGCAGCAGCAATACCGCATTCTCGGACTGCCCTCTTTTGATGGAATTCAGGATGTTCTGAAACTGGTGGGCCTGGCAGACACCGGAAAGAAGAAAGCCGCCCATTTTTCCCTTGGTATGCGGCAGCGTCTGGGAATTGCCGTGGCGCTGGCCGGCGATCCCGACTTTCTGGTGCTTGATGAGCCGGTAAACGGGCTTGACCCCCAGGGAATCATTGAAATACGGGAACTCATTCTGAAACTGAATCAGGAACGGCAGATTACCGTGCTGATTTCCAGCCACATTCTGGATGAACTTTCCAGGCTCGCCACTCATTACGGATTTATTGACAATGGGAGCATCCTGAAAGAAATCAGTGCGCAGGATCTGGAAAAATCCTGCAGAAAATGCATCCGGATAGAAGTGACAGACACGAAAATTCTGGCTCCTGTACTGGATCATATGAAAATTTCCTATGAAATTATTTCCGACACGGAAGCAGACATTTTTGCCCAGATAAATGTATCCCGGCTGACATCAGCCCTTGAGAAGGATAACTGTGAAATCCTCTCCATATATAAGAGAAATGAAAGTCTGGAAAGTTATTATATGAGTCTGACGGAAAACAGCGGACGTGAGTAAAGAAGATCCGGGAGTTTGTGTCCGCACAGCATCCGCAGACTCTTCCATGCACAAAAAGCTGTGCAGAAAAGGGGTAAAATATGAATAAATTGCTGAATGCCGGATTTTCCCGGCTGAAAAAAGATAAAATATTCTGGATTGTCACAGTTTCCATGCTGGTCTGCTCTATTGTTTATATGCTCAACGGATGCCGGCAGGCTGCCTTGGACACCATGTCCGAATATCAGTATGGCCTGGATCATTATTATTTCTCTTATTCCCCATTCATCGGCCTCTTCTGTTCCGTGATCACAAGTATGTTTCTGGGCACGGAGTACAGCGACGGCACCATCCGGAACAAACACATTGCGGGGCATACCAGGAAAGACATTTACCTTTCCAGTCTCATACTCAGTTTCACCATATCCCTGGCACTATTGTGTACCTGGTGGCTGGGCGCACTGTCAGGAGTTCCGTTTCTGGGATTCTGGAGAATGGGATCCGGCGTTCTGATCTATCTTCTGGTCAGCATCCTGTATCTGGCCGCATTTTCCGCTATTTTTACCGCCATCAGTATGCTTGTTTCCCACAAAGCCATGGCCCAGATGGTATCCGTCCTGTTATTTTTAGGACTGCTGTCATTTGCCGGAAAATTTTATGGGGCATTACAGCAGCCGGAATTTGAGAGCGGCATCCTGATTACCTCCGAAGATATGTCCATGTCAGACCCGGTTCCCAATCCGGCTTATGTCACCGGCACCATGAGGGAAATATACCAGTTTTTAGTGGATTTTCTGCCTACCGGCCAGTGTCTTCTGATGTACGAGCTGAAGATTGTGCATCCCCTCAGGATGATACTCTCTTCCCTATTTATCACCGGGGCCGTCTCTTTCTCCGGGCTGTGGTTTTTCCAGAAAAAAAATCTGAAATAATCGCCGGAACACACCATCCGCGGTATATCCTGCCTCCAACGGAAAGGAGAATTTGTATGTCCGAAATCATGTTATGGGCCGTCATCGGTATTTTGTCCGTGGTGATCGCTGCACTGCTGCTGAAAATATATCTGCTGAAAAAAGCTGCATATGAAATCAGGAGTTCCTTTGCCAGCCGGCTCATAACGGATACCAATACCCTGATCGACATTTCCAGCCGGGATAAGTCCATGTGCGCCCTGGCAGACGTGATCAACGGACAGCTCCGGGAGCTGCGCGCCCAAAGGCACCGCTATCAGCAGGGAGACCGGGAACTGAAGAATGCCATCATTAATATTTCACATGATCTGCGCACACCTCTGACAGCGATTTTCGGTTATCTGGATTTACTGAAAACAGAGGAAAAAACAAAGACCTGCGAACGGTATATAGACATCATTGAAAACAGGTCCTGCCTGCTGAAACAACTGACAGAAGAACTTTTTCAATATTCCATTCTCATCGCGGCAGAGGAAACGCTTTCCAGGGAACCGGTGGTTCTCAATGAACTGCTGGAGGAAAGCATCGCGGCCTTCTACACCGTACTGACCCGCAACGGGATCACGCCCCGCATACGAATTCCCGAAAAAAAGATTCTCAGACAGGTGGACCGTGCCGCCCTCTCCCGGGTTTTTTCCAATCTTTTATATAACGCAGTCAGATACAGCGGCGGCGACCTGGAAATCGTTCTGTCCGAAACCGGGGAAATTATCTTTTCCAACAGCGCTCCCGGCCTGACATCTGTCCAGGCCGGAAAACTTTTTGACCGTTTTTACACTGTGGAATCCGGCAGAAAATCCACCGGCCTGGGACTTTCCATCGCAAAAACACTGACCCAGCGAATGGGCGGGAACATCGGGGCGCGCTGCGAAAACGGAATTCTGTATATCTACATCTTCTTTTCCGTTTAGCGAAAACTGCCGTTCCTGTACAAACTTCCCGGATCATCAAGAAAACTCTTTCTTTTTAGAGTTAATTGCTGTATAATGAAAAAGAATATGCACACAAAGTCGGTTTATAGGAGCGGTTAAATGGAACACTCTCTGAATCTATTAATCAATTATTTACAGAATATTCTTGAGCAGCCGGAGACTGCCATCCTTCGCCGGGAAGAATTATCGCCCGATTTCCGGGAGATGGGAGAAAAAATAACGCTTCTGGCTGAAATGATTCATGACTTAACAAATCAGCTACACCAAAAAACCGAGGCTTTGGAGCTGGAAAACCAAGTTTTGCTGGATAATATCCAGGCAATGGATGAAATCAGCTGGTCCCTGGAACAGAGCAACCAGGAACTCCGCAACAACCTGGAGCTGGTGAATGCCCTGACCGACTATACCCACAGCATGATTTTCGTATATTCTTCGGATACCTGCCAGGAAGTACATATCAATCAGCCTGCCCGCTGGTTTCAGAAAGCCCATCCCCAGACTGCCGCCCAGTTGACCCGGCATCTGCTGGATAAGCAGCCGGAAATCCAGCACCAGATAGACCAGAACCGGGAAACCCAGAAAACGGAATCCGCCGAACTGCAAAGCGGGCTTCCTGCGGAAGGCGAGGATTTCTCAGACCATAGCCAGAATTCCCTGAGATGGGATATGGCACTGCGTGATCCTGATGATATGGACATCTTTTATCAGGTAGAATCCTTTCTTATTCCCTGGTTTCAGTCCGATATGGCCAATTCCCATGATGCCAGGAAGCAGGCGATTGTCCATATCGTAATTGACGAGACCGAGCGGCAGAGACGGCAGAAGCTGATTTACCGCTTTGCCTATGTAGATCCGCTGACCAATTTGAACAACCGGCGTTACGCCACTGAAAAGATGGAACAGTGGCTGCAGGAAGGAACGTCCTTTACGCTCTCCTTCATTGACGTGGATTATCTGAAATATTGTAATGATACCTTTGGACATGAACAGGGTGACAGTTATCTGATAGAAGTTTCCAGGGCGCTGCAGACCCTGGGCGGTGAAGTGTGCCGGGTAGGGGGCGATGAATTTTTCCTGCTTCAAACCGGACTCACCTCAGCCGAACAGAACCGGAAGCTGGAAGAACTGCGGCAGATGATGCTGGCCGACAAAAGCAGCGGGCATCCCAAATGCTTCAGTTATGCCACCACCCTGGTTCCGGCCCATTCCACCACGCCCTTACCGGTGTATATCAGCGATACCGACACCAAAATGTATGAATATAAACAAAAATACAAAATTCCCCTTGCCGATGTTGTCTACAAGGATGACCGGATATAGGCAGAAATCATCTTTTTGATTCCCCCGTCCTATATCCGGATTTCCCTGCGCCCTTCCCAGACACAGACCAGGGCATCTTTGGCTTATGTTTGTCCTGGGAAAACGCAGTTTCAATTTATTGGCAGAACATCCTGCCCCGGCGGGTAAAGGGTGTCCATTTTAATGCACCCGGCTATTTTCCGGAATTTATCCGCAGGCATCAGGGTAGCATTGCGAACATCATAATCTGCTGAGACCTTAAAGCAATATCTCATATAAATATTCTTCCATGATAATATCGGTGCCTCTTTTTTGATAAGTTTTTTCACCGGCAATCTTTCCGCCGCATTTCACCGCAACACGGTTTGAGGGAATATTTCCTTTACTGACAAAAATAGTGACCTTTTCTGCCCCCTGGATACGTGCATAATCAATCATTCCCTGCGCTATTTCAGTAGCATACCCCTGGTTCCAGAAGTCTTTATGCACACAATAGGCAATATCATAGACCTTTTTGTCCTCACCGGGAATTTGACCCTCGCTGCAGTCGCCAAATGTTTGCAAGCAGCCACTTGGCCCGCTGCTCGCGGGAATAAAGCTGCAGGTTCCAACACGCTGGCCGGTATTTTTTAACACCGGAATCAAATAACAGCATTCTTCATCTTCCCCAAGCGCCTCCAGCATTTTTATATATTCCGGGTCAATATCCTCTTTTGCCTCGTCAGGCAGATATGCCCCCATTTCAGGGTCATTCCATATACTGTATGCCCATAATGCATCCTCTTTTGTAAAACCCCGCAATGTAAGTCTCCGTGTTTCAATCGGCTCAATCTTCACTTCAGGTTTCCTCCTCTTTATACCGGCCTTCCGGCAGTTGCGCTCATTCCTTCACCGTTTCCGCCATCCGGAATGCTTATATTCGTTTCTTCCTTATAGTACTTCAGCATATCCTCATAAATGCTTCTGGTCTGTTCCTCATCTCCCCACGACAAAGGTTCGTCGGCATAGCACAGCGCCCAAAATGGCTCTATATTCTGAATATTCCCTGGAAGACTCTTCCATATGCTGTACATCCGGTCTGCAAAAAGCTTTATATCCGGACATTTTTCATAAATTGCATTTAATCTGCCCATTAAAATTCTGCCGAACTTTTCAATGTCAATATTACTGTAATCAATATGTGTCCTCACATAAATAACAGCTTTTTTCATGTCCGTTTCCCATTCTAAATAGAGCAGATCATCATTTTCGGGAGTGCTGAGAAACAATTCATCCAGCCGCTTATTGTACTCCTCTTCCGTCACTAATTTCTCACAAAGCAGGATAGCATAAACGAATAATTCCTCCATAATATCCCTCCCCCATTCCGCTTATGGTAAAACACTAAACTTATTGCCGGTAAGCCTTCCTTTCACAATTTTCGGCCTGCGTCCCCCTGGGATATTCTGTCCCAAAACACGCACTGTCCATGTTCAGAACAAAAATTTGTCATGAACATAAGTATAACACATTCATATGCCATTGTCCATTTTCCCGCCTTTGGGACAAATTATCCCGAAAGACAGTCATGCCATGTTGGCTTTTGGGGAACAAACCGGATGCAGGACAGCAAAAAACCCGCCCGGTGGGGGCAGGTTTCCTGCTGATACAAATGTTTCACATCATTTCTCTCAGTTACAGTTCTCACATCTGTCAAAGCCGGGATTGAACGCATAGAAATTCTTACTGTCCAGCTTATCCTGCGTGATACGCAGCGCTTCACCGAAACGGGAGGATTGAAGTAAATTATCTGCTGCCTGTTACATGTTCCAAGTGATTTCCATGTTGCCGTTTGCAATTTTGATTACCTTCACAAGCGTATCGACTACCGCCTGTCTGTCCTCCAGGGAGATAGTCTCCCATATTTCCACATGATTGGTTATTTGTTCCAGTCTGTTTTCTGTATCTGTGTCATTGGCGGTAACGATTTCCTCCTGCAGGGCTTTTCTTTCTGTGTCCAGTTCCGATATTTTTTCGTCTATATATTTCATCAGAACGCTGCCTGCCCCGGACACTTTGGAGAGAAGTTCTTCGATTTCTTCCTCAATCTGTGTCAGACGGATTTTTTTCCTCATGTTCTTTTCAGGGAACGCCAGTCTTCCATTTTCCCGGGTATCCGTTATACAGGAAAGATTTCGAAACTCCGACAGCCTCTCTCTGATTGCCCCAAGCATATATTCTTCCAGAACATCCGCATAAATCGTACATCCCGCCCCTGTGCAGTTACTTCCACTGCTTCCCGACCGGCTGCAGACAAAATAACGTCCCCATTTTGTTTTCGCCTTGCGGATTGTCAGTGCATAACCGCAGCCGCCGCATTTTACCTTTCCCAGAAGCCATGAATTTTTCGGCTTGCAAGTCTTTGCGGACTGTCTGTTGCCCAGACATCTTTGCCTGCAGGCCAGCCATGTCTGAGAGGGGATAAATCCTTTATGGGGCGCAAGAACAATCTCTTTGTCAGAAAAGTCACTTTGCTTTCTCGAAACGGAAACAGTACCCTTGTAGAGATAACAGGCATTGTAACCGGTAAAATCACTTGCCGGGTTGTGAATATTTGCTCCCTGACTTTGAAAAAAACGGTACACGTCAATATCCGCTTCCACATATACGGGATTGCGGAGAATTTCGCTGATACGGGCAGTATTCCAGTTTCCGCCGCGCAGATTCTCAATCCGGTGCTCGTTCAAGTACCGCACGATATCACCAAGCGAATTGTCCGTGTCTGCATACATGGAGTAAATCAGCTTTAACTGCCGGCTTTCTTCCGGAACCTCCTCATACATGGAAGTGCGGACATTGTCAATGACCGTATCCGTCAGACGATAGCCGTAGGGAATACGCCCGCCCATGTAAAACCCGCGCCTGCACCTTGCATAATAAGCGTCCGTTACACGCTTTTGTATGGTTTCCCGTTCCAGCTGGGCAAAAACGATACAGATATTCAGCATGGCCCTGCCGATAGGCGTCGACGTGTCAAATTTTTCCGTGGAAGAGACGAACTCCACATGATATTTTTGAAAAGTCTCCATCATATTTGCAAAATCAAGAATGGACCGGCTGATACGGTCAAGCTTGTAGACAATAACCCGCCTGATTTTTCCTGCCCGGATATCATTCATCATATGTTCAAAACCGGGGCGGTTCGTGTCCCTGCCCGAAAATCCCCTGTCTGTATATTCAATGCTGGCTTCCCCGCGGGTTTCATATCTGCAATATTCAAGCTGGCTTTCTACGGATATGCTGTCCTTTTTTTCGATTGACTGTCGCGCATACAATGCGTCATACATTCTGCCTGCCTCCTGAAACGTAAGACACAGTATCCAGTCTAACATTCCCATGAACTGTTGCATCAAACAGATCATATCGCTTATTAGATTGTTCTGCCTGGCACTTACGCATATTTTTTGAAAATCTGATAAAGCCTTGCCGCAATTTCCTGCCGGGTCTCCTGTTCTGATTTTTTATGAAAAGCGGGGTGAATATCGGTTACTGTCAGCCTCATCTTATCTTTGCAGATCCGGGTATGGGCTGCAGGAGAAGGATCCGTTTTTAACATGAACATTCTCCATTGACATTTTCCCTAAATTCTATGAAAAACAGCAAGTACACTATAACAAAAAACACCGGGAAATGACAATATACCAATCATCATTTCCCGGCGTCAGCTGCCGACACTCTGCCGACATGGAAAACATTTTACTGACCATTATAGTCAATATGTAATAGTCCACGGAAAGAGCTGTTCCGCTGCCTCAGTCAGAAGCCTTAAAATTATAAACCGGCTTCATCACATCAACGATATCTACCGAATCTTTGATAACATCTATGATATCGCCAAGTGATTTATATGCCATCGGCGCTTCATCCAGTGTGTTTTCGTTAATCGAGGTGGTATATACCCCTTTCATGCTCTCCCTGAAGTCATCCATGCTCAGGTTTGCCTTTGCCCTGGTCCTGGACATAATCCTTCCCGCCCCATGAGGAGCAGAATAATTCCATTCCGGATTGCCCCTGCCCACTGCAAGCACACTTCCATCTCTCATATTGATGGGGATGAGCACTTTCTCTCCGCTGTGGGCCGCTATCGCACCCTTTCTTAAAATCATTTCATCTGTATCAATATAATTATGGATGGTATGAAATGTCTCTCCTCCGGCCATGCCCGTTCTTTCCAGAATGATCTCCGCCATTTTCTCCCTGCTTCGGCCTGCAAATGCCTGGCAGATTTCAATATCATGAATATAGTCGTCAAGATACTTTCCTGATAAGTAGCACAAATCCTCCGGCATATTTGTTTCACTCTCATAAACCTGCCAGTGGAGCTGTTTTAATGCGTCCTGTATTTCATGCCTGCGTCCCTGCTCCTTGTAGGTTCTGATGATTTCATCGCGTTTTTCAAGATAATCGCCATATCCTCTGTTCAGATTGACAGCCAGCTTCTGATAGAACTCCGCCACCTGCTTTCCAAGATTTCTCGAACCTGAATGAATGACCAGATACTTTGTCCCGTCTGCCGCTTCGTCAATCTCAATGAAATGATTGCCGCCTCCCAGGGTGCCAAGGGATCTTTCCAGTCTTTTTGTATCCTTCAGTTCCCTGTAGCAGGCAAGGCCTGTCAGGTCAAAACGCTCCTGCCTCCCTTCCCAGACATCCATTCCGGACGGGATAAAATGAGCAGCCTCATCTATCTTTTCAAAGTCTACATCCGCTTTTCCCAGCTGAACAGTATACATACCGCATCCGATGTCAACCCCCACTACATTGGGCACAGCCTTATCGGTAATCGTCATGGTGGTTCCAATGGTACATCCTTTGCCGGCATGCACGTCAGGCATGATCCGAATCCTTGCACCCTCTGTCATAGGATAGTCGCACATTCGCCTGATCTGCTCCACCGCTTCCGTCTCCACCACCTTTGCATAACAGATGGCCGTATTTACCTTTCCCTTGATTTCAATCATGTCCATTTTCCTTTTCCTCCCTTCCTTCCAAAAATAACATGCTGCCGGCTTTTCTGCTCAGCCGGATCCGCAATCAAGCAGGGGAACGCTCGTCTCCACTACCCGCCGCGCGGGGCGCGTGCAGCTTTCGCTGCTAATTTCCTTACGCGCCCCTGCGCATAAAAAAACGCCTATCCTGTGTATTCAAACAAGATAAGCGGCTCTTCAATCAAATACCTCGCGGCAGTCGCCAAATGTCTGCAGGCTGCCACTTGGCTCGTTGCTCACGGGAATAAATGTATCCGGCGGTATGCCTCTGTTCCTTATTCCGACAGGCATGCCTCCTTCCCCACAACATTGCTTCCGGGCTTTTTCTTATCTGAATATGCAAAATAAATACTCCGTTCTGTGCTGTCCGGCACATCATTTTTTATACATTCCTGGCATAAACTACTCATCAAATTAGCAAACATTTTATTTCCTTTCCCGGACCTGCATCTTTCCCATCCGCGCTGCTTTTCGTTTCTCAATACTTCCGTCTTTCTTCTGGCTTTTTCTGTCCCTGCCCTGCAGTTTCACAGTTGCCGTAATGGATGAACTTCTTTTTCTATATCGTACTTTATCACAAAAAACTTTAGTTGTCATGATACTCATAATATAAAGTTGTTCCTTTTCCACTGCTCCATGTACCATGTTGCTAAGGTATTCCTTGAAACAACTCTGAAATGCCTGATTTTTTCAAAAAGGACTGCCTTAGATTCACTGGTACTGCAATGATTACGGAAAAGTGTTTTCACCTATCCTGGAAAGTGCTTATTTTCTTGCCGTATAAATATATCTGGCCATCGCTTTCTCAAAATGCTGATATGATTTTTCAGACCACATTGTCTGCATCATTAACATCTCAAACCATTTCATATGCTTCTCGTTTTCAAATTCTGCTTTATGAATCATGGCGGCTTCTCTTTTCCTTTTTAATAATTTATAAGTTTCTTTTGTAATATTTCTTACATCATATTTCATTTCATTATTTTTCAGGGCTTTCGCCAGTTCCGTCGTATGTTCATCAATTGTCCTCGGAACCAGTTCCCCCTCCTGATAGCCTGCAAACAATATACCATCCGGCTTTAACCATCTCTTGATCTGTGCTACAAAGGCACTCATATCCTTTGCAAAGTACATGGTATCCATAGATATGACGATATCAAAAGAATGACTTGGATAATCCGTCTCACCGATGACACCCTCCTGAAAATCTGCTCTTTTCGTAAATAACGCCCTTGCATTTGCAATTGCTTTTCGGGAGTAATCAAAGCCATGAATAAATGCCCCTGTCTTTTCTTGTAAATATCCCAGCATTTTTCCGTTTCCGCAGCCGATGTCTAATATATGAACGTCCTCTTTTGTCGAAATATATGGCAATATCATATCTATTTGGGCCGTGTCGCTAAATCCATCTTGTGAAAAATCCTGCCCGAATGCATCATGACAAAATGTCTGAAACGCAGTAGATTTTTCTGCCATTTCATAAAACTCTTCGTATTCATTATAGAAAAGCAAATTTTCTTTTTCCATAAACCCACTCCCTGCAGAAAATTACTGTACAGATTCCCATATATCAGCGCCATTACAGTATTCCATAGAAACGTAAACTGTCGCCTGAAGTTCCTGCATATTTTATCAGGTTATATCTGAAAGAAGTATAGCACATCCGTATAACGGAATCAATCAAACAGAGAAATTAAGGTCGGATTTTGCCATAAGAATCAGAACTGATATGTATATTAATGGCAAAAACAGTATTCCCTCAAAAGATACGCAGTATTTTCATAAAAATGGGTAAATCCCAATGTCAAGAGGATTTGACATTAGGATTTTGGCTAAAGTCAAATCTTTTTGGTAGAAGCCGGGTTTGTTGAATGATAAGATTCTGATGGTTCAGGGATACACATCAATCAACAAACGAAGGAAGGAGGATGAAAGATGGAAGAACGTATCTCTTGACCAACTAATGAAAGGAGATGTTGAAATTATGAAAAAAGAAATCAAAGAAACAGAAATCAAAAAACTTAATAAATATGGCGGTATATATGCTGTATTTTTGATTTTAACAGTGATTACATTTGTTCCATTTATATCTTACATGGACTGGTATGGAATGATTCCGTGGAGTACAGTGTGCGCAATCGCAGTATATTTTGCCTTTAAAGCAGATAAAGTAAAAAAAGAAAATCATCTTTCAACCTATAAAGAAATTGTTGCCTTTACAGAGGGGAGAAGATTTTCCGTCTGAGCAATGTAGTTTATTGGTTTTGAGATAAATCTCAATTTTTTTACATTTAAAAAATTCAGCAACCGTTTTCTGAAAGCTATTCCAAAAGAGGCCGCTGCCGTTAAAACGGCAGCGCCTGCTTTTCCAGTCTCTCTATCACACAGCTATGGTGTTTATTGACATCCTCTCTGTCATAATTTATCCCCACAGCCAATATCTCGCCCGTATATCCTTCCAGCGCCTGGATGTAATGCCTATCTTTTATCTGCTGTATGGCCGCTCTGGCTGTCTTGTCATATTTCAGTTCCACCACAATCGCCGGCTTGTTTACAGAAGGCAGCGGCAGAAATACCACATCCGCATAGCCCCGGCCTGAGGGCAGCTCCCTTATGAGCCTGTAATCTTTTCTTGCGCTGTAGTATGCAAGCCCAATGGCGCACGCAAGCGAATTCTCATCATTATAAGTCAGGATGGACGCCGCCTCCGTATGTGCCTGGTCAAGCCCTCTGGCCACACTGTCTCCATCGCCATCCAGCGTATCCTGCAGCAGCTTATCGGATGCCTTCAAAATCCGCATAATCTCCGGCCAGCCGCTGACGCTCATGGCATTCTCAAATTCTCCCACAATCTCCTTATTGGGGATGAATGCCTCCTCCTTCCCGGAATCATACGCCAGATACCCCAGGTGGATCAACAGTGTAAGCACGTCATCCTTTGTCCTGAAATTCCGCATGTCATTCTGAAAGCTCCGTGTGTTGACGCTGACACATCCGCCTCCGAGCATCTGCACAATATCCCATTTGAGCCCGTCGTAGTCCATTTCAATATAGATTTTCAGGGCCTCGTAGGTTTCCGTTGCCGTCCAGTAATTGGAAAATTCCCTGCAGCTCATTGCCTCCACCACGGATTTAGGATTGTATACATGCTTATATCTCTTGAATTTATAACCGTCATACCAGCTGCCGGTTTCCGTAAAGTCCATGCCGAAACGCCCGCACAGCGCTTTCACTTCCTCTTCCGTAAAGCCCGTGTATTCTTCAAAGTTCCTCTGGTTGGTCATGGAATATTCCCGGAACATGTTCAGAGCCGAATGCAGTCCGTATTTTTTTACGGGCAGGATGCCTGTCATATAGACCAGGGCCACATACTGTTGGTCTTTCAAAAGATTCCTCAGGAAATCCAGATATTGCCTCTGCAGTGCTTCCGACTCCTGCCTCTCCCGCATGACACAGTCCCACTCGTCTATCAGGAAAATGAACTGCTTTTCCTTTTTCGCGTAAATTCTCCGCAGCGCCCCGGCAAGCCCCATATTCCGCCCCTGCAGAATATCCACATACTCCTCTGCCAGTTCCTCCAGAACTTCCTGTTCCAGATATTCTGTCACTTTTCCCTGCTCTGCTTCAATCAGAAACTGCTGCATATTCAGATAAATGACATCATAACGGTTCAGATACTTTGGAAACGATTCATGGGCTTCTATCTTAAGTCCTGCAAACAGTTCCCGGGAATCACAGCCCCTGCCATAATAGGCAGCCAGCATCTCAAGCGCCATGGACTTTCCAAAACGCCTGGGCCTGCTGACACAGATATACTTTTCTTTTGTGCCCAACAGCGCATTCGTACACCCAATCAGATTCGTCTTATCCACATAGATTTCAGAACGAATCGATTCCCAAAATCCTCTGTTGCCCGGATTCAGATATATTCCCATAAACGCTGCTACCGCCTCCCATTATTTTTCCTGCTGCCAGCCCATAAGTTCTGCATTTAACCTGATTCTAACATAAAAGCAGGATCAAATCAATCGAGAAAAACCGCCTGAAATCTACTTAACTTCGCCCGCTTTGCTTCACCGAAACGCTGAAAGTGCACGATCTCCCTGGCTCTCAGGAATTTAATGGGTTCACATACGTCGGGTTCCTTGATCAGACGCAGAATGTTATCATAAGTTGTGCGGGCCTTCTGCTCTGCTGCCATATCCTCCATCAAATCCGTAACCGGGTCCCCAGTCACCTGAAACTGTGCCGCGGTAAACGGAAATCCCGATGCAGCCTGGGGCCACACTCCCACCGTGTGATCCACATAGTAGTTGGCAAATCCGCTCTTCTCGATTTCTTCCATGGACAAGTTTCTGGTAAGCTGATGCACAATTGCCGCCACGATTTCCAGATGCGCCAGTTCTTCTGTTCCGATATCCGTCAGCAGCCCCGCCACCTCACGGTACGGTATGGAATAACGCTGGGACAGATAACGCATGCTGGCGCCCATCTCGCCGTCCGGGCCGCCGTACTGTGAAATGATTGCCTGTGCCAGTCTGGCATTGGGCTCCTTGATGTTTACAGGAAACTGCAGTCTCTTCTCATAACTCCACATTTACACGCACTCTCCTTCCCAGGGCAGGGGCGCCTCTCCCCATCTCCATTCTTTACTGCTGTCTGCCAGCCGCAGATTCAGAGGAAAATATTTCATGGAAAAATCCCTCTCCATCTGCGTCTTGATTCTGTTATAATGATTAAAATATTCCATTGCCCTGCGGTCACGGGGATGAGTATCCAGGTAAAGCGCCAGTTCAACCAGCACAAAATCCGCCATCCCGATATCCCTCAACAGATGCTCCCTGTCTCCCATTATACACATCTCCTTCCCGTGAAAGGTTTATTCAGTTCAGGGAATATGGTTCCCTCACAATATGCCTTCTCCAGATCGTCATACATTCCTTCAAACTCCTGCCAGGGCACATAAGCCATCGCAATGGGGAATTTGTCAATATTGTTGTCTTTCATATGCTCGTGCATTTTGATTCCTTTCCTGCGTTTTCATAATGATTTATGTTATCATATGAAAAAAAAGAAAAACTGTGCAGAATCCCGCACAGCAATCCAAATACACCCACAACTTATTGTCTGTAACCATTCTGGCCGGCACGCCCTATCACGTGGACATTACTGCGGCAGAAGAAGCTCCGTGGTAAAGGCGCCATCCTCGCTGTTCCGGCTGATGTATCCCTGGTTCCTCTCCACAATGGTATCCACCCGCACCAGTCCGTAGCCATGGCCGTAACCCTTGTTTGTGCGGAATCTTCCGTTCTCCTTCCTTTGCTTTTTCTGTGCCGTGGTATTGGTAATGGAAAGATAAAGCTGGGTATTTTTCATATCCATATATATCCTGATCAGCCGTTTTTCCTCCGGCAGCAGCATACAAGCTTCTATGGCATTGTCAAACAGATTCCCCATGATAATACAGAGATCAATTTCCGATGTGGTCAGGGACATAGGCACATGCGCGTCTGCCCTGACTGTAATATTCCTGGATTTTGCCAGGGAAATCTTACTGTTCAAAATCACATCCGTCATTTTGTTCCCTGTCTTCAGTACCATGTCCACGGAGTTCAGGTCAATGCTCAGTTCCTTCAGATAGGTTCTCAGTGAATCAATATCCCCCAGCTTTGCATAACTGTCAAGTACCTGGATATGATTGCGGTAATCATGTCTCCAGCCCCTGATCTGGCGGTACATATTTTCCACTTCCGCATAATGGGTGGCAATCAGGTCATTCTGATATGCGGCAATTCTCTTATCAATCATTTTTTCCAACAAACGCATTTTTCACTCCACTTCCGCCACACATTCTCCCTGCTTCCGGAAATCCTTTCCCAACCCACTGACCGTTCTTTGCGAAAACCGCTCCCCGGCGCTCCCGGATTAGAAAAACCGGATCAGTGCCTGGTTTAATCCTTCATACATTTTCCTGGAAAGAGGAAGCGCCGTCCCATCCTTTAATGTCACTTCTGTTCTGGATATCTTTTTGATAAACCTTAAACCCACAATGTAAGAGCGGTGTATCCGGTAAAATCCATCGTCCAGTTCCCCTTCCAGCTCATTCAGGGTGCGTTTCACGCTGTATTCCTCCCCGGCATGTATGGTCACATAATTTTTCCATACATCCAGATACCGGATTTCATAAAGAGGCAGCCTCACAATTCCGTCGGGAAGCGGCAAAATCAATAAATGTTCTCTTGTTTTCAGCCGCTCTGCCGCCCTGTCCAGCACTGCTTCCAGCTTCTCCCCTGTCACCGGTTTAATCAGATAATGAAGCGCTTCCACATCATAGCCTTCCGCAATATAATCCATATATCCTGTGATAAATACAATCTGAAGCCTGGCGCCCTTCTGTCTCAGAAGCCTGGCCAGTTCCACACCGCTCATCTCCTTCATTTCAATGTCCAGGAACAATACATCCACGGAGGTATCTTCCTCATATGCAAACAGAAATGCTTCAGCCGAAAGATAGCTTTTTATTTCCAGTACGAAACCTGCCCTCTGATTCCATTTTTCAATCAATTCGGTCACATAGGCGATATCTGCCGGATTATCGTCACATATAGCAAATCGGTACATCCACCAAACTCCTCAACCTTTTTTGTGCCCGCCGGATTGCAGCTGCGGACACCGGCAGCCAGGCAAAAAAATGATTTTTCGCATCTGCCATAACAATCTTTTCCTCCCAAATCAACTTTATCTTTATCGGGCCAGCCGTACGTTTTTTCCGTAATACAAAAGTGCCTGAAAGCAGAAACCTTTAGACACTCTGTAGCCGGGAATCTATAACCGCCGTGAAACAATTACCTGAAACTGATATGGATAGTATAGCCGATTTTTGGGGGAAATGCAAGACATACATCTTTTTCTTGTTTTCCCGGAACAACCTTTCTATCGACCCAGTTGATAATAAGCATAAAAAAGATTATAATGAAGTATCCGTAAGGATGATTTACAGAGATATTGATGCTCCAGGCAGCAAATCTTTAAAAAAATCGTATTTTTCCTGTCACACGGCGTCCTTTCCATTGTCTAATAAAATACAGGAGGTAGAAAGCCATGAAAAATATCACAAACGAAGAGCTGTTGGCTTTGATTGAAAAGGCCACTGCCGGAGACAAAGAATCTCTGGAAACCGTCATTCTCAGCGTACAGGATCTGGTGTTTAACCTGTCCCTGCGAATGCTGGGCACTTTCCCTGACGCGGAGGACGCCACACAGGATATCCTGTTAAAGATTATCACACACCTATCCTCTTTTAAGGGGGAAAGCGCATTTTCCACATGGGTATTTCGCATTGCGACGAACCATCTGAAAAACTACCAGAAGCATATGTTCGCAAAATTTCCCCTTAGCTTTGAATTCTATGGGGATGATATTAAAAACGGAAAAATCGACGATGTACCTGATCTCACGCAGAATGTGGAAAAATCTATTTTGGCAGAAGAACTGAAACTATCCTGCACGAATGTCATGCTGCAGTGCCTGGATACCGAAAGCCGGTGTATCTTTATCTTAGGAACGATGTTCCGGGTGGACAGCCGGATTGCGGGCGACATTCTGGGTATCACTCCGGAAGCTTACCGGCAGCGGCTTTCCAGAATCCGTGCAAAAATGGCGGATTTCTTAAAGGAATACTGCAGTGAGTATGGAAACGGAAAATGCTGCTGCGCAGACAGAGTCAATTATGCCATCCAAAATCACAGGATTCACCCTGCACAGCTTAATTTCACTTCCGCTGTCCCCAAAGATACCATGCTCGAAGTAAAACAGGCCATGGAAAACATTGATGATCTTTCACAGCAGTTTTCCTTTTGCAAAACCTATCAGTCTCCGGCAGGCCTGAAAGAATTTATCCGGAAATTCTTAGACGGAACTTCCTTTTCCGTAGTCACGAATGCATAGTCCGGCTAAGAAATGTCAAGTGCTTTTGAAAATATAGGTGTGTCGAAGCGACTTTACCCTTTAGTGCTATTGCGCAGCGATTTGAACCAGGAGGAACGGAAAAATGAATACACAGCTTATTTTGAATTACCTTTCCGATTTAAATGTCAACAATAACCGGGAATGGTACCATGAACATAAAGCAGAAAACAAGGCAGCAAACACAGAATTTGAAGCATTGGTCGGGGCGCTGATCCTACGGATCGGAGAATTTGACAGCAACGTGCTGCACAATGAACCGAAAAACCTTACCTTTAAGCTGGTGAGGGATACCAGGTTCAGCCACGATAAGTCGCCTTATAATCCGGCGTTCCGCGCCCATATTTCCTCACAGGGAAAACTGCCGGTTCCGGTTGGCTATTATCTTATGATAAAGCCCGGCGGCCAGTCCTTTTTGGGCGGCGGCCTTTTTGCAGATATGTTCAAAGATGCAACGTCAATGGTACGCGATTATATTGTGGGGAACGGCAGGGAATTCGAAAATATCATCCATGATCCGGAATTTGGGAAATATTTCACGGTACAGGGATCTGCACTTAAAAATGTCCCAGCCGGATATGATAAGGAACATCCGCAGGCAGAATACTTAAAATTTAAGAGCTGGTATCTGGAATATACGATCAAAGATGAAGAACTGCAGGATGTTGAAGCATTTCTCACAAAGGCAGCCGGGCTTTTTCGCATTATGAAGCCGTTTAACGATTATCTGAACAAAGCCCTTGCAAACTTTCAGATGCCTGCAAGGTGATAAAAAATCAAACTGCTGTTCCTGACAGGCCCTGATACTCCACACTTCAATGGGGATATCGGGGCTTTTACACATTTCATTTGTATGCTTCGGTTAAACGGAAGATTCCCGGTTTCCATCATAAAGAAATCCCTCCGGATACTTAATTTTAACTTACAGTTAAAAAAATTGTCTCTCAGTTAACAATTGTTCAATTGTTATTTGGGAAATACGCAAGTATAATAAAGTCAGCAAAAGCTTTTGTGTCATTCTAAATCAAAGGAGCTTCCTATATAATACAAACATAGGGAATTCCAAGAAAGGTGGTTGATAAAA